>ERZ1027231.221-NODE-221-length-24849-cov-228.678229_pt1 | contig 24849 bp, 25 predicted proteins | sample MGYA00520866_ERZ1027231 | MGnify/ENA primary metagenome ERZ1027231 (study PRJEB33311, sample SAMEA4378411) | marine metagenome | biome: Marine biome; feature: Fjord; material: Water | collected 2014-07-20T08:00:00Z/2014-07-... | depth 75 m ...
ATCTGAATAGTATAAATATTTAAATAATCGAAGCAGCATCGCTTAACCCTGAATCAAAACATTTGTGGGAGGGCGCTTGCGCGCGATAATCTCGTCATACCAGACGAGAGTGAGCCTGTTCTGAGCTTGCCGAAGGGAGTCGATCTGGTATCCATCTGTAGGTTGCATAAACAGCAAACCTTACAACGTAAAAGCAGGAGGCTTATATCAGTACGTTAAGCTGAATGCACCGTGAATACTGGCCGCACATACAAGCCCCTGCAAACACGTCACGACATATACGCCTTCTTAAAAAGCGTCGCACTCATTTAGAACAAAACAGATATCTTTACGACGTAAAAGCCGGAAATTTATTAGTACCGACTGATAATAGGTACAAAGTATGGGTTGGTATAAAGATCTTACGAATCAAATACTTAAGTTGCGGGTAAAATTTAGCCAAGACGTCTTTTAAGGTTGTCCATATTTGACCTAATGCCTTGTAGGCCTCATGATTGTTGATTATAAAATTAAAAACCGGCAAACACGCCCAGTAAAAAGCGTCACCGGCAAACACGTCTAAGCGACATATAATAAACTGTTATAGCAGTGAGGGCATATAGTGAGCAGCGAACCATCTGAAATAGAAAGAGCGATAATTCTCGATAAAGATAACCCTATTCTAAGAATCGACCCGCAAACACAAGAACTTCCTATAGAGTCTGAACTTGATGAATATATCTATGGTTGTTCTCAAGGATTATCGGCAATTAGCACTGCGATTGAGAAAATAAGAATAGCAATATTAATGTTAGAGCAAGCTCGAGATCTTCTGCCTAAAGGCTCGCCGTTTAATGAATCAGAACATATCGAGTATGCCATTGAAAATTATTTCATCCGTAGTTCAAGCCTATATGATCGCTGCCTTATTTTCGCAAACAAACTTCTTAACTTAGGCATCGCTAACGAAAGCATCGTGCATGTCCTATTGGTCACAAATGAACATGTCAAAAAAAATGAGTTATCTGAACCACTCAAAAAAATTGGAAAAGCTTGCCGTGAATTTTCGGAAGATCGCAACGTTATAATTCATCATGGGCGATACAATGATGAATCGTTCCAAACTGTATCGGCCGTTCATAAGGCTAACCAGTTATCGGTTGAAAACGGTTCAGAGCCCCCTTTCAGAAAGGAAGTGATCGATGCTCTAACTGATAAAGCAATTAGTGAGAAGCTAATAGATTTTAATGAGCACCTCAGTAAAATTGAGACCAAAGTAAACGATTTTTATACAGCAGCTCTGCCCATTTATCATGAGTTCAAGGGCAGATTGAAAAAGCTATAACAAGGCGCTCAAGCAAGGACGCAGCAAAGCTGCGCCGCTTAGCTTGGCGTTATATTCATGCTAGAGCTAATTTTTCACAACTATGTGGTAACTAATGAATTCTTTGTTTTTTGGTAGAGCTGTAGTTGTTGGTTTTTTTCATACGCTAGCTGTATTACTTTTTAGTATGTTTTTTGTGCGTTATGTTTCAGATGTGGTATTTAGCATTTTGCCACTTTCGATCATAAAACTGACATTCGAGTCTAATGACTTATTTTACACGATGGTAGGGCTTACTAGCCGCGTCCTGATTGAGATTGTTTTTTCAATTTTAACAACCTTATTTTTTCTTCTGAAAATCAAAGAGCGTGTGTTGCTTAATTGCTTTATATTGGCTCTTACAGTGTTTGTATATCGAGTTATATTTGGTGATTTTATGCACTCTTGGTATATGTTTACATTGGGATGTGCCCTTTGTTCAGGGATGGTGATTCTTGCTATTGGATTAATAAGGCACAAAAAATATAACAATTAGTTGGTGTACGCCCCTGCGGGGCTGGGACGGTTACACTTCGCTCGTTCCTCGCTACGTTTCACCGCCCCACAACAAAAGCGTTATATCTCATAAAGGATGAATCAATGAATTATCTATTAAGTATATTTTTAGTAGCGCTTAGCATAAATGCTGTCGCGGTAGAGGTCTCCATATCAGGGACTAAGCATAATTCTTCTATAACTGAAACTACTGTTGATTGTGGGTCATATAAAATTAAGAGTGTAAGGGATAGTTTAGACAAGCGTTTAAATCGCGTAAGCCCAACTAAGTTTCCTGATTTTATTCCTGGATTTATGGGTTCACAAACAATTGTTTCTATGGAAGCTTTTGTAAAGCCTTCAGGGCTTCAAGTGCCTAGAGCAAATGATATTAAGGAAATTAATGGTGAATTAGGAGAGGGACGTACGTATCTTCCCTTCAGTTTCACTTGTTCAGACGATACATTGATCGTTTCGTATTGGTCTGGTGGAAACTGCCAAAAGTGCTCTATCTACGTAGCCTTTACATATAGGAATGGGGATATAACTAATCCTAAAAAAGTTACCTATAAAGAATATGAAGCATTAAAAAAATAAAGATATAACAAAGCCAGCCATTGGGACGCATTCTGCGCCCCTGCTGGCAGGCGTTATGTGATAAATATTTATGAATTTTAAAATTTTTGGTAGGGTTACGCTAAATAATGAAGTATTAGCTATTAAGGATATGTCATTGAGTTTTAGTGGGCCTAGTCCAAGACCTGGTAATGTCATTTATTTCTTTAATATCTGTTTTTCAAGAACAAAAAATCATCCGTTTGAGCTCAGAAATGAATATGAGTTCTCTCATTATGGCAATAATAATTTTTTCAATGAATTTTCTAGTGAATGTAAAAGCTCTAAAAAATTTAAAGCTTATACTGGTTTACATCATGCCATCTGTGATTCAAGAGAGTCTTACGATACAAATAGTTTTAAGTCTGACTTTATGGATATGACTATTTCTCCCTTAAAAGATATTTTTAACATATCAATAGATTGCGATTTAATAGGAGATGACGGTGAGTTTACTGATAAGCCTTTAAAATTTACATCGACGTTTAGTATTTCTAAAAATGAATTTGAAGAAATTTCTAATATTAGGTAGCCAGCCACATAACAAAACAATTAAGAACGCTCCTTTCAGTCGCCCGACTCACTTCGTTCGCGGCTTATTGCAGGCGTTATACCAAAATTAAATTTCGCCCATCAATTAATGGACTCTATCAATGAAAAGTTTTTCAAAGATTACTATCAACATACTTCTTTTACTCATTAGCATCCCTTCCTTTGGAGCTTATGAGACAGTTGACTGTGGTGGTGCTACTGCCGAGTTAAATTTCATTGAAAGAAAGCAAGCTGTTTTCCGTGAGGATAAAGTAGAGAGTATTGTATCCGTGACTAAAAATGATCGCGCAGTTCAGTTTAGGGTTTGGTCTGGTGTTGATGCTGTCGGTTTAACCTGCGTAAAAGATTCACAAGGTATTTCGAAAGTGGTATTCCGTGCTACATGCGGAGGTAGTGGCTGCTCAGACCTATCAAATATTGGAATAATCAACCCAGACAACCTTCTAATTGAACTTATGCCAAGTAAAAAGAGCAGGGTTGATGCAGAAAGAATATTAGGTAAGAAAATTCCCGATATTAAAATGTATTATATGAGTCACGCTTGTAATGACTTAAAAATAAAGAACAGCCTTTGCAGCTAGGTATAACAAAGCCAGCCAGAGGGACGTATCCGCCCCTGCTGGCAGGCGTTATATTTCATGAGTGAGTTATGGCTTTATATATAAAATTTCTCATAGGATGGCTGACTAGCTTCTTTGTTACATCAATAATTACCGTAGCTCTAAGGACTGTTATTGTTGATACAAATTGCGACCCTAAATTCAAATGTCTGTGCTCTTTTGACTGTTTATTTATTCCAATTGTTATCTGTACTTTGATATTTGGTTGCGCATTTTCATTAGGTTACATTTTGTTAGCTAAAGGTCACTTTCAAAAAATCAATAGATATCAAATATCTTTATTATCAATTGTTGGAGCTTTATCAGCTATAGTAGTCTTTGGTATTCCCTTGGCCACAATAGTTATAGTTTATGGTGGTTATTTCATAATTTGGCTACCTGTAAGCTTTATTTTTAGTTTGGCTGCAATTCAATTGGCTAAAAAAATATAACAAGGCCAAGCAACATCATTCGCTGTGCTCATTGGACAGCCTTTTCGTTGCTAATTTTTCGCATGGCTGCGCCATTATTGCGCAAAACAATCAACAAAAAGTCTGCCGTTGTTGGCAGCGTTAGTTGAGTAGTATCTATGAATGAAGAAACAAATTTGAAGACTGAAAATCATTGGCTTTATAGAATTCTTGGTGGTGATCTGTTTTGGGGCCACTTCGATAAGCGTTTTTTGAAAATCGCATTTTTTACTCTAATTGGACTTCAGGTTCTTACAAACCTCTTTGTGCAGACAGCTCTCGTGAGTACTCTTGCGATTTTCTTACTGACGATTCTTCTATTTAAGAATCAGGCTGTATCAAGCTTTGCATTTAAAGAAGGTTCCAATGTGAGGAATGTAAAGGAACTAATTGGTTTTATAAGCTTGATGACTGCCATTGGTGTAGTTGCTGAGACCATTAAAATCATCAACTAACAAAGCCAGCCAGAGGGACGTAAACGCCCCTGCTGGCAGGCGCTAGGTAGCTCATGAGCCTTTATGAATTTATACAAAATCTGATTCGGTTGTCTCCAATATTTATAATGTTGCCATCCTTCATATTTCTGCTTCGCCTACAGTGGTATAAACGTTTTGGTATTATGTTTTTACTTGGCTGGTTGGTTTTCGCCGCATCAACACTGTTATTCTGGAGCTATTCCATTAACAATGCTCCTAACGAAGAAATTATGATGGACCTTGCTCAACGAGATGGTGCGCCAAGAGTATTTGGTATTTTATTTGGCTGGGCTTTTGGTCTCGTATTGTTGTTCATATTTGAGCTGTCACGTTTATTCTACCTTGGTTTAATTTCTACCATTAACAAGCTAAAAAAATGAAATGTATAGCCAACTGCGCAATGATCACCCAGCAAAAAGACGCTGGGTCGGACTCGCTATCGCGGGGCGTTATACATATGGGTTTTAAAAATGAGCGATAGTTTTATCAAACTTAAGGAAAAGGCCCTTAGCACCGATTACCCTCGTTGGCGGAACGTTGCGGCTACTTTTTTTCTAGGATTAATGTGCCTAGGAATAGTTGGGAGCTTTTGGTATCTATACTGGACAACTGAAAATATTCAATGCCACAAAGGCTTTCTCTATTTGTCTGTAGTCTGGGTATTGGCTGAGCTGTTTGTTATAGCGTATATGTTTAAATTTAATAATATTCCAAAATTTGCTAGAGATTCAATAGGTGCGCTAATTGCTTTCTCAAACATATGGTTTGGCTTGTTCTTATTCAGTTTAAAGCCATGCGGAGTATAAATGCATAACAAGAGCATGCAACACCAGTTATCTATTACTTAGACAGCTTTTCTACATGGCTTCGCTGCTCTTAAAATGGTCGCTTTAGCTAGGCGTTCATTTATTTTATCTAAGCTCCAGTCTGATGCCTCACATCGTATTTATCACGCTTCTTAATTACACTAAATCATCATGTGCCCTGTTTATTGAAAATACACGTTGGATAAAAAAGTACCGCAGGTGTTTTGATCTGAAGGCAAGCATGGATACGCGGCTATAGCAGTAAAAGTAACAGTAACCGTCAGCCTGAGTTTAAACACTGCGTGGACTTATAGGGCTGCTTTTGTACAGCCCTATAACGTTAGCTTTGAGTGTGCTATCGCTAATGACACAATCAAAAACTAGGTTTAATAAACGCGCTCTTCTTCTAACTTGCTGCGTTTATCCATAAATTGCGCCAGTGCATCACTCACGTCTGGGTGACGTAAACCATATTCAATGTTAGCCAGCATATATCCCACTTTACTGCCGCAATCATGGCTTTTGCCTTTCATTGCGTAGGCTTCTACTGTTTCACTTTTCATTAAGCGGTCGATGGCATCGGTCAGTTGTATTTCGCCGCCAGCACCCACGGGTGTGCAGTCTAAAATATCCCATATGGCGCTGGATAAAACATAGCGACCCACCACGGCTTGGTTGGATGGGGCGGCATTACGCGCGGGTTTTTCTACCATGGCCACCATAGGCATGGCGTCACCGGGTTTCAGTTTCGCCCCTAAAATATCCACAATGCCATATTGATCCACTTGCTCTAGGGGCACACTTTCAACCAATACCTGGCTAATCCCCTTGCACTTATAATGGTTGATCATGTCAGCCAAGTTATCGGTTTTTAAATCACAGGCGGCATCATCAATTAATACATCTGGCAGCATCACAACAAATGGCTGATCACCAATGCAAGGGCGTGCACATGAAATAGCATGGCCCAAGCCTTTTGCTTCACCTTGACGAATATGCATGATGGTCACATCAGTCGGGCAAATCTTTCGCACCTCATCTAACAGTTGGCGTTTTACGCGCAGCTCTAATGTGGCTTCTAATTCAAAACTGGTATCAAAGTGATTTTCAATGCTGTTTTTACTGGAGTGGGTGACCAATACAATTTCTTTAATGCCAGCTGCGATGGCTTCATTCACAACGTATTGAATCAAGGGTTTGTCCACAATGGGCAGCATTTCTTTGGGAATGGCTTTTGTGGCAGGTAACATACGAGTACCTAAACCGGCTACGGGAATAATGGCTTTCATGGTTAATGCTTCCTGTTGAACAATGGATTGACCGCGACTAGCGCCGTAATACAAGATTTCATGGTTTATGCTTCCAATGGAACAATGGATCGACCGCGACTAGCGCCGTAATACAAGATTTCATGGTTTATGCTTCCAACGGAACAATGGATTGACCGCGACCAACGCCGTAATATCGAATGCCTTGTTCTTCCATTAATGCAGGGTTATACAAGTTGCGGCCATCAATGATCAGAGGATTTAATAATTGTTTTTTTATTTCATCAAAATCAGGGGCTTTAAATTCTTTCCATTCGGTCACCACCATTAATGCATCGGCGCCTTTAATGGCATCGTACTTACTGTTTAGTAATAACAGGTCGTCACGTTGCCCATAAATGCGCGTCACCTCTTGATTGGCGTGGGGGTCATAGGCTTGTACTTTTGCACCCGCGGCCCACAATGCCTCCATTAATACACGGCTACTGGCTTCGCGCATGTCGTTGGTTTCTGGTTTAAACGCCAAACCCCAAATGGCAATGGTTTTGCCTTTTAGTACACCCAACGTGGTTTCTAATTTTTTAAATAAAGACTGCTTTTGCTGAAAATTTACCCCTTCTACGGCTTTTAAAAGTGTTGGGTTGTAGTCAACCGATTGCGCGGTGTTCACCAAGGCTTTTACATCTTTAGGGAAACACGAGCCCCCGTAACCACAGCCCGCATAAATAAAGTGATAACCAATTCTTGCATCAGAACCTATGCCGCGGCGCACGTGTTCGATGTCTGCACCCAGCTTTTCGGCAAGGTTGGCTATTTCATTAATGAAGGAAATTTTAGTGGCTAGCATACCGTTAGCGGCGTACTTGGTCAGTTCTGCACTGCGAAGGTCCATCATCATTATTTTTTCATGGTTGCGGTTAAAGGGAGCGTATACCTCACGCATAATGGCTTCACCTTTGTCAGTTTCACAACCAATAATAATGCGATCGGGTTTTTGGCAATCTTTAATGGCGGCCCCTTCTTTTAAAAACTCTGGGTTAGAAATAACATCAAAATCAATGGCAGAGCTGCGTTCAGCTAATTGATGTTTCACTAAGTCTTTAACGTTATGAGCCGTGCCCACAGGCACAGTGGATTTATTAATAATGACTTTATAGTCATCCATGTGGAGGGCAATGGTGCGCGCGACTTCTTGCACGTATTGCATGTCCGCAGATCCGTCTTCATCAGATGGGGTACCTACTGCAATAAATTGTACGTTGGCGTGATGCACGCCGGCTAAGGCGTCGCAGGTAAAATTAAGTGAGCCATTGGCGTGGCAATCTTTAACTATCTGCTCAAGTCCTGGTTCGTAAATATCAATGATGCCATTTTTTAGGTTGTTAATTTTATCTTCGTTAATGTCCACACATAGTACGTCGTGGCCCACTTCTGCTAAAACAGCCGCTTGTACTAAGCCTACGTATCCGGTGCCAAAAATTGAAATTTTCATATCGTTCCCATTTCGCTGCTAGGTTTTTAAACACTAAAAGCACCATAAATTAGAAATAAGACAAAAATGTTAAACTGTAAAAGTAGATGAGGTATGAAAAAAAGAAGGGCAGTGTGACGAAGTGAGGCGGCACACTAATTATAATAAGTTGCATCAGATATTAGTTGTCTAATGCTAGTGAGTGATTAACGCTTTATTACGAAAAACTTACCAGCATCATAGCAATGCTTAGCCATACGCCTAAGGTAAAATAGCTGCTCATCCAAAGCACTTCTTTTTTCCAAATGCGCCAATCATAGGTTTGAATGCGGCGACGTAATGAATCTTGAATGCCTTGGTGTATGGTTAGGGTGACAATGCCAGCGGCGCGCGCTTCTTTTGCTCTTGAGAAATACATGGGCACATCCACTACTAACATCACATACAAGCTGGCAAGGCAGGCAATTAATCCCACACTGATCACCCAAGGTTGTGAACCAGATAATCCACTATAACCTGCGATTAAACAGGCGCCGGCCATTACAATCATCACCACCCAAGCCAGCTCTTCTAAGCCGTGCCAAATATGATTAATGGTAAGCGTGGCATACCAGCAAAATACTTGAGCAAGCACAATAATTGGCACCAAAAGATAAGAAGTAATCACAACCCAAGGTGTTTCAATAAATACACCTAGTTCGTAAATGATCAATGCACATTGAATGCTAAAGGTGATTTCAGCCAGGGTGGCTAAGCTTCGCCCTAGAGCAATTGAAGACAGTGGGCTGTCATGCAGGCAATACCTTTCTAAATCCACTCTGGGGTAATAAGACCGGAACGCGCATACACATACATAGATGGCCGATAAGCCCGCTTGCATATAATTGCTATTGTCCGCTTGCAGAACTAAGAAAAAAACATAAACCCAAATAGCAATATTCATGATTGAGGCACCACGTAAACATTGCGACCACGTTTGGGTTTTATTCATGTTTTTATCCTTATTAATTAGCAGTAATGCGTATTAGTTGAAAAATTTATTGTTAAGGTGGTAATAAATTGAATTGTCATGTTACTGCAATATAGATGTCATATTTGTGCGATATTTAATGATATACATTGGGTAACTCTAGCTTAAAATTTGATATTTTAAAGTGAATGTTCGTGTTGTAACCTAAGTGTCATATAGCGAAAGTTAATTATTAATAAATAATTTCTATTATTTTTATCCGTCATAAATCCTTAATATTTACTTGTTAGCTTCAAGTTAATTCATTTATACGGTGACCTTATGACAGACTTAAATTTGGCTTACATACCACTGACCGTAATATGCTTAATTTTAGCTAGAAAAATATTCATTCGATTACGATTATCCCGTGCCAAACACCCATCTTTACGTGGCCATTCTAAAATGGCACGCCGTGTTGCTAAACAACTAAAATACTTCGAGTACGATGAGTCGCATTTTTATAACAGTGATGGCGCCCCTGATGTGGTAGCAAAAAAGAGACAGGTAGCCCTTTCTCTATTAACCCAAAAAATACAAAAATCTACGATTAAAACCAGTGAGTTTTCACAATCAATGGCCTCTTCAATATCGGATGTGGATTTTACCAGTGCACACAAGGTTCCGTTCCCATACCGGAAACTATTAGCCAAAGAATTAAAAGTAGGCTTGGTATGTGAAGAATCATCCGGCGTGAAAGTAAAAGACCTAGATGGAAACTGGTACTACGACCTTTCGGGGTCTTATGGTGTGAATGTATTTGGTTATGATTTTTACAAAGAGTGTATGGCTAAAGGCATTGAAAAAGTTCAAGCATTAGGACCCGTATTGGGGGCTTACCACCCAGTTATAAAAGAAAACGTAGACACCATAAAATCCATTTCAAATAAAGATGAAGTGTCTTTTCACATGTCAGGCACAGAAGCCGTGATGCAGGCGGTACGTTTAGCACGCTACCACACAGGCCGTTCTCACTTGGTTCGTTTTTGCGGTTCATACCATGGTTGGTGGGATGGCGTGCAGGTGGGAATTGGTAACCAAAGAAAAACCGATGATGTGTATACGTTAGCCGATATGAGTGAAAACAGCTTAAATATATTAGCGACACGCAATGACATTGCCTGTGTATTGATTAACCCCATGCAGGCCTTTCACCCGAACCAAGATGCACCCGGGGATGCCACATTAATAGGCAGCACGCGCAGCAGTGATTTAAATCGTGAGCAATACAGCCTTTGGCTAAAAAAAATTCGTGATGTGTGTACACGCCGCAATATTGTATTGATTTTTGATGAGGTGTTTACAGGCTTCCGTTTGGCTAAGGGCGGTGCCCAAGAATACTTCTCAATTAATGCCGATATGGTCACATACGGTAAAACCCTTGGTGGTGGATTTCCAATTGGTGCTGTGTGCGGTTCTCACCAATTAATGAAACGCTTTAAAGAAGACGCGCCAGCAAATATCTCGTTTGCTCGCGGCACGTTTAATTCTCATCCTTATGTGATGGGTGCCATGAGTGAATTTCTACAGCGCATTCAAACCCCAGCCATTGAACGAGTTTATGCGAATGCTGAGTTGCAGTGGGTATCACGTGTTAACAATATGAATAAACGTTTGCAGGATGAAGGTTTGCCCATTTATATGGCTCATATGCATTCGGTTTTATCGGTTCAATACACCGCGCCCAGTCGTTATAACTGGATGCTGCAATTTTACCTGCGTGCTCATGGGCTGGAACTAAGTTGGACAGGCACAGGGCGTTTTATTATGAGCCTTGCTTATACCGATCAAGACTTTAATGAAGTGGTGGATAAATTCATTGCCGCATGCAAACAAATGCAAGCAGATGGCTGGTGGTGGCAGGGTACACAACTGAGTAATAAAGCCATTAAACGCATGATGTTAGTGGATGTGCTTAAAGCCAGGTTCCCCATACTTAATTCCGTATTTTCATCTGATTCATACACACACGTTAATAATACAGAGCAAAGAGGGCAGTCGTTATGATTAATATAAATCGTACGAATCATGTCAGTGGCTTTCGCGACGGCTTGTATCGCGAATTAAATCAATACTTATTACGCGAAGCTAACCGCTACCCAGAAGAAGAATGTTTAACGATAGATTTACACTGCCATGATTATAACAGTGATGTGCCAGACGAGCTTTGGGGGCGCATACTTAGATTGCCCGAGACCTGGCTTAAAACCAAGCAACTAAGAAAGTGTGTAAAAAAACAGGGTTGTGATGTGTTTACTGTTACCAATCATAATAATGCTCGCTCGTGCTGGGAGATGATGGACAAAGGTAAGGACGTATTATCGGCAGCGGAGTTTACCTGCCACTTTGCCGAGTATGATTTATATCTTCACGTATTAACGTATGGATTTAGCCGTGAGCAAGAAGTGGTATTGAACCAAAAACGTCACAATGTGTATGAGTTTTTACGCTATACCACACAAAACGATATTCCGGTGATCTTGCCTCATCCGTTGTATTTTTATACCTCTAACGAAAAAATAGACATGAGCCTGTTTGAAAAACTGGCGGTTATGTTTATGCGCTTTGAAGTCATGAATGGTCAGCGTGATGTGTGGCAATCTGTATTAACCCTTAATTGGGTGCAAGGGCTTACGCCGCAAAAAATAAAAGCTTACGCCCTTAAGCATAACCTGAATCCTGCGGACTTTGCCGTTAACCCAGATGAGCCAAAAATACTTACCGGGGGTTCTGATGATCACATGGGCATTTTTGCTGGGCAATGCGGTTCTAAGCTTTGGGTGCCTAACTTAAAACAAAGGTTACTCACTGAAAGCCCCAGTGAGCTAGCCCTTGAAGCCATTAAACTTGGCTATATTGCCCCATTTGGTAACGTGGCAGAAAATCACAAACTGAACATCGCGTTATTGGATTATTTTTCTCAGGTGGCTACTAATATCGAAGACCCAGGCTTAATGCGCATTTTGATGCACAGAGGCAGTCTGAAAGACAAGATGGCTTGCTTGACTATTAGTAACTTACTGCTGGAAATGCAGAAAAATAAAAACACCATTAAGTTTTTTGATTTTATTCACGGGGCATTAAGAGGCAAAAAAATCAATAAACTGTATAAATGGCAGGTACCAAGTGATTATAAGTTTTGCGTAGAGCACCTTGAACGTATTGCCATCAGTAAAAAAGGCACACCACAAGAATACATAGAAACGGTTAATCAATCGTTAACGGAAATGTTTACCAGTGTGAGTCATTTAATTATTGAACGCCTTGAACGGGCAGACGTATTAAGCAGTGACTATTCCCTAGAGGGGTTTTCAACAGAACAGATTATCGAAAAATTTGAAATCCCCAGTCAGATCAGTGCATTGATATTTGGTGGTGGCGGACAAAAAAACATGAGCCACTTTAATGTGGGTAAGCTCATGGATGATTTAGCGTTTCCAGTATTCATAATGCTGTTGTTATTGGGGTCTAATTTAGCCAGTACTCGTCTTTTGTATCAAAACCGTGACCTATTAAATAACTTTGCTAAAAAGATAGGATCACAAGACCACCCTAAACGGGCCTTGTATTTAACCGACACATTGCGTGATAAAAACGGTGTATCTAACTCACTGTCAGGTAAGTTAAAAGACATTCAAGACCGTGATTTACCCATCGATTTTTTGGTGTGTCACGATGATCTACCAAGCGAACCTCATTTGCATGTGGTTAAACCCATTACCACGTTTGCAGTGCCGGGCTACCCTCAGCAGCCTATTCGTATTCCTAATTTACTCGAAATCGCGCGCATCTTTTATGAAGGAGGCTACGACCGCGTGGTGTGTTCAACAGAAGGCCCTATGGCCTTAGTGTCTATGTTTTTGAAATACATGTTTAACGTGCCGAGTTATTTTTTTATGCATACAGACTGGGTTGACTTTATTAAGCACACAACAGGACTGGACCAGCACCAGAGTGACCGTGTACGCCGTGCGCTAAGAACCTTGTATCACCAATACGAGGGAGTATTTGTATTAAATACGGATCACCAAGCATGGTTAACAGGGCCGCATATGGAGCTTTCAGACAATCAAGTACACCTGACCGCTCACCATACACAGGCTAAAAAATCCAATGTGACGCCTATCAAAAAATCCAGTTTGTTCAGTGATGCTACCGACGAAACCCCCATACTGTTTTTGGCTTGCCGTTTAAGTCGTGAGAAAGGCATTTTTGACTTACCTGAAATCATGCGTGAAGCCAAAAAGATCATTCCTGATTTAAAACTGGTGATTGCAGGCACAGGGCCAGCAGAGCAAGCACTAAAAGACGCCTTACCAGAGGCTGTATTTTTAGGCTGGGCAGACAAAGATATGCTGGCCAGTTGTTATAGCGGTTTGGATTTATTTGTTTTTCCTTCTCGCTTCGATACGTTTGGTAATGTGATTCTGGAATCGTTTGTACACGGTATGCCGGCCATTGCATATAACTGCAAAGGCCCTAAAGACATCATTCAGCATAAAAAGAGTGGCCTATTGGTGTCGGATACCCAAAACATGAGTGAACAGATAGCCGCTTATTTTCAAGAGAGTGACGCTTATCGTCAGTCAATGTCCATTCAATCCATTCAGCGATCAGCGGATTACCGTGCCCAGCCAATCATGGATAAATTTATTTCAGACTTAGGTTTGTCAATTGAAGAGGAAGCAGCAATGGATACGGTGGTGAACATATGAGCCGCATAATCAGTGCGCTAACACAGCATGAACAGCTGAATTTTTTGCTCACTAATCGAATTCCAAGACGCTGGGCCACTCAGTTTGTGGGTTGGTTTAGCAAAATTGAAAACCCATATGTGACACGGGCCAGTCTATATTTATGGCGCATGTTCGCCAGTGACTTAGATTTAACTGAAGCCAAAAAACAAAGCTTTACCAGTTTGCATGATTGCTTTATTCGGGAGTTAAAACCCGGATCCAGAAAAGTGGATGATCACCCGCAGGTAGTGAGCAGCCCGTGTGATGCCATTGTAGGGGCGCATGGTCGGGTAAATAACGGCACTGTATTTCAAGCCAAAGGTTTCCCTTATGAGATCAGTGACCTTATTCCTGATGTGGCATTGCAAAAAAAATATCAAAACGGGGTGTATGTGACCTTAAGGCTGACTTCTACCATGTATCACCGGTTTCATGCGCCGCTGGATTGCGATGTGAAAAAAATTACTTATATTTCAGGGGATACTTGGAATGTAAATCCAATTGCATTGAAACGCATTGAAAAATTGTACTGCAAAAATGAACGGGCCGTTATGGAGCTTCATACCGGGCATAAAGAAGCCAGTATGACTCTTGTGCCGGTGGCCGCCATTTTAGTGGCCAGTATTAAATTACATTGTTTAGATGAAAGCTTGGATATGAAGTACCAAGGGCCTGACGTACTTAATGTTCAGGCCAGTTTCTACAAGGGGGACGAAATGGGTTATTTCCAGCATGGATCTACCATTATTGTATTTGCCAGTGAGCATTATTCGTTAGCACCGGACATTTCCAGTGATCAACGTATTGCCATGGGCCAAGCCTTATTAACACATACGTTTTAACCGACATAAAAATGCACTTTAACCGAAACAAAACAATTCAAAAGGAAAATATTATGACGTTTCTAGAAGAACTGCATCAGCAGCGTTGGGATGATCACCGTTATTACCATCATAATCGCGTGAATCAGTTTTTACACTTATTAAGCGCGAGCTGTTTTTTGGGTAGCTATGTACTTTTGTTTATTGATCCCGTGATGGCGGTGATGGTAGGTTGGTTGTTAGCTATGATGCTGCGTCAAGCGGGCCACTTTTTCTTTGAGCCTAAAACTTATGATGAAGTAAATGACGCCTCTCATGATTATAAAGAAAGCGTTAAAGTAGGCTATAACTTAAAGCGTAAAGTGGTGCTGTTATCAATTTGGATTGTGGCCCCAGTTGTTTTGTACTTTGAGCCTAGTTTATTTGGGTTGATCGATGCAGGCTTAACCACAGCTGACTGGTTATATAATTTATCCATTACGTGGTTAGTTATTGGTTTTGGTGCGGTTGTGTTCCGTACAGTGCATTTGTTTTTTCTGAAGGGTGTGCAACCTGGCTTGGTTTGGATGACTAAAATCCTTACTGACCCTTTCCATGATATTAAGATTTACCATAAGTCGTTTTATCATTTGATGAAGGGCGACATGTACGATGACATGTCAGATTGGTATCAAGAGACGCCACCTAATAAAGCGACACGCTAACCCCTGTTTAATCTGTTGAACCAGTGGGTTGCACTTAGTGGCGACTCGCTGGCTGTATAGTTTAATAAATGCCTTATCTTCTTACCAAAACACCTAATTTAACCATCTGGTCGCTATTTATAGCGGTTTTTAATCGGTCTTAGGGACTTTCTGGCTGAGTCCATACCGGTAAACATAACAAATAGTGCCTTCTTTTCGGTATGTGCATGACTATTGGTGTTGAAATCATTAAAATGGGATTTTTTACTAGCTGTATACATTATGGTCTCTAAAGTTCGCATAAAAAAGGTGTTATCCAAAGCAGAAGAGCGGTGTGCGTTTTCAGGCACGCGTTTGACTGATAAGCGTAAAAGCATCTTAGAGATTATGGTAGCGTCTGAAATTCCTTTATCACCTTACGAAGTTGTAGACCAATATAATCAAGTATCGGAATCAAAAATGCCGGCAAACTCGGCTTATCGGATATTAGACTTTTTAGTAAGTGAGAATTTAGCGCATAAACTTGCTTCAGCTCAAAAATACGTCGCTTGTTCTCATATTGCATGTGATCACACCCATGAGGTTCCTCAATTTTTAATTTGTGGTGAATGCCAAAAAGTCCAAGAAATAGGCATTAAGTCATCGCTTATGTCGCAGCTAAAAGGCAATGTTGAATCAACAGGGTACAGCATGACGAGTCAGCAGCTAGAAATTCAATGCTTATGTCCCGATTGCCAGTAAAATTGCCCTTATCTTTTTAGCTGTATCCCCGTGATCAATCTGCAGTTAAGCCTGTAGCCCTTTCTTGCCTGTTAAAATGGCGCTTGTCATATGTAAGATATAAACAATGGATATAAAGTATTTCTAGCAGGTTGTTGATGATATGGTATATCATTCTATTAATGTTGCATTAAATGGTAGATAAGGTAATGAAAAAGCTTCCAGTAACAGTACTTTCTGGTTTTTTAGGTGCTGGAAAGACCACGGTGTTAAGTCATATCTTAAATAACCGTGAGGGCAAAAAAGTGGCTGTTATCGTCAATGATATGAGTGAGATAAATATTGATGCATCCATGATCCAGAATGATGTCTCATTAAATCATCAAGAAGAAAAACTGGTCGAAATGAGTAATGGCTGTATATGCTGTACGCTTCGCGAAGACCTGCTAATAGAGGTCAATAGGTTAGCAAAAGAAGGTCGATTTGATTATCTGGTCATTGAGTCAACCGGTATATCAGAGCCATTGCCAATTGCAGAAACATTTACCTTTGCAGATGAAGAGGGGGTTTCATTATCGGATGTCGCTAAATTAGATACCATGGTAACGGTGGTAGATGCGGTCAACTTTTTGAAAGATTATGACGAAGCCAAGTATTTGCAAGATGCGGGTGAATCTTTAGGCGAAGATGACGAGCGCAGTGTGGCGGATTTATTGGTAGATCAAGTGGAGTTTGCTGACGTGATCTTGATCAGTAAAACTGACTTAGTCAATAACGACGATGTTACGCGTTTAACTGCCATTCTAAAATCGCTTAACACCCATGCTAACGTTATTGCGATTAGTCAGGGAGAAGTTGCTATTGATTCGGTATTAAATACCGGTTTATTCAATTTTGATTTAGCGCAACAGGCACCAGGTTGGCTAAAAGAAATGCGCGGTGAGCATGTTTCCGAAACAGAAGAATATGGCATTGGAAGTTTTAGCTATGCCGCCCGTCGACCCTTTAACCCTCAAAAATTTTATGACTTTTTACATAGTACCGAAGAGTACGGAAAGCTTATTCGCTCAAAAGGATTTTTCTGGCTAGCAACTCGCCCTGAATTTGCAGGGCAATGGAGTCAAGCAGGTGGGATTGCGAGATACGGCTTTGCAGGTATGTTTTGGAAAGCGGTACCAAAAGAAAACTGGCCTGAAGATGAAGACTATTTGGAATCCATTGAAAAACAATGGGTAGAGCCGTTCGGAGACATGCGACAAGAGCTAGTATTCATTGGTCAAAACTTAGATCAAGCCCGAATGACGTCATCACTTAATCAATGCTTATTAACAGAAGATGAAATGCTACGGGGTAAGCAATACTGGGAAAGCTTACAAGACCCCTTTCCAGAATGGGAGCAGGAAGCATGAATTCTTTTGTTAAGTCTGTAGAGGCCGTTAGTCACAGCCCAGATGCTTCGCAAGGGCACGACCCTATGGTATTCACTGACATTTACAAAAATAATTGTAATATCGTCATTTGGAATCGATCTTTACCTAAGACACTTGAACAAGATGTAAATGAATACCTAAAGTTACAATCAGGGTTGCAAGCGTCAATGATACTTAGCCCTGATAATGCAACATCAGTGATTCATAAGGCGTTAGGAGGTAAAGACATAACAGCCAGTTTGAGCGAGAATATTGCAGATTTAGTGGATGTGTTTTGTTACTTGTTTGAGCTGGATCGTGTGGGCTTAAGGCTAACAGCATTAGATAGTGCCATGTGCCCTAGGTTTCATGTAGACAAAGTTCCAGCGCGTCTGGTTACTACCTTTCAAGGCTCGGGTACACAATGGTTACCTCATAAAGGAATTGACAGAAGTAAGCTTGGTCATGCAAGCCAAGGCAAGTCTGATGATGAATCAGGCTTGTATCAGAGCAGTAAAAGCATACAGCAGTTAAACAGTGGAGATGTGGCCTTATTAAAAGGAGAGGGTTGGCAGGGGAATGAAGGTGCTGGATTAGTTCATCGCTCTCCCGTATTGCCGGCAGGAGAAAAGCGTTTATTATTGACCTTAGATTTTAATTGATGTCTCTAAATTATTTATAGCAAAGCGCTATGTATATATTTAATTGCCACTAATTTGGATCACTAGAATGTAATTGCATTCTAGTGATCCTATTTTAAATTAAGCCTATTGTTAATTGATAATAGTATTAAAAAATGATTGAATTGATACGCGCCTCATTCGTTTCACCGAATATGAATGCCCATTATTTTATAATAAAATTCGCAGATCGAAAGGCCATTATTGATGGAATGGCGGCTGCTATGGCTGTGGCGATTAAAGCTAAGAGAATAATTTGTAAGCTGTTTGTTGAGAATAAATTCCCCGATATTTGCATGCCAAATTCTGCTGCTAAAGCCGATTGGAATCCCGTTAATAATGCCCATAAAACCCCGAAGCTTATGACGCTGCTTAATAACGCAATAAGTAAGGCTTCTAATTCCACAATTAAGAATATATACCACGAGGGGGCGCCAATCACTCTAAGCAATTGAATTTCATGATGACGCTCACGAATCGACGCTAACAACATCGCCGAAAGAGCGAGAAGCGAGGCCAGTAAAACCAAGTACGAAATTAATTCTAAAACGCCCTCTACCGATCCTACAATTTGCCAAAGTTCGGATAATGCGACGCCTGGTAGGATCGCCGTTAGGGGTTCTTGTTTGTATTCCTGTATATAACGTTGAACGCCAAAAGTGGCCATGCGAGCGCTTAAACCAATCATGACGGCGGTGATGCTTTCCGGGGTTAGCATATCAACTTGATGTTCAGTTCCTAGTGGCGATTTTAATCGCGTTCCTGTTTTCCAGTTTTGATGCATGGCTTCAATGCCTTGTAAGCTAACAATAATGGTTTGATCCACGGGGGTGCCAGTTGGTTCCAGGATACCGACTACATTAAAAGGGTGCTGTTCATGCTGGGTAAAGCTTGTGGCGGCAATGCCATGGGCTAATACGATGGGTTTTTTAACGTGATAGTTTAATTTATTGGCTACTTCAGATCCCAATACAGCACCAAAAGCCCCTTTAAATGCTCTGCCGCTTGAAAATGTTAATGCATGCTTTTTTCCATAATTAAAATGTGAAAAAAAGTCACTAGTGGTGCCCATGACTCGATAGCCTTTATGGGAGTCACCCAATGAAATTGGAATGGCCCAAGCCACTTTTGGGTGTGTTGTTAAGTGTTCATAGCTACTCCAGCTTAAATTGGCGGTAGGCGAGCCAATACGAAATACCGAATATAATAAAAGGTTAATACTGCTGGTTCGGCTGCCAACAATTAGATCAACTCCGGAGATTGTGCTGGCAAAACTGTTTTTAGTTTGCTGACGAATGTGATCAACAGCCAGTAATACAAATAGGCTAACAGCCATGGCCACAGTGGTAAGCAATACAGAGCCTTTACGATTCATTAAGCTTTTACTTGCCAGTGTCAGAATCATAATGATGCCATTATTTGGTTAATGTCTTTAAACGATTCAATTCGAGAAAAATGACCAGATAAAGACATGTCGTGGCTGATAAATATTAAGGCGCAATTAAGATCAGAGACTTGTTGCATAAGCAGTGTAATAAACGCATCTCGATTATTTTCATCTAACGAAGATGTGGGTTCATCGGCAATGATCAGCTTTGGTTGGTTGATTAAGGCTCTGGCAATCGCAACCCGCTGCTTCTGCCCCATGCTTAATTGGTGGGTGGGTTTATTCCAGTTCTTTTTTTCTAATTGAAGTTTACTGAGTAGTTCAGTAATAGTTGCATGGTTGGTTTTATGCGTTGAAAACTCAGAAGCCAGTTTTATATTTTCAATGGGGGATAAATAGGGGATAAGGTTAAAGTTTTGAAATACACACCCTATATGATTTGCTCGGTGCTTATCTAATTGGCGGCCTTTCATGTTTTGTAAAGAATACCCAAACATTTCTATAGACCCGCTGGTTATAGGCAGTATGCCGCTGATCAAATTCAAAAATGTGGTCTTACCACAGCCAGATGGACCGTGTATGAAAACCTGTTCGTTATCAGACAAGTCCCAGTGGGGAATGTTAATAACTTGCTGGTTTGGTGATTCAGAGTAATGAAACTCTAGCTGGTTGATTAAAATGGCCATTGGGTGATTGAGTATCTTAAATTAACAACTAATTAATGGTATGGTATATCATTAATTTATTGAATGTAAGAAATAAGCTAAGGATTTATGTTATGCGAGCAGCTTGCAATGTATTCGCAGTGGTTGCCTTGCTGCTTCAGGGGTGCGCAGAGCAGGAGGGTGATGTATTTGTAACGGAAATAGCAGAAAGAAAAGAAAGTGTTAAGCCTGAAGTGAGCAATATTTCTAAAACCAAACTAAGAGCAGATGAAATTTCTAAACCCGAAGTCAAGGTTGATATAAATACTGACTATCAAACCATTGAGTGGACGGACCTAATGCCAGAAGAGGATTTGAATGCTTTATTGAATCCTCCTCGTTATATTACCGAAGCAAAAGAAGGCTCTTTTGAAGATCAAATAAGCAGTGGTTTAAAAAGCGCCATGGCCAGTGAAATAGATGATGCCTATCAGCGGGCATTGGTATCAGAAAGTGTGGTTCTGAAATATGATCGTCAGGCGATTAGGCTGGCAGGCTTTGTGGTCCCGTTAGAATTTAATGATGAGAATGTGATTAGTGAGTTTTTCTTGGTTCCATTTTTTGGTGCTTGTGTTCATGTACCGGCGCCGCCACCTAATCAGATTATTTTTGTAAAGCATTCAACAGGATTTAAGCTGGATGTGCTTTATAATCCAATCTGGGTGTCAGGGGTTCTTAGTGTTTCAGTTGTCGAGAATGACATTGCAACATCAGCCTATAGTCTGGATATGACGGCATTTGAACCCTATAAAGAGGCTGACTAATGCTTAGATTTATCTAAAGGCATTATTGCCGCAGCATTTTTTAAACTTTTTTCCACTGTCACATGGGCAGGGGTCATTACGGCCCACTTTCGCCTCTGCACGAATGACAGGTGTTTCTGGCGAGCAGCAACTTGAGCGGCTGCAGCACGATGCCTCCATACTCAGGCTTCTGTCTTGAGTCTCTGTTTCGTATGTCATATATAAATACTATTCGGTTATTCTGGCATTTGTGATGAATGATGTTCGATTATTTTCCAATTTTGTCCGATCCACTGGTAAACAAAGCTAAAGCTCGCTTTTACCTTGGAATCATCTTTAAAGCTAAACGTGTATATGCCTGAATGAATGATGATTTCCCCTAGGTTTTGAATGTTTGATTCGTTGATTTCACCTTTAGGGGAGTTTTCTAAAAACTGAACAAAGTAATCTTCAATTTCATTGTGGTTACGACGTACTTTATTTGAAATGGTTGGCAATAAGACCGCATCACTTTCATATAGCTTAGTGACTTGCTTAGCATTCCCTGTTTGTATGGCGCTATTCCAGTTATCGAATAGGGTCATTATTTTTGATTCGTTCATGGGGTTAGGTTTTATAAATGATTGCATTATCAGTCAGTGTTTATTAAATGAAAGTCTTGAAGCGTTTGGTGGATGTTTTTGTATTTTTTCGCCGTCAAAAACCAGTTGCCCATTTACCCATGTGGCTTCAATTTTTGATGAGAATTCGTGGCCATCAAATGGCGTCCAGCCACAGTGGTATAAACTGCTTTTATGTGTGGCTTGAGTGCTTTTATTAAAATTAATGAGTACCAAGTCTGCAAAATACCCTTCCCGAATAAATCCACGGTCAGTAATGCCATAGCGTTTGGCTGGGTTGTGGGCGATTTTTTCAACCACAAGTTCTAAGTTAAGGCGTTTATGTGCAACATGATCTAATAATGACAGAAGAGCATGTTGCACTAAGGGCAAGCCTGCAGGAGCTTGAGGGTAGGCTAGGATTTTTTCATCCCAGGTATGCGGGGCATGGTCAGTGGCAACAATATCAATGTGGCCGGTATGCAGCGCTTGTATCAGAGCATCTCGATCAGATTGATACTTAATAGAAGGGTTACACTTAATTAAATTTCCTGATTTTTTATAGTCATCATTGCTGAACCATAAATGGTGAACACAGGCTTCCGCGGTAATGGTTTTATTTTCAATGGGACCCGCTTCAAATAAAGAAAGTTCTTTTTCAGTTGTGATATGCAAGACATGCAATTGGCTATTGTATTTTTTGGCTAAGCTGACCGCATATGATGATGATTCAAAGCATGCATTTTGATCACGAATAGCGGGGTGATCCGCGATAGAGAGTTCCGTTTTTAATTTTAATAGTTTATCCGTGTTTCGTTGGATAATTGGGCCGCTTTCACAGTGGGTAACGATTAACGTTGGAGCATTTTTAAATATTCCTTCTAATGCGCTTGGATTCTCAACCAAAAGATTGCCGGTTGATGCCCCCATAAATACTTTGACACCACAATGCTGGCTTGGGTTAAGGCGCTTAATCTGTTCAAGGTTAGTTTCTGTGTCGCCTAGGTAAAATGAATAGTTTCCGTATGAATATTTGTTCGCAATGTCAAATTTTCTTTCAAGAGCATCGATGTTGGTCGTGGCGGGGTTCACATTAGGCATCTCCATATAACTGGTGATGCCGCCAGCCACAGCCGCCCGTGACTCTGAAGCAATGGTGCCTTTATGAGTTAATCCAGGTTCTCTAAAGTGAACCTGATCGTCAATCATGCCTGGCAATAGATATTTACCAGCGGCATCTACAATAATGTCGTGGCTATTCGCAGAGATGCTAGCTGCTATTTGAATAATTCGCTGATTATCAATCAGTACATCCATCACTTTACTGGAGCCATCATTAATTACAGTTGCGTGTTTAATAAGGGTACGAGGCATGGTCTATTGCTGATTTCCTTGAATAATTGCGCGTTCATTCTTATGGTCAAACGCTAAATAAAAACAAGTGTTACGTCCTGTATGGCATGCACCGCCGATTTGCTTCACTAAACATAGCAGCGCATCACCATCGCAATCCAATGACATAGAAACTAACTGCTGTGTATTGCCGCTGGTTTCACCTTTTACCCAATAGCTCTGGCGACTTCTAGACCAATAGGTCATGCGTTGCGTGTCTAAGGTTTTTTGAATGGCTGGCTTGTTCATCCAAGCCATCATCAGCACGTCTTTGCTGTTAGCATCTTGGGTAATGACTGGAATGAGACCGTCAGAATTTAAACTCATGTTTTTAAGTATGGCTTTAAGATCAACCGTGCTTTGATTGGCTTTGTTTTCAATGGCCTGAAAAAATGTATTGATCATAATCTAGAGTGTTCTTGTATCTATATCATCGTTTACAGAATCAAATTTCCACAAAAAATAATTCCAAATGTGGGCTAGGGTGATAATTAGCGTGCCCAGTATCGTAAGATATCTTTCCCAGTTTTCAGTTAATACGTCATGCCCTAAGAAAGCAGCACTGGTAAGTGCCATCAGCCCTATGCCACCTGTTATTCCAACTTTTAATATTTTGTGTTTTCTCCAGCCACTGTAAAGAGCCAAGCTACTAATCGGAATAACAGCAATTACCATCCAAATATGAAATGACTCATCAACAAAAAACAGAGAACCTATTGATGGCATGACAATGACCATTGCAGGGAGCAAAAGGCAATGCAGTATGCACAGTACTGATAGGCTAACAGCTAATACATCAGCTTTAGGTAAAACTTGATTCATATTAATCTCCAACAACATGTCTATTTTTACTGGGGCTTAAAATACTCATGCCCTGATTCGTCTCAGAAATCCACTGGACGTCTATTTTTGAAATTATTGGAAAGTGTTCAAATAGCTTAAATTCGATATTGTTCAGTAACTCAGTAGAGTCACATGAAAACCGATATTGGGCTGACACTTCTTTATGGCTGGCTTGGCTCTCTAATAACGCATGAACATTGACAACACTGCTTTCAGGCTGGCAGTAAGTGCCATGAAATCTAAACAATGAATTGGATTTTAGTAGTATGGCTTTTGCATGTTGAACCTGTGTTTTTTCTTCATTTGTTTTTGCTATATGTTCAAAGCCAACAATATTGTTAGCAGGGGATACAAACTGAATTTCTATTGAGCTTTCACCTATGGCTAGCTTAATTTGGCTAATGCCATGCACATGGGCTTTTTGAGAGTGAGTGTGCTTGTCATGATGATGCGTACCAGCATACGCAGTGATAGGTAGCATCGTCATGGCAAATAAAACATAAAGTTTGACTATCATTGGCAGCTTCTTTTCATGACTCAAATACAATGGGCGTAATGATATGGTATATCATTTGTATTTCAACCATAATTTAAATAAGGGAATAGGGGCAGTCTACAAAGCTTGATTTAACCTATATGAAGATAGGTTTATAACGTAGATCCGGTATCCATTGACGTTAATGTATGTGCGTAATCTGGATGGAGTAAATATTTTAATAACAGAAACAGGCATGCTTAAGCCAGCATCGAATCATTTGTGAAAGGGTGCTTGCGCGCGATAGTTTCGTCATACAGGACGCGAGTAAGCCTGCGCTGAGCTTTCCGAAGGGAGCAGACCAGGTATCCATTGACGTTAATGCATGTGGGTAATCTGGATAGCATAAATTTTTAATTAACAGAAGCAAGCATCGAAACATTTGTGAAAGGGTGCTTGCGCGCGATAATTTCGTCATACAGGACGCGAGTAAGCCTGTGCTGAGCTTTCCGAAGGGAGCAGACCAGGTATCCATTGACGTTAATGCATGTGGG
>ERZ1027231.222-NODE-222-length-24832-cov-154.473140_pt1 | contig 24832 bp, 23 predicted proteins | sample MGYA00520866_ERZ1027231 | MGnify/ENA primary metagenome ERZ1027231 (study PRJEB33311, sample SAMEA4378411) | marine metagenome | biome: Marine biome; feature: Fjord; material: Water | collected 2014-07-20T08:00:00Z/2014-07-... | depth 75 m ...
TTCCCAGATTTCTCTGGTATGCAGGCCAAACTTGGCTGCGCAACTGATACCGACCTAGCTGAAAAACTACTTGAAGCCGGTGTTGCACTGGTACCAGGTAGCGCTTTTGGTACACCGGGTCATATGCGCATTTCGTTTGCCACCAGCGATGAGAATTTACAGAAGTCGATTGCTAGGTTAAAAAGTAGATCCAGCTGACATCTTAAGATATTAACAACTCCCATGAAAACCCAATTTTTTGAGCAAGGGTTTTCTTGGAAAGTTCCTTGCCTTGTATCCACTCCATTCAAAGACACAATACATTAATATGAAGCGCTTAGTATTTGACCTAGATAATACCTTAACCATCAATTCTGACCGCCCGTATCACGAATCATTGCCGCGACAGAATATTATAAAAAAGCTTAGAGAATACAAAGCAGCTGGCTTTGAAATTATTATAAGCACCAGTCGTAACGTAAGAACCTATAAAAGCAATATCGGAAAAATAAACGCCAACACTCTTCCAGTAATCATAAAGTGGTTAGAGACACACAATATTCCATATGACGAAATTTATGTTGGAAAGCCATGGTGCGGTGAAGAAGGCTTTTATATAGATGATAAAGCAATTAGACCCTCTGAATTAAACGCGCTAAGTTATGAGGGCATAAAAGAGCTATTAGACAGGGAAAAATAGCATGCTATTAATAACAGCAGGTAAATACATAGAAGCAGAACTGGCTTCGGAATTTGGAAAGATTCCACCGTGCTTTTTACCAATCGGTAATAAAAGGCTGTTCGAACATCAGCTAGCTGCATTTAAAAATGAAAAAAACATATTCCTTTCCATTCCCACCTGCTTTTCTATAGACAAGCAAGATAAAATTAAACTTGAAGAGTACAGAGTAACCATTATTCCAGTTCCAATGGGACTAAGCCTTGGAAGGTCGATACTCCACTGCCTAGAAATAATGGGCAACAACCTAGAACCCTTAAAAATATTACACGGCGACACTCTGATATCCCCTATCGAAAGCGATTCGAATAATATTGTATCTGTTGCTAGTACCAATGAAAATTATGACTGGGCCGTCGTAACTAGAACACAAAACTCAATTACATTTTCTAGTGACCAACAAGATAATGACACAGAAATTTTGAGTGGCTATTTTTGCTTTTCATCGCCCAAACAATACAAAAAAAGTCTCTTGGAATCTAACGAAGACTTTATTGATTCTTTAAACGATTATTCAAAAAACTACATCCAGCTCAAGCCTAGGTTACAAAGCGACTGGTTAGATTTCGGGCATATTCACACCTATTTCTCCTCAAAATCTAAGTTAACCACTCAGAGATCTTTCAACAACTTAAAGATCACAAAAAGGACGGTTACAAAAAGTAGCCGCAAACACTTTAAAATGGAATGCGAGTCAGACTGGTATAAAAAAACCCCGCCTGACCTTAATTTATACACCCCAAAACTACTTAGTACCTGTAAAAATACTGATACAACAAGCTACACGATTGAATACCTTTATCTTTCGACGCTAAATGAGCTTTTTGTATTTGGAAAACTGCCTTCAAACGCTTGGGATAGAATATTTGATAGCTGCAATGAATTCCTAGAAGTATGCAAAGCACACCCTCCAGAGACCAAATTAAAAATACAAACAAATTCTTTATTCCGTGAAAAAACTATGAGGCGCATAGAGGAGTTTTCTGAAAAAAGCAGCTTAGATATTCACGCAAAGATTATATTTAACGGAGAAGAAGTACCTAGCATCCATGAACAAATAACACATTGCTGCAAACAAATTAGGGACAGTGAAGATGCAGATATAGGAATTATGCACGGAGACTTCTGTTTTAGTAACATATTATACGACTTCAGAGCGCAATCTATACTTTGTATTGACCCTAGAGGACACATTGATGAAGAAACTAAAACAATCTATGGAGATAGGCGATACGATGTGGCTAAATTTTATCACTCTATAATTGGCGACTATGACTTAATCATCGCGGGTCGATACAAACTACACAGCCAAGATAATAAAGTTAATTTCAATATCGAGAACCCAAGGTCAGATCTTAAAGACATTATAATTAACCGTAAATTATCTGGCTACTCGGCCAACGAGATATTCCCGATTATGATCAATTTGTTTTTCTCAATGCTACCCCTGCACTCAGATAACAAAAACCGCCAACAAGCATTACTAGCAAATGCCGTAAGGCTCTATAAGGAGTATTACTTGTGATAGTCATACCGATGGCAGGATTAAGCAGCCGCTTTACTAAAGCGGGCTATACAAAACCAAAATATATGTTAGAAGCACATGGTAAGTCACTGTTTCACCATTGCATCCTAAGCTTTGAAAGATACTTCGAAAAAGAAGATTTTTTGTTTATAGCTAGAAATATAGATGATACAAAATCATTCATAGATACTGAATGTGAAAGCCTTGGAATACAGTCTTATAAAATTGCAATGCTGACAGAGCCTACCAGAGGACAGGCTGAAACAGTTTATCAAGGTATAAGTCAGCTAGAGATCAAACCTAATTGCGGCATTACTATCTTTAATATCGATACAATACGACCTGGCTTTTGCTACCCAGGCTATCTGGACAAAACCGTCGACGGTTACCTTGAAGTATTTAATGGTCCCGGCGAAAATTGGTCTTTTATTGAACCCTCCAGTGACCAATCAGTTATACGCACCACAGAAAAAAATAGAATCTCTGATTATTGTTCAAATGGCTTGTATTACTTTAAATCGTGGGAAATATACCTTGAAGCATACAATCACATGCTTAAAGAAGACAAAGAAAATTGGCAAGCAGGTGAGCTCTACATAGCTCCCTTGTACAACCACTTAATTCAACAAGGCTGCAATATTAAATACCAATTGATAAACCAGTCAGACATTATATTTAGCGGAACGCCTATCGAATACACGACCTTTATAGAATCCAATTACAAACTAGAATCAACATGATCCTGAAATGACTCTCTAATATACACCCTTAGAGGGTCATCTAAGACCCTATCCACCCTTTTGACAGCATAAACCCCAGGTAGGCAACCACTAGCAACTTTATCTACATCAGCCTTAGTAACCTCTAAGTTATTACTCCAATTTAAAAAGCAATAAATCTCCCCTATTCTTTTATTACTCCGCCCTAACACTGTAGGGAATATCAACTCTTCACTCGCGTAGATAAAACGCTTAAAAATATTTGGGAAAATACGCACAGCAAGACCGAACTTCGCACGTATTAATTTTTTACCTCGTTTGTTCAGCCACACTCGTTTTTGAGCAAGCTTGGGAGTTACAAAATACTTTAGGTTATCTAAAAAAAACGTATGAAGCTTTTTATTCGATAACATAATTAAAATATCAGCCCTTGAATAAAAAGTACCTTCTGGAGGCACTTTTCTCATTTCAAACCCAAATGAATCAACCGCCGCTTTCGTAACATTATCTTGTAAAAAACGATATCTATGGATATCAAAGTCTAATTTCTCGGTATAGGTTGAGGAATCGAATTTATCAAGGTAACACTCAACCCCCTCCCTTACAAAAAGCTGATTACTAGCAAACATTGACCACTTATCGAACTGAATGCCCGTAGATTCTGCGAAAAGTAAGTTTGCATAATGAACAAAAAAAAGTGTCTGGTCAGAAAATCCTGTTATTAAAGACTCTGGGTTTGTAAACACATTAGTATAATCAGTCAAACTGTATCTAGAGAACTCCTCCTGAAAATCACTTGCCACATGCAAAACAACCGCTGAATCAGGAGCATAATGTTGAATATTTTTCAGCATATCCAACACAACATCCATTTTTTCATGAACAGCTATAGAAAATAAAATTTTAAATCGCATATATTAAAAACTTCTTATCAAACCATACTAGAGGCCCTTAAACAGCGGGCCTAAACCTTGAATCACAACATAAGCAGTATTTTTCGCATCGCAATATAACTGGGAAATAGATTAGTTGTCAGCGCGAAAAATACGATTAAACACATCATACTGCGATATTGCAACACCTAGCCAATAAGCAAACTTAACTCAAGTAAGGAAACCCTCACAACGGAAAATATAGAAACCTAACCATCGTATTCGAAGCGAAAAGCAACTCCCCTAGATAGAGCTGAGGGGCATCAGGGGAAAAAAATTAGTGCAAACACCCACAAGAAAGGGCTAGTTCACACTAACCCTTTAAATTTACTAAGCTCAGAATTAGCCAGGCACCTCATTAGACCCATTCTCTAAACTTAAATAATGCTCATGGCTTCTAATTTGCGAAGTAAATAAAATTATCATCAATACAAAAAAGTGATTAAATACATCATGCTGAAATAACGCCACACTTTGACCGACAACAGCATAAACCACCAATAAACTCAGCCCCCCCAATGCATAATACCGAATAACCTCATCATCTTTACGTAACGCCCTGATAAACAAATATGCAGGAGCTGCAAACAATAAGATCAAAGTAATTAGCCCTATGACACCTTTTTCTACCATCACCAATAAAATCTCATTATGAGGATTCGACCACATACCAACATCACGATGTAAGTGAGGGTGCGCCCTCCTAACAACTTTACCTTGGGCCAAATAACTGCCCAAACCATAACCCCAAACAGGTTGGTCTTTAATCAAAATGACAGCTGCCGTAAACATATCAAACCTAGCCCCTAAAGAAGTAACTGCATTACCGGCTTGATATTGTTCAACACTATGCATAATATTTTGCATTCGTTTATTCTGACTCAAACCAACCAACAACAAAAAAGCAATAACAACCAAGCCTAGCAGTAACTTAGGATTACCTGTGCGATACAAGTATATGCCATATAAAGCAGCTAATACTGGAATCGCCACGAATGAACTTCTCGAATCCGCAAGATAACAGGCAACCAAGCCCATAACAACAGATGTGCTTAGCAAGACTTTTAGCCATTTAGGGTTATGTTTAATCCAGATGAGACCGTTTAGAGCAACAACTGACAATACTAGACTTAGAGCCCCGTAGCGCATTGGGTTCACCCCACCACTAGGCCTGAGCCACATATGGGACCATGTATTATCAGTTAAACGTATTTGGTGGCCAAAGTGACTCATAGATATATACTGGACGATCGAGGTAACACCCAACAAACATGCTGCCAAGGCAAGCATCACAATCAAATAGCGTAAATCAAACTTAATCTCACGTAACAATAAATACAGAGGAACCAGTAAAATAAAGGTTCCATAATCCTCTAAATGCATCTGTGCGATGCGTGTATGAGGCCAGTAAAAAAAAGATATGATTGAAACAATAGAAAACAGACAAAAACTAATAACAAGGAACAGCTCTGTTTTTTGCAATGCAAAGCGATTACTATGCTTACACTTAAAAGCTAAATAACCAACGACACCAAGTAACAACAGCACCCCTGCTACCGGCTTACCTACAACAGGGAAAAGTAATGTCGTAGACAGATACACCGAATAAGAACAGAAGACAGCCAGCGGCCAAAATAACCCCACAGGACTTAAAGCAAAATAATTCAGCACAAACTCGACACCTAAATTTAAAAAAAGACATTTTAACAGCCAAAAACACACTTACCAGCTACATAGACAAAAAAAGCTATATCTTCCTAACCCCTTCCCCACTCTAAAATTAAAACTAACACTAGACACACGCTACAAGCATTTAAAGTAAAAAAACATGACCAACCTAGAAGCCCCTGCTAAACTATTGAAAATACTATGAATAAGCACGACAGGATGTACTGCGACCATGAGCGAGACCCTATTCACCTACAGCTTTTCGCTTGCCCTGTCTTATATCCTGACACGTCTATTAATACCCGCAGCCCCCCGTCTAGGCTTAATGGACATTCCATCAGGGCGTAAAAAACACACTGGGGCCATCCCCATAGTCGGGGGCTTAGCCATTTATGCTTCAGTATTTACATGCACCATGCTGTTTACTAAATTGCAAATAGAGTTACTCAGCATCATAACCCTGGGCGGCATTTTAACCACTGTTGGCACACTAGATGATAAATACGGCCTTAGCCCAAAATTAAGATTAGCCATTCAATTTTGTGCCGGTGGCTTATTATCGTATGGTGCAGGTATACAGCTACAAAGCCTAGGCAATGTATTTGGTGGGCTATTTGGCATAGACATCATCCAAACAGGCTTTTTAGCCATACCGTTAACTGCCATAGGCATAGCCGCCCTTGCCAATGCTTACAATATGACAGACGGCATAGACGGCTTAGCCGCCTCATTAGGTATAATAGGCTTTGCAGCATTAATTATTAGTCTTTACGAACAACTCACACCAGCAGAATTAAAGGTATTAAGCTTTTACACCTTATCATTAACCACCTATCTTATATTCAACTTCGCCATTAAACCCCTAGCACCCACCAAAGTATTTATGGGGGATGCAGGCAGTATGTTTATTGGATTTTCTATTGGTGCTTTTTGTATTTACTTTTCACAAAAGTCTGGATATGAATTAGCGCCTACTACCGTACTGTGGTTTGTGGCCGTGCCCTTATATGACATGATCGCCACTATGATTCGGCGAATGCGCAAAGGCCAAAGCCCCTTCTATCCAGACCGAACCCACTTACATCACTTATTAATGCACCTAGGCTTAAACGGCAAACAAGCTTTAGCCGCCATTGTATTATTTGCCGCAACACTAGGGACTACAGGTGTTTTAATAGATCATTATCAAATTGCAGATTATTACTCGTTTGTAGGATTTGTGCTGATTTTTATAGCGTACTTACAAGTGGTACTGCATGCCTGGCAAGTTAAGAAGCTGTTTAGTTAACTTAACAGAAACAGACCAGCCAAACTAAAAGGTTTAATCATGCAATGCAGCAGCCCACATATTGAGTAAAGCCTTTCTATCGTATAAAAAACTGATGAATTTTAGATAAATTTTTCCAAATAACAGCCCTAACAACTGGCAACCCACTATTTGACAAAGCTTTAATATCTTCCTTAGTTTTTTGAATAATATTTTTTAAACTGCGGTTACTAGCCCCACCCACACGCATTTTTATAAGCACTTTAGGCAGGTAACTCATTTTAATACTATTTACCCAAAGATAACGCAGTAAAGAGTCGTAATCAGCTGCGATATTAAAACCCAAATCAAACAAACCATACTTTTGATACAAAACTCTTTTCATATAAAAAGTTGGATGCGGTGGCATCCAACCATTTTTTAAATTGGCTTTTGAATATTTACCAGACTTCCACAAGCGCACAACATTACTAACATCGTCTTTAGATACATATTCAAGATCAGCATACACAGCATCACAGTTATTAGCTTTAAATGTATCGGCAATATCTTTAACCGCATCGGTGTAAGCGAACAAATCATCAGAATGTAAAAAACCAATAATATCTCCTGTAGCAGCATTAATACCCTTGTTGAGGGCGTCATAAATACCATTATCTGGCTCACTAATAATAGTAGTGACTTTCGAGCACTGTTCCTTAATAACGTTCAACGTATTGTCTTTAGAGTTACCATCAATAATAATGTATTCAATATTTTGATAGGTTTGTTCGTTTAAAGAACTTAGAGTATCAGATATTGTTTGAGCGCTATTGTAGGTAGCAGTAATGATACTAACTTTCATGAATCAATTCCAAGTACACAAAATGAAAAGAGCTATTTTTTGAAGCAACGAAGTGGCTAGAAAAAATAGGGACTATTCAGTTAAACACCTTCTATTTACGACGTGAAAACGGCATTAAATAAAAACCTTTAAGTAATCACTTATTCTTTTTTCTCTAGAGAAATTTAAATTGAATTTCTCTTTGAGGGATTCACCCAATTCTAATTTTCTATCATCACTTAAAGCTTCAAATTTCAATACTGATGCTTTCATAGATTCAAGGTTAGCCGCCTCAAAAAAGAAAGGGTAATCTTCACCTAACATTTCAGCGATAAAGCCTACTTTTGAGGCAATAACCGGAACCCCTAGTGACATAGCTTCAAGTATAACTAAAGGCGCTCCTTCATTTAATGAAGGTAATATTAATGCCTTTGCACTTAGTAAGGCATTTGTTTTAGCAGTGCCAGATACAGCTGAATTAAATTGAATAACATCGGATCCGTATTCACTGATTAACCCATTCAAATTCAATTCTGATGAGTCACCCCCATAACACTTTAGAGTCATCCCTTGTTCCATGGCACGCCATACACTGAGTAAATCTAATATACCTTTTTCAATAATATAATTTGAAAGGTAAATATACGACGTTTTGGCTTGACTTAAACCCACAACACTTGAGCAAGACCCGTCACTTAATTCAATTGAATTACAAATATACCGATAATTACTGCAGCCCAAATAATTAATAGCGTTAAACCGCTTTGTTTGTTTTTCGCTAATTAGCAACACATTATCAGAAGCTGAAAAAACACGCTTTACTAAAAAACGAAAGAAAAGGCTTCCATTGACTTTTTTATCTAAGTCACCCCTATGCACATGAGTTACAACGTTTATACGCCAATAGCGTAATTTAATTGAATATAATACTAATAATGATTTAATTGCCCCCATATTACTCAGACTTATCACACTGTAAAAATAGGTATATTCACACCCACGCACCTTGAACAAAATTCGCATGAGAACGTACAAAAAGCCAATAAGTTTCCCACGAGAAACCTGATTATGTTCAGCTAAATCAGACTTTTCCTCTAAACAATCTACCGAAAATTTATCTGATATCCCCTCAATGAATAAGTCATTTGATATTGACACACCATGCACTGCCCCTCTAGAGGTTTCACCGTAGAAAAGTATACTTTTCATAAATCACCAAATATTAATATTGAAAACCCACCTATTAAAGTCCGCTTAAAAGTATAAACATGTCGACTAATGTAACTAAAAGAATATAAAAATAGAAATAAGATACTCACTATCAGAAACGATTTATAAAAAACAAAACTTTCATACAAGTATCCCCTGAAGAAACAACTTAGAATGGCAATAAGCGGTAAAGAGAATAGCAAGCTCCCTCTTTTAGAAACAGCTAGTTTGTAAGAAAGGCCTGTGTAAAAAGAGATGATAAATGAGTGAAATATCAACCCAAGCATACCAAAGTTCAGGTATCCCTCACCCAATTCAAAAAAAACACCACCACTTATAAGCATATGTTTTTTAAAGAGCAATGATAATGTATCTGGCCTGTCTGGCCACAAAAATTCGGGTGGCGTCCTCAAAAAGTAGTTAAAATATGACTCTCCGAACCAGAGACTTTCAATGTTATTTTCAATTAAATATATAGCACCTAAGTATGTAGAGGCTATATCATTAAAAGTTCCTTGATATATCAGTACACTTGCTCTTTCTGACTCCATCATGAAAGTACTAAATAGCAAATTACTATCAATGACAACCAAAGATAGGTCCGAGCTCCGAACTACACCCCAGATCTGACTAAGCAAAAATAAACACAAAAGTACCAATAATAATTTTAGCTTCAACTCTGGAAATTTATTCCTTCTCAATAAATACCAGTAAAAAGTTACAGCTATGATATTCGTAAAAGCATCCATTCTCATACCACGTAAAAACTCTGCATATATAACCAGATAAGAAAAAATTGACAAAACAACTAGCAAGTGAAATGAATTCCCGACTCTGCTATTAACCTTCAACATTGTAAATATGTGGACCAATATTAATAGTAAAGCGGTAGCAAGGGTATTCAAAGCTCCCAAACTTGAAATAGCATTCCTTTCAAAATCAGCACCATAAGCCAAATCAAAAACTAAAGGGCGTGTTTGAGCTATCAAATAGCTAACTGCAAAACACATAGCTGCAATTAACCAAAAATCTAAAGATGTATACACATATCTTCTTTGAATTCCAGAAAACCTAACCGCTTCCCCTAAAGCCAACCCAAGCCAAGCTGAATTCAATCCAAGAACCCCCCCAATCAGAGCTATATCTGCTATTTGAATAGTTTGAGCCTCCTTCAGATTAGGACTAACGTCAAACCCTAAAAATACATTAAGCACAGAAATTACGACAATTACATAAACAAAACCCAGCCTAAACATAAAAAATGAGTTTTTTCTACACTCCCAAATTAAGACCAGAAAATTTAATGAAAAAAAGCCTAGACTCCAGAGCCTTTCACCTAAAGCCAACATGAAAAAACTACATAAGGCCAAAAATAGAATCATGGCTAATACGACATTTTTTTTCATTTAAACTGTCCTAACCGCTTGTTTGAAGCGATAGATGACAAACTCAACAATTGAAACCTTTCACTAACACCTTCAGACCTAAATGGGACACGTGAAAAATCTTTTGCGATTATCTCATCAAAAAACCCAATATCTTTGAGTTTAGTGCTTGCGTCTCCAAGTTCGCTGGAAAAATTACGTAATATATTGACATGGGATTCAGTATGATACTTATTTGGCCAAGTCAATTTACCAGAAAATACCCTAGCAACCACGGCAGAAAGTGCATTATTGGCTTTAAAGTCAAATTTTTTGACATAGGATTTTATACCGCCGCCAGAAAACTCATTTCCAGCAACAAGCTGTCTGGATGATATATTTCCAGCTGCACAATGGTCAACACAGCCACTTTCAAAAAGCATGTCTAAAATGGATTTTCGTTTTCTAAACTCGAGCGGCATCGATAACACCAACTCAAGTAATTCAATATTAGCAAAAGGGGTTTCCGTTTCTATCATCCTAGACTGTTGAAAAGCTAAATTCATATGAAACTTTTGATTTCGCTCAGTTACGTATTTAAATTCATCTAAGGTACTAATATTGGAAGACCTGTCAAATCGCCCAAAAATTTTGCTTATATCCTCCTCTATTTCAGATCTTACTTCTTCACTTATCATTGAGTTATTTTCTAAGATTGCCGCTAACGAGTTTTTTTTCCCTAGATCTTTAGAGCCAGTACAGTCCCAGCCAAATACAGCGTCAGAATAATAGTTAGATATATGAGTGGTTATCCCAACCCCGCTCTCTGCATAGTCATCTAAAATTGAAAGTATATGGCTATGCTGAATCCCGATTTGCCCGCATGTTAATTTAGGGAGTACATTTAGCCCCTTGCGATACGATTCTACATTTAATAATTTCAGCTCAGGTTTCGCCAAACCAAAATCGCTGCAAACAGATTTAGCATAAAAATATTCAAGGGATTTACTGGTAGATGCATAAGTAAACGTATTAACCTGCTTATTTTTACCCGTTTTAGCCAAGTAGGCGGCCGACACCCTACTGTCCATCCCCCCACTCATTCCCATAACCATTTCGGCATTTGGTAAATCGTTAAAAATTTCAAATAACTTACTATCTAAAGCATCAATACTATTTTTTGAGGTTTTCAAATAAGGGTCTTCTGCAACTGAAAAGTCATAATACTGGGACAATTTTATCGAGGATTTTGTAATACTCAATTTACTCGCACTAGGGAACTGGTATAACTCCTTAAAGAGCGTTCTACTCCAGACACAGGACCCAAATAATAAGATTTCCCACAGGCCTGCCTCGTCAAGAGGTAAACTATGTTTCTCAAAAATTAAATTGGGATTACTCGTTATTGTGACATTATTCGCATTCTGATGATAATAGAGTGGAATGGTGCAAAAAGGGTCATTAAAAACACCGATCTCATTTGCTTTCTTAGAAACCAATATTCCTTTATTTCGTTTAGAAAATTCTTCTGGGTCTTTTACAGCCTCTAAATTAACATCGGCAACTAATCTTTCCGCACAAATAAATACATAATCATTATTTTCAATTACAGTTAAACCTAAAACCTCCATTTCGAAATCAAGAGCATTAGATTGCTGATCAATTACAATTTTAACAAGCTTGTTTTTCACACCTAATGACCCTCAAAACCAAAATAATCTTTAGGAACATTTTTAAAAATGCACCAAAAGAAACTGACATCAATAAACCAACATAACCGAATGTAAGTGTTGAATATATTTTTACAATTAAGGCCATCACAAAGGCGAAAGTATCATTAAGCACTATCTTTTTTTCCAATTCACGACTCAAAAGAAAATTATGTAGCAACTGGGATTCAGTAAAAAACATCAACGTAGGAAAAATAAATAACAACGTTAAAAGTAAATAATCTTGTACAGACACTATATTTTCAGAAAAAACCAACAAAAATATAGGTTCACCCACATAACACACGATAGGAAAGCCAATCACCCCAGCCATCAAAATCAACATTGATATCGACTTGATCAATTTATGAGACTCTGCCTGACTGCATAACTGCAAGTTATTACAAAACTTTGTCAACGTTGGCGCCACCAAAGCCGAATTAATAACGGTTATGACTGCACCATATACTCTTTGTACAAAACTCAATAATGACAGCAGGCCTGGCGCTAGATAGCTCGCGATCATTTTTTCAACTAAATCTTCAGATCGATAAAAAATACCACTAAACAGAAAATATTTAGCCTTAGAATAAATAGCCTTAGCAATCGATCTTTCATATTGAAAACAATGCACGGCTTTCTTATTCAAGTAAAACAATAAAGATAATAAAACAAACTTCATTGATACCTGCACTAATAAAGCACCAATTATGCCTAACCACTGCACCAACACCAAAGATAAAATTAATCCCACAAGGGAAGAAATCAAATTAATAGATGCAGCCCTTACATATCTATTGGCCGAATATTCTAGACATATAAAAACCTGTGCGATTAGATCTACCAAAAAAAGGAAGATAGCAAAGATAAATATCAAATTAAAATATAGCGACGAGCCAACATCGGCAAAGTTATAAAATATTAACCGTGATAACAACGGAGACAAAAAGAATAAAACAACAAACACGCCCCCGCCCCAAACTAAAACCACAGATAGTACTTTTGAGAAATTTTCTTCTGTGTTATTTTTAATTAAGTAAGGGGTTATAACATTTGTAAGACTCCATCCTATTAGAGTCAAAAAGAACAAATACACTGCAAGCGCAACATAATACACATCCAGCGTACTACCGAAACTTAACTCATTTGCAATTAAAACAGTAATACTGAAATTAGAGAGCACCAACCCCAAAGCCAATATCATGAGAATAATCTTTTGACTTGATAATAAAGATTTAACCTTACCCAAACTCACGAACAATCAACCAGTTCGTTTGAATAAACCGTTAAAATCTCTTTTACTCGGTCGCTCACTTCATGACCATCACGGACCAATCGAGCATACGCTTGATCCGATATTAGTTTGAGCTGTTCAGGGTTACTTATTAAAGAATTCACTTTATCTAGACAATCTTCCTTCTCTTTAAAAAAGATGATTTCTTTGTTTTCCTCAAACATACCTGCTAAATCGTCAGTGTATTCAGAGACCATTGCGGTTTTAGTTACAGGGATTTCAAAACATCGTCTAGTATAAGTGTCGTTATTCTTTTTTGATAAAAATACAAGTGCAACTTTCGCCCCATTTAACACCTCATTATAATCTTCATAAACAGGTTTTATTTCACCATTAAACGCAACCAACTCATTAAAAAACAGCGACTGCTCCCAGTCGGTCCCATATAACTTAAGCTTCACCCCATTCTCAAAAAGATGTAAAAGAATTTCATCGCGCCCATCATTTTCAAAGTGCCCAATAAAAATCACATCATTAATATTTTTGGCTTTTATTACGTTGTGGTGTATATGGAAGTTTTTTTCATTTAAATAATAAGACCTGAGAATGGAGGAAGATTCAAAACCAATATTTTTATAGTCTAAAATATTTTTCTCACGATATGAGAATATATAATCATATTCCTTAATGCCGTTTCGAAAGTGTCTCCAGAAGTACCTTGGATATAAAGCACTAAAGGGGTCATCATTGTTATATCCAAAAACCTTACATCCAGAACTTTTTAGCTTAGACAGTGTCTTTGGGTATATATGCGTACCACGATAAATAAAGATCATCTCATATTCATTTTCTCTAACATTATCAATCAAGTCATCATTAATTCTCTTTAGGATTGGGCCAAACGTAAACCTATTTTGCAGCCGATAATAAAGAGACTTGAGTTTATTCGGTTCCACATCGAAACGACTAGGGTATTGATAGTACTTAAAATACTGAATCCAAGAGAACTTATGAACATCACACCCACACGCCTTAAAACCCTTATAGAAAGCCTCCTCATATATGTCTGCCAACCAATCACCAACCACAAGTACTTTCATTTAACGTACACTACTTTCCATATATGTTTTATTTTGTAAAGCCAGAACCGGGTAGATCTGCAAGTGCAAGCCCATCTGCATCTTTTTTCGACAATTGAGGCTGAACATTCGCGTCAAGCGGCCATTCGATTCCAATTTCTTTATCATCCCAACGCAAGCTCACTTCATGTTCGGGGTAATAGTAATCGGTACATTTATAAATAAATTCAGCTTCTTCACTTACAACAAGAAATCCATGAGCAAATCCTTCAGGAATCCATAATTGCTTTTTATTCTCTGCGGATAAAAATTCACCTACCCACATACCATAAGTTTCAGAGGATTTCCTTAAATCTACTGCAACATCAAAAACCTCACCATGAACAACACGCACCAATTTACCTTGGCAATTTTTCGTCTGAAAGTGAAGCCCTCTCAATATTCCCTTTTTTGACTTTGAGTGGTTATCCTGCACAAACTCACGATCAATTACTTTTTCTTTGAAAACCCGATTATTCCATGTCTCCATAAAAAAACCACGATCATCCCCAAAGACAGCGGGCTCGATTAATTTTACTTCCGGTATATTGGTGCTGGTCACGTTCATTATTGGCTGCTTCTGTTATTGGTATTGAGACAGAAAGTTCTTTATTTCAGAAACTACTTTCATTGCATCTTCTTTACTCATATTAGGGTGCAGTGGAATACTGAGTGCATCCTCATTTAATTGTTCACAATTTGGCAGGCGAACACCCTCTTGTTTATATAGGCCATTTAAATGTAATGGATGATAGCGCAGTGTTGTGTAAATACCTTGTGCCATCAAGTAATGTGCTAGCTCATCCCTATTTGGGATACGAATGCAATAAGTAAAATAGGAGTGTTTATCCCCTTCGTTTGCATTTACAGGGGTAGTTACCAGATCTACCTTAGAAAACTCCTCTTGATAAAGATCCCAAATACCTTTTCTAGCAGCTTGTAGTTCGTCTAATTTCTCAAGCTGCGCCAGCCCGATACCACCAGAAATATCTGACGGGTTCATTTTAATAAATGCTTCATGAATACTGTATTCCCACCAACGTTTTTTACCATGGGTAGAAGCTTCAAATCCTGACTTCCCTATACCGCAATAACGCAAAATTCTTGCCCGCTCTATCATCTCTGGCGTATTGGCATAGACACCGCCACCCTCACCAACCGCTAAATTTTTAACCGAGTCAAAGCTATAGATACCCACATCACCTATTCCACCACAAGCCCTCCCCTTATAGTAAGAATCAACTGCATGAGCAGCATCTTCAATCACAGGCAAACCAAGGGCCAAAATAGGGTCCATATCTACAGGTAAACCGGCATAATGGACAACCATAATGGCGCCCGTTTTATCAGTGATACGATCTTTTATGGTATCAACCGTGGCATTCATCGTCAGTAAATCTACATCACAGAAAATAGGAGTATGCCCCGCTAGAAGAACTGCCTGGGCACATGAAACCCAAGTATAGGAAGGCACTATTATTTCAGAGCCTTTAGGTAACTTTAAAAGCTCACAAACCATATACAAAGCGTTAGAGCCACTATCAACCATGACAAAGTTTTCTAGCCCCAATCGCTTAGAGAAATTTTCTTCAAAAGCTTTAACTTTTGGCCCCATTCCCATCCATTGCTTATTTAAGCTTTCACTTACCTGAGCAATTTCTTCTTTACCTACTTTTGACCCAAATACTGTTATCATTTTTTTACCTTAACTAATATTTTCTTTGACTTCAAAAAATCAGCATCCATCTGCAATAAAACAGACTCGCCTTGATCAACCTTTACTTCAAACCCATTTTTTGAATACCAATTTAAAGCTGGATTGTTTTTGAGTACAACGCATGTGATAGGCATTTTCTCCTTCTCAGCTGCATACGCAATCATCAGCAAAAAAGCCTGCGCCATTGTGAACCTGTTTTCCAAAGAGGGTTGACCGCGCATGATATTATATACGTCAACAATGGCACCATTTACCCTATAACCCATACAACCTACTTTCCTTACCTTCCCTTCTAATAGCTCCTCAACCATAAACATATGGTCATTAGGACGTAATGCAAACCCCTTATACCAAGTAGCCTGCTGCTCAATAGATATCTCTCCTGCATGAAAAAAGAATTGCTTATTAGTATTTTTCCATACTCTAAGATTCTCTAAGTCAGTATGATTAATTGCCCGTAAATGATAGGTTAAGGCTTCATATATAGTTAAGTTTTGCTCACTCATTAAATACAATTCTCCATTAGCTTTAAAGCACCAAGTTCAGGGGTATAAGAAAGCGAGTCAACTCTTAATTTATCACCTAAAGATTTACTTAACGATCTATCGTTTAAAACAGACAATAAGATCTTAGTTAGCTGCGTTTTATCATTAGCCTTATATATATACCCATTAACTTCATTAGTAATTCTATCTACAACTGACCCTGCTCCATCACTCCCTATGACGGAAACACCTAATGACATTGCAAAAATGCTGGCACCATAAGCATCCCATCTTGCAGGGTGTACAAAGAAGTCACTATTTGCAATACAAGCCATAAACGACTCTATATCCAGCCAATCCTCCATAATAACGGTATTTAACAAGCCCTTGGCCTCAATCTGCTTTAGTAGATTATTTTTCTCTTCTCCTTTACCTACAATTAGCAACTTAACACTATCAATTTTTTCAACTGGTAAAAAAGATAAAGCATCTATTAATATATCAAAGCCTTTCTCTTTAACCAACCGACTACCAGTAACCAAAAAAAGGTCTTCCTTTCGAATACCATACTTAGAAAATATTTCATCTTTTCTACTATTGTATGCAGACTTATCCTTAGAAACGTCAACATAAATAGGGAGATTAACTAAACGATTACTTTTAAATCCTCTGTCTCCAAAATACTCTACTGTTTTTTTTCCAACACAAAATATTTTACAATCTGATTTATGTATTAATAGATAATAAAGGTTACGCACCAAATGCTTTAGCCTTCCCCGTGACCGACGGTCCTGAGGGTGATCGAACCACATAGAATAAGGCCGACGCAACAACCAAAAAAGTACTACAATTAGTCTTGTTGTTGGATTAGACCACCCCACTATGAAATATTTTTCATTCCTATTTTTCAATATGTAGCTAATGAAAGACCAATTTATTTTTTTATCACCGTAAATATTTGCCTGCTTGACCTCATTAGAAAGGTCCTTATCCCAGGTATATTGTGCAGACTTATCCCGCGCATACCACAAGTTTACTTGAACATCTTTTCGTTGAACAAGTGCGCTTATTAACACATTATTATGTGGCGTAGCTTCATCCTGAATAAAATTTAGCTTGGTCATATTCTGATAATATCTAGCAGATACTGACCATAACCTGATTTAACTAAAGGCTTAGCTAGTTCTTTTATTTGCTCTGCGGTTAACCAATTATTATTAAATGCAATCTCTTCCAAGCAGGCAATCTTAAAACCTTGACGGTGCTCAACCGTTTGTACAAACTGTCCAGCATCTACCAAGCTTTCATGGGTTCCAGTATCCAACCAAGCGAACCCGCGACCTAGAACCTCCACATGCAAGTCACCTCGCTCTAAATAGACCTTATTAATATCCGTGATTTCCAACTCACCACGAGCAGATGGTTTTATATTCTCTGCAATCGATACAACATCGTTATCATAAAAATACAAACCGGTTACAGCATAATTAGATTTTGGCTTATCTGGCTTTTCCTCCAAAGACACAGCCTTATATTCGTCATCAAACTCAACCACACCAAAACGCTCTGGGTCTTTTACGTGATAACCGAATACTGTCGCACCTGCTTCCATTGAAACGGCTTGTTTTAATTTAGGTGAAAAGGACTGACCATAAAATATATTATCACCAAGAACCAAGCACACATTGTCACTACCAATAAATTGCTTACCTATGATAAAAGCTTGAGCTAAACCGTCAGGAGTTGGCTGTACAGCATATTCCAAACTCACACCAAACTGTGATCCATCACCCAACAACCTCTTAAAGCTATCCTGCTCCTCAGGTGTTGTTATGATTAATATATCTTTAATTCCTGCCAGCATTAAAACTGACAAGGGATAATAGATCATAGGCTTATCATAAACAGGCAATAACTGCTTAGAAACACCAATGGTAAGCGGGTAGAGACGTGTACCACTGCCCCCCGCCAATATAATTCCTTTCATTCATCACCTCCAGCGCCCAATCTTTCACGACTATATGAGCCATCAAGTACCCTATTAGACCAGTGCGAATTATTTAAATACCACATAACCGTTTTACGCATCCCTGACTCAAAAGTCTCTTTTGGTTTCCAGCCTAGTTCTCTCTCAATTTTACTAGCATCAATAGCATAACGAACATCATGACCGGGCCGGTCTGAAACAAAACTAATCAACCCGCTAAATCCAGAAGAGTTACCACTTTCAAGGGAGTACTTATTATCAGGAGCAAGCTCTTCTAATAACTCACAAATTGTTTTCACAACATCAATGTTTTGTTTTTCATTATGACCACCTATATTATAGGTTTCACCTATTTCGCCCTCTGTCACTACTTTATATAATGCACGGGCGTGGTCTTCTACATATAACCAATCACGTATTTGTGTACCTTTGCCATATACAGGTAACGATTTTCCTTCCAGTGCATTTAAAATCACCAGCGGTATTAGTTTTTCTGGAAAATGATATGGCCCGTAATTATTTGAACAGTTTGTAATTAACGTTGGGAGCCCATAGGTACGTAACCAAGCTTGTACTAAATGATCAGAGCTCGCTTTGCTTGCTGAGTAGGGGGAACTTGGCGCATAAGGCGTTACTTCTGTAAATAAATCCTCAGGGCCTTCTAAGTCACCATAAACCTCGTCGGTTGAAACATGATGAAAACGAAAAGAGTCCTTATTCTTATCATCTAGAGCAAGCCAGTAATTACGTGCAACCTCAAGTAACGTGTAAGTTCCAATAATATTAGTTTCAATAAACGCTGAAGGACTATCTATAGAACGATCTACATGGCTTTCTGCAGCTAGGTGCATTACTGCATCCGGCTTGTATTCAAAGAAAACCCTATCAAGCTCAGTGCGGTTACAGATATCTATTTTCTCAAATTCATAACGTGTTTCGTTAGCCACATCGTCAAGACTATCAAGATTACCTGCATAAGTTAGCTTATCAACATTTACTATTGAATCAGAGGTGTTTTTGATTATGTGGCGAATGACGGCTGAACCTATAAATCCAGCACCACCAGTTATTAAAATTTTCATCCAGTCGCTTCCAAATACATCACGTAGATACACACATTAAAATTCACACCAGCTATTTAGCTATATCGAGCTTTCATTTCTTTAAAGTTCAAGACCATAATACAGCTGTATTACCTGCAATATTATATTAAGCATTTATCCTGAGTTGATTAAATCAATAGGCAGCAAGCCTAAATTAAATTTTCACAACCCATAATACTCTTTAAACCAATCTACAAAGTTTTGAATGCCAGTATCTATACCTGTTTTTGGCTCAAAGCCATTTATAGATCTCAACTTACTTATACTAGCCGCTGTACCCACAACATCACCCGGCTGCATGGGCTTAAAGTTTATTTTTGCTTGTTTACCCGATGCGGTTTCAATGGCCTTGATAAAATCCATTAGTTTGGTAGGTTTATCATTGCCTATGTTTAATATGCGATACGCACAATAACTACTAGACGCTTGTGGTTCTTCAGCATTCCAGTGTTCATTTTTCGTGGCCGGGCTGTCTATTACATCTATAATACCTGTGACTATATCGTCTATATAGGTAAAGTCACGAAACATTTCGCCATCGTTAAACACTTGTATTTCTTGATCACGCAATATCCTATCAGTAAATAAAAAAGGTGCCATATCTGGGCGACCACTAGGGCCATATACAGTAAAAAATCGTAATCCCGTTACGGACATATCGTACAAACTGGAATAAGAGTGGGCCATTAATTCGTTAGATTTTTTAGTGGCCGCATATAAAGATACTGGATGGTTTACCGGGTGATCTTCATTAAATGGGTATTCTTTGTTTGCACCATAAACCGAGCTTGAAGATGCATAAACCAAGCTAGCTACTTTTTGCTGCCTGCAGCCTTCTAGTATATTAGCAAAGCCCACTAGGTTTGAATCTATGTAGGCAGCGGGGTTTTCTATGGAGTAACGCACCCCCGCTTGTGCAGCTAGATTAACAACTACATCAAACTTATTATTTTCAAATAATTTTTTTAAAGCTTCGCGATCAGATATATCTAACTTTTTGAAAGTGAAGTTTTTGTGAGATTCTATTTCAGTTAAACGTGATAGTTTCAGGTTTACATCGTAGTAATCGTTTAGGTTATCAACACCTAAAATACTATCACCACGCCTTAATAAAACCTTGGCTAGTGCAGCTCCTATGAAGCCTGCTGTGCCTGTTATAAGTATTTTCATTCAATCGCTACCAAATAAATCACGGGTATAAACTTTACCTTCAACATCATCAATGTCATCAGACGGCCTATTGGCTACAATCACATCTGATATCTGTTTAAATTCATTTAAATTTTTTATGACTTTTGAGTTAAAAAAAGTTTCTTCTTCAAATACAGGTTCATAAATCACAATCTCTATACCTTTAGCTTTTATGCGCTTCATTATGCCTTGTATGGCAGAGGCTCTAAAATTATCCGAGCCTGCTTTCATAACTAATCGATAAATACCCACGACTTTTGGGTTGCGCTTAATTATGGCATCGGCAATAAAATCTTTACGGGTGGTATTGGCATCTACAATAGCTTGTACCATGTTATTGGGAACATCTTTGAAATTAGCCAGTAATTGCTTGGTGTCTTTTGGTAAGCAGTAACCTCCGTAACCAAAGGAAGGGTTATTGTAATGAGTACCAATACGCGGGTCTAAACCTACCCCTTCTATTATTTGCTTGCTATCTAATCCATGCACTTCTGCGTAGCTATCTAGCTCATTAAAATAGGCTACACGCATGGCTAAATATGTATTTGAAAATAACTTTATAGCTTCTGCTTCTGTACTGTCAGTAAATAGTATATTTATGTCTTGTTTATGAGCACCTTGCTGCAATAAAGCGGCAAACTCCTTTGCTCGGTCAGATTGCTCACCTACTACTATGCGGCTAGGGTACAAGTTATCGTGAAGGGCCTTGCCTTCCCGTAAAAATTCGGGTGAGAATATGATATTTTCACAGTTTAATTCTTGTTTTATTTTTACTGTAAACCCTACAGGTACGGTGGATTTTATAATCATGACCGTTTTTGGGTTTATGGCCATTACATCTTTTATGACGGACTCTACTGTTCTGGTATTAAAGTAGTTTGTCTCTGTATCGTAATCTGTTGGAGTGGCTATTATCACAAACGTGGCATTCTTGTAGGCGATTTCCTTATCTAATGTTGCTGTAAAGTTTAGCTTTTTATTTTGTAAAAAACCTTCAATCTCTACGTCAGCAATAGGGGATTGCTTGCGGTTAAGCATGTCTATTTTTTCAGACATAACATCTAAGGCAACCACTTCATTGTGTTGCGCTAGAAGCATAGCGTTGGATAGGCCTACGTATCCTGTTCCGGCGATGGCTATTTTCATTTTACATATCGACCACGGAGTGGCCCCCTAAAAATTTATATTTATCAGACAGGGTCCAACTTTCGACTGCATATTCAATCACGCTCGGAATTTATCCTGATTTTTTAAAAACCAGTCGTAGGATTTTTTTAAACCCTGCTCTAGCCCTACTGTATACTTCCAGCCTAACGATTCAAGCCTATTCACATCCATTAGTTTTCGAGGCGCGCCATCGGGTTTTGTTGCATCAAAGTTAACCTCACCTTTATAGCCAATCACTTTAGCTACTGTTTGCACCAATTCTTTTATAGTGCAATCAATCCCAGTACCGACATTAATATGGCTTAACATGGACTGCGTATTTGCATCATAATTAGCTTTTTTTAAATTCATTACATGAATAGAAGCGGCGGCCATATCATCCACGTACAAAAATTCTCGCATGGGTTTACCACTGCCCCAAGCTATTACTTCTTTATCGTTATTTAATTTTGCCTCGTGAAAGCGCCTAATTAGTGCAGGTATTACATGGCTGTTTTCTGGGTGGAAATTATCGTTAGGGCCGTATAGGTTTGTGGGCATTACACTGCGATAATCTCGCCCATATTGGCGGTTGTAGCTTTCACATAATTTAATGCCTGCAATTTTGGCTATGGCATAAGGTTCGTTGGTTTCTTCTAGTGTGCCAGTTAATAATGTTGTTTCACTCATGGGTTGCGGGGCTAATTTAGGGTATATACACGATGAACCTAAAAACAATAGCTGCTGTATATCTGCAAGGTGTGCGCTGTTAATGATATTGCATTGGATCATTAAGTTCTGATATATAAAGTCCGCTGGATAGGTATTATTTGCAACTATGCCGCCTACTTTTGCTGCTGCTAAATATACTTGGTCTATTTTTTCGGTTTGAAAAAACTCCAATACCGCTTGTTGATTAGCCAGGTCTAGCTGGCTACGGGTGCGGGTAACTAGCTCTATATTAGCGCTTTTGCTTAGCTGGCGAACGATGGCAGAACCCACCATACCGTTATGGCCTGCTATAAATATACGTTTAATAGAGTTTTGATTATTTGGCATGTGTTAGCTCTCTACTGTTACAGCTAAGTCAAAACCATGTTCTTTTAATATGGCGTGCTGCTTGGCTTTGCTTAAATCATTCGCGACCATTTCTGCACACATTTCTTCTACGGTTATTTGTGGAGTCCAGCCTAATTTTTCTTTGGCTTTTGTAGGGTCACCTAATAATGTTTCTACCTCTGCTGGGCGGAAGTAGCGTGGATCTACTTTCACGATTACATCCCCTACCTTTAATGCCTTAACATCATCACCGTTAATAGCAGTTACTGTTGCTATTTCATCTAAACCACTGCCTGTAAATTCTAACTCTATGCCTGCTTCTTTAGCTGATAATTTAACAAATTCACGTACGCTTATTTGCTTGCCTGTGGCAATTACAAAATCATCGGCTTTGTCTTGCTGTAGCATCATCCATTGCATGCGTACGTAATCTTTTGCGTGGCCCCAGTCACGTAGTGCATCCATATTACCTAGATACAAGCACTCTTCTAACCCCTGTGAAATATTGGCGATGGCACGGGTGATTTTGCGGGTTACGAAAGTCTCACCACGGCGTGGAGATTCATGATTAAACAAAATACCGTTGCATGCGTACATACCATAAGATTCGCGGTAGTTAACCACTATCCAGTAGGCATACATTTTAGCTACCGCATAAGGAGACCTTGGGTGGAACGGCGTGGTCTCTTTTTGTGGGATTTCCTGTACTTCACCATAAAGCTCAGAAGTTGATGCTTGATAGAATTTAGTGGTTTTTTCCATACCTAAAAAGCGAATAGCCTCTAGTAGGCGTAAGGTACCAAGGGCGTCTACATCTGCTGTGTATTCTGGTGCTTCAAACGATACTGCCACATGAGATTGCGCCCCTAAGTTGTAAACTTCGTCTGGTTGTACGTCTTTTAAGATGCGCGTTAAATTAGATGAATCTGTTAAGTCACCGTAATGCAAAAAAAACTTTTGGTTTTTTTCATGACTATCTTGGTAAATGTGATCTACACGCTGAGTATTTAAGGACGATGCACGGCGTTTTATGCCATGTACCTCGTAGCCTTTTTCTAATAATAATTCCGCAAGGTAAGATCCATCTTGACCGGTTACACCTGTGATTAATGCTACTTTTGCTTTTGACATTTTTTTGGGGCCTAAATTTTGGTCGGGCACAGGGCACCCTCATACATTATTTTTGTTATCGGGCTAAAGCCCGACCTACAGTTTTTACTTTGTAAAAGAGGCATCTGCATTTTGCCCCTCTTGAAAATACCACTTTGTGTGTTTGTGTACGTGTTTATGGTTTAGAAGTTCTGTTTCTGTTAACCACTTGTATTCGTTGTGCTGTTCTTTTGGCAGTGCATTAACAAGCGAGCTCAAGTCATTGGTTAATGTAATCTCGTACGCCAATACAACATAGTGGGTACTAAAATCGTTACCGGTTACATTGTCATTATAAAAGTGTTGGTAAATACCCTTAAAAGTACTGTTATGGTTTTGTAATACTTGCTCACCTACGCCTAATTCTACTTTAATTAGGCGTTTAAATGCACTCTCTAATGGCTCATCTTTTAATATACGTCCACCGGGTACAAACCAAAAACCTTGTGCAGGCCTATTAAGGCGCTTGCCTAATAGTATTTGTTGCTTGTTGTTACGCACAATTAAATCTATCGATATTAACGGTGTACTGGCAATTACGGTTTTAAAGGTATTTAGTGGCAGCATGATTATATTTTTATGCCCTGCCGTATCTGTCTTCAAAGTGAAGTGGCTTAATAATCCTGGACAGCTTAATGGGGTAAAATACCCTCTATAACCTAGGGTTTAAATAATGACATCTCGACGAGTTTTCACCAACGAATTTAAA
>ERZ1027231.223-NODE-223-length-24613-cov-21.945598_pt1 | contig 24613 bp, 16 predicted proteins | sample MGYA00520866_ERZ1027231 | MGnify/ENA primary metagenome ERZ1027231 (study PRJEB33311, sample SAMEA4378411) | marine metagenome | biome: Marine biome; feature: Fjord; material: Water | collected 2014-07-20T08:00:00Z/2014-07-... | depth 75 m ...
GCTATCAGTCATGAAATGCCTCCGAACAAGCCTTTGTCAAAAAAACACAGACATAAGTTGTCTTGCAAATAATTGGCCAGAAATTACTTAAACCATAGGATGAAAGTAAAGGCCCACTGTCTGGCTAGCTCTTGTGGTTAGTGGGGTGGTAATTCGGTAATCAGAGTACATGCCATTTTTACCAAGTTCTTCTGTTTAGTGGCGCGCCTTGAAAGTGGCGTAGTTAGAGTCTTAAATTAGAAGGGTATTGAGGGCTAATTTTTTTGCTGGTCAAAGTGGAATTAGTCTTGGCTGTGTTGAATGGTGATTGATCCCGAACGCTGGGTATCATTATTATTTAAACTGGGCCCAGATTTATCTGCGACAGCTACTGAATACGGGCCTTTTATGACTAGTTTGTCATGCACTTTATCGGGTGGAATACGTACGGAATATCGGCTCCATATTGCTAATTTGCCATGGACTTTATTGGGTGTGTAACGTACAATACGCCGCAAATTTGCATGGTGCGCCAAATCTAACGGCGACACTGTCACACATAAAGCATTTGCTAAGAAAGCGGGATTGGGTTGACCAAATTCCGCTTTTTTTCGACCAGTCAACTGCACTACCATGGGGAATCGGTCTTGTCTAAACCAGCTATTCTTGCACTCGAAGACGGAAGTCTTTTTAAAGGTACGGCCATTGGGGCTGATGGAGAATCTGTTGGTGAGGTGGTATTTAATACCTCAATGACAGGCTATCAAGAAATCCTTACGGACCCTTCTTATTGCCAACAAATTGTTACCCTAACTTATCCACATATCGGTAACTACGGTGTATGTGAAGAAGACGAAGAGCGTGACACTATCTGGGCTAAAGGCCTGGTTATTCGTGACCTTCCTCTTGTTGCCAGCAACTTCCGCAGCGAAAAAGCACTGGATGAATACTTACGCGAGCGTAACGTTGTGGCCATTGCCGACATCGATACTCGTCGTTTAACTCGCATCTTGCGTGAAAAAGGCAGTTTGAAAGGCTGTATCGTAGCAGGGGATAACATCGATGAAGCGAAGGCCATCGAAGCCGCAAAAGGTTTTGGCGGTCTTAAAGGAATGGACCTGGCTAAAGTCGTTACCACTGACAAGGCATTTCCTTGGAAGCAGGGCAGCTGGCAGCTGGGTAAAGGCTATCAAGATGCCACCGAAACTAAATTCAAAGTAGTGGCTTACGATTACGGTGTTAAATACAACATCTTACGTATGCTGGCGGATCGCGGTTGTGATTTAACGGTTGTACCGGCACAAACGCCTGCGTCAGAAGTGTTGGCGATGAATCCAGACGGTATTTTCCTATCAAATGGCCCTGGTGATCCAGAGCCATGTGATTACGCCATTGCCGCTATTAAAGAACTATTGGAAACCGATATCCCTGTATTTGGTATCTGCCTAGGTCACCAATTATTGGCACTGGCCTCTGGCGCCAAAACTGAAAAAATGGGCCATGGCCATCACGGTGGTAACCATCCGGTTCAGAACCTAGATGATAAAACCGTATTGATTACCGCTCAGAACCACGGTTTCGCGGTAAGCATGGACAACATTCCAGATAACTTACGTGTGACGCACAAATCGTTATTTGATGGCACCACTCAGGGTATTCATCGTACTGACAAACCAGCCTTTAGTTTCCAGGGTCACCCTGAAGCGAGCCCAGGCCCGCACGATGCAGCACCCTTGTTTGACCACTTTATTGAATTAATGACAGCCCGCAAGTAACAGCACTAATCAGACATACCCAGCATTAGGCTGGGTAATAAGATCTTAATTATTAGTTAATTGTTATTTGCCACCGAATTGGAGACATTGAAATATGCCAAAGCGCACGGACATAAAAAGCGTTCTAATTATCGGCGCGGGCCCAATCATTATTGGTCAAGCCTGCGAATTCGATTACTCAGGCGCCCAAGCCTGTAAAGCACTGCGTGAAGAGGGCTACCGAGTTATCTTGGTAAACTCAAACCCAGCCACCATCATGACCGACCCCACCATGGCCGATGCCACTTACATCGAGCCCATTACGGTTGAATCGGTTGCCAAAATTATTGAAAAAGAACGTCCAGACGTATTATTGCCTACTATGGGCGGCCAGACAGCATTGAACTGTGCGTTGGGTCTTGAGTCTGCAGGCATCTTGGAAAAATTCAACGTTGAAATGATTGGCGCCAACGCCGACGTAATCGACAAAGCCGAAGACCGTGGTCGCTTTGATGCTGCTATGAAGAAGATTGGTCTGGAATGTCCACGTGCCGGTTTTGCTAAAACCATGGAAGAAGCCATCGAAGTTCAAAAAGAATTGGGCTTCCCTTGTATCATTCGTCCGTCTTTTACTATGGGTGGCACCGGCGGCGGTATCGCGTATAACAAAGAAGAATACGAAGAAATCTGCACCCGTGGTTTGGACTTGTCTCCGACTACTGAAATCTTAATCGATGAGTCTTTAATCGGTTGGAAAGAGTACGAGATGGAAGTGGTGCGTGACAAAAACGACAACTGCATCATTATTTGTTCTATCGAAAACTTCGACCCTATGGGTGTGCACACTGGTGACTCTATTACAGTGGCTCCTGCACAAACCCTTAGCGACAAAGAATTACAAATCATGCGTAACGCATCGCTAGCGGTTTTACGTGAGATTGGTGTAGAAACCGGCGGCTCTAACGTTCAGTTTGGTATTAATCCAAAAGACGGCCGTATGGTTGTAATTGAGATGAACCCGCGTGTATCGCGTTCTTCTGCATTGGCTTCTAAAGCTACAGGTTTCCCAATTGCAAAAATCGCGGCTAAGTTGGCGATTGGTTATACCCTGGATGAATTGCAAAACGACATCACTGGCGGCGCGATGCCAGCGTCTTTCGAGCCTTCGATTGATTACGTTGTTACCAAGATTCCTCGTTTCACTTTCGAGAAATTCCCACAAGCCGATGCGCGTCTGACTACACAGATGAAGTCTGTGGGTGAAGTGATGTCCATTGGTCGTACTTTGCAAGAGTCTATGCACAAAGCGTTGCGCGGCTTGGAAGTAGGCGCTACCGGTTTTGACCCTATCGTAGACTTGGAAAGCGAAGGCGCCAAAGAGAAAATTATCTCTGAGCTTAAGATTCCAGGTGCCGAGCGTATTTGGTATGTGGCTGATGCCTTCCGTATTGGTATGACTCAGCAAGACATTTATGAAGCTTGTCAGATCGATTACTGGTTCTTGGCTCAAATCGAAGACATTGTTAAAGACGAAGCCGACATTGCAAAAAGTTCGTTAACGTCACTTGATGCCGATAGAATTTTCCGTTTAAAGCGTAAAGGTTTTTCTGATGCACGCTTGTCTACTTTGTTGGGCGTAAGTGAAAAAGCATTCCGTAAGAACCGTCAGAAGCTAGACATTCGCCCGGTTTATAAGCGTGTTGATACCTGTGCTGCTGAATTTGCTACCGACACCGCTTACATGTACTCAACGTACGAAGAAGAGTGTGAAGCGAATCCTACTGATAAAGATAAAATTATCATTTTAGGTGGTGGTCCAAACCGTATTGGCCAGGGCATTGAATTTGATTACTGCTGTGTACACGCAGCCTTCGCGGCGAAAGATTTAGGTTACGAAGCCATCATGGTGAACTGTAACCCTGAAACAGTTTCTACCGATTACGATACTTCAGACCGCTTGTTCTTCGAGCCAGTTACCCTTGAAGACGTATTAGAAATTGTTGATAAAGAACAGCCAAAAGGCGTGATTGTTCAGTACGGTGGTCAAACGCCACTTAAACTAGCTGAAGAATTAGAAGCGGCTGGGGTACCGATTATTGGTACTTCTCCAGAAGCCATTGACCGCGCCGAAGATAGAGAGCGTTTCTCGCAGATGATTCAGCGTTTGGGTCTTAAGCAGCCAGTCAACGCCACCGTAACGTCTATAGAAGAAGCGGTAGCGAAAGCCAACGAAATTGGTTACCCGTTGGTAGTGCGCCCATCCTATGTATTGGGTGGCCGCGCCATGGAAATCGTATACAAGGAAGAAGCGCTGCGTCACTACATGGTGACTGCGGTTAAAGTGTCTAACGACTCTCCAGTTTTACTTGATTATTTCTTGAACCGCGCGGTTGAAGTAGATATCGATGCCATCTGTGATGGTGAGCAAGTGGTGATTGGTGCGATTATGCAGCACATTGAACAAGCGGGTATTCACTCTGGTGATTCAGCTTGTTCATTGCCTCCATACAGCTTGCCTGATGATGTACAAGACAAGATGCGTGAGCAGGTAGCTGCTATGGCTATGGAGTTGGGTGTGGTTGGTTTGATGAATACTCAGCTGGCTTGGCAAGATGGTGAAATTTACATCATCGAAGTTAACCCACGAGCTTCTCGTACTGTGCCGTTTGTTTCCAAGTGTATCGGTACTTCTTTGGCATCTATTGCAGCCAAAGTAATGATGGGTAAGTCGCTTAAAGAGTTGGGTTTCACCAAAGAAATCGTGCCTCCGTACTACTCGGTTAAAGAAGCGGTATTCCCGTTTAACAAGTTCCAGGGTGTTGACCCGATTCTTGGACCAGAAATGAAATCCACCGGCGAAGTAATGGGCGCTGGCGAAACTTTCGGTGAGGCATTCTTCAAGGCGCAACTAGGGGCCGGTGAAGTATTACCCACTGAAGGCAACGTATTTGTTTCGGTACGTGACGAAGACAAAGAAGGTGTTGTAGAAGTAGCCAAAGGTCTTAAAGCATTAGGCTTTAATGTAGTGTCTACAGCCGGTACTTTTGATGCCTTAACTAAAGCGGGTGTTGAAGTGAGTCGTGTGAATAAAGTGGGCGAAGGTCGTCCACACATTATTGATATGATGAAAAACGATGAAATTGCCATGAGTGTGAATACCACTGAGGGCCCTGTGGCCATCGCGGATTCTGCTGAAATTCGTCGTTGTGCTTTACGTCATAAAGTACACTGCACCACTACCTTAGCGGGTGCTGAAGCGGTTGTTAAAGCGCTAGAATCAGAAGGTTTAAAAACTGTACGTCCTATACAGGACTTGCACGCACAGATTAAGTAGTCTGTAATAGGTGCATTAGTTGAATAGGGCGCTTGCGCCCTTTTTTATGTATAAATATAGGTAAAGCTCTAAAGTAGCCTGAACAATAGGCTTAACTGATTGAGTAAATTAATAAAATAATATTTCAAGTTACCACAGCCCAAGGCTGCTGGTATTTATAAATTCGGTGCAGGCAGAGCCTGCCAAGTAAAAATTAAAAGACTAGCCATAAGCGCCACTAGGGCAGCGGGTAGCTTTGAGGAATAGAAAATGCAAAAAGTCCCAATGACTGTGCAAGGTGAACAAGCACTACGTGAAGAACTAGAATTTTTGAAAAAAGATTCACGTCCTAAAGTTATAAAAGAAATTGCCATTGCTCGTGAACACGGCGATTTAAAAGAGAATGCTGAATATCACGCGGCCCGTGAACAGCAGGGTTTCATTGAAGGGCGTATTCAAGACATTGAAGGCAAGCTTTCCAATGTACAAGTAATTGATGTGGCCAAATTGCCTCAAACTGGCAAGGTATTGTTTGGTACCACCGTTAGCCTGATTAACGTGGAAACTGACGAAGAAAAAACATACCAGTTGGTAGGTGAAGATGAAGCCGATGTATCCAATGGTAAAATCAGTTCCGGTTCACCAATCGCCCGTGCTTTACTAGGCAAAGAAGAAGGTGATGTGGTATCGGTAACGGTTCCCAATGGCATCATTGAGTATGAAATTGACGGTGTACAATATATCTAGGTTGTAAATTTAACTTAGATTTTAAAAGGAGCTTCGGCTCCTTTTTACGTACAGGATGTACGGTCAGGATTTCATTCTCGACAAATCCTAAGTACTAACATCCATGTTAGCAATGACGCGGTGTCATGGATAAATAATTGCTCCCTGTATTATTCACATTTCCACCATCCGTGGTGGTCATGGCAAAGAGCGGCGTGCGGCGATAATCAAAACCCTATTTCTCCCAAAGTAATTTCTAGGATATAGATTATTTATTCCTCTGTGCATTTCCCCCGTATTTTAAAAAGCCCAGTAAACAGCCAACTCAGGTGTAATTGAGGTAAAGGTATTATTTGGTAATGAAATTTTTTGCCCAATATTATTGGTAATGCTAATGGAATCTCTATCAACATAGGCAAGAGATAGTGATGCCAGCACGCTTATTTTTTCATTAAACTGATAACCAATAGCCCCATTGGCATTCAAATCAACGCCACCAGGAAAAGACTCTGATAAAGATCGGTCGGCCCCTTCTAGGTTTGTATTGATCAAATGCAAGTAAGCAGGCGTACCCAAGTTAAGATTAAATTTATAGCGAAAACCTTCTCCCTTCATTAAAAAGAAACTGTCATACCCGATTCCTGCCACAAGGTTAAAAGCGGTGATGTCTTCAGATACCACTGGTGTTTGTGCTTCAGGGTTAAATCTAGACTGCTCTGCGGCTTGCTCTGCTGTGGTGACCTCAGTGCCATTTGAGTAGGTATAAGATCCATTGTCGGTGATTTCTTGTAAAATATTTTGAAAGGCGCTGCTGTTGGCTAACGTGAAATCGCTAAAGCTAGGGGTGTCATCGGTGCTTTTGAAATCGTAGCGGGAAAATGATATTTTTTGATAATGCATGCCAGCACTAAGAAATAACCCATTTTTAAAATGGTAAACCCCAAGTAAATCAAGGTTGGCTTGATTTAAATTTACCGTATCGGTCATGACCGTTAGAGATCCGTCATTGATTCCATTGTTGTCACTATCCCAATTTGCATCCCAAGATTCATTGTCGCCATCGCTTAACAAAGTAGACTGAGTCGCAATGATGAAACCAAATGAACTGTCCTCGCCAATGGAAGTATAGCCGCCTGAGCGCTGAGTTACCCCTGACCCAGAAAAATCAGATTCAAATGAACTTCCCGCAAATGAAGATAAGGATTCCGAATAAGTGGTTCGCTCCGAGCCAATGGTGAAATAGCTATAAGATGCATTCTTAAATTCTGCTATGGCTAATAAAGGAATTAACCCTAAAGAAAGAATAACCAATTTTGAAAATGAGTGCTTCATATGCCGATTCCATTCATAGCTGTTATGCGTGAGCCACCGGCAAGCTTGCCAGTAAACTTATTAATTCAAGCTGACTTTTTGTATTGGTTTTTTTATAGCTGTTTTGCACCTGTTCTCTTACCGTATTAACAGACTTATTCTCATTGCTGGCTATTTCTTTTAAGGATAAGCCAGAACTAAATAATTGAACTACTTTGGACTCGGCCTGCGTTAACTTAAATAAATCGCGTATTTGCTCTTGGTTAACACAGGATAATAAGTTAGGGGAAACCGCGTAAACCATGGCACCTATAAAAATATCACCACTGTCTTTATCCTCTTCAGAAAGCTCCTGAAACCCCAAAGAAAAATTACTTTTTTCTTTGGGGTTATTAATAGTAATGGGATGGTTGGAGTAATTTAGACTGTGCCCTTTGGCGCTAGAAATACTTTGGGCGATGCTCATTTGTAGTTGTTTATCAGCAATTTGATCACTTAAGGTGAGATGCTTTCCTTGGCAAAGAATAAAACTGCTTTGCTGTAAAAGAAAATCATCCATTAATCGGTTTTGTGCAATGACTTCGCCAAATTCGTTTACGGTGGCAACCGGTAGCCGGAAATGATTGAGAACAGATTTAATTCTTAGGCGATCTTTTTTGTGTTCAGCTAGTTTAATTCGCAGCTGAATGGCCTTTTCTATATAGGGGCCTAAAGCATAAAACCGCTCAAGTTCTTGTGGTGTATATCCTCCTTGTTCTTTGTTGCGATTATTAACAAAGACACAGGACCAATCACCTTTGGAAAATAATGTGCAGCCACTTACATAATGAATGTTGTTGGGAATAGCCCACTCGGTAAAAGCGGGAGCAGATTCTATTTGTGCCTGGTTGGGCATAAGATTACTGGCATACCAAGCATTTGCTTCACCTCGCAATATGGCCAGGTGGGTGTAGTCGGTCTCAAAGTAATTTTCCATATAGACTTTAAGTTCTAAATCGTCGGGCTTAGCACCACTCCAGTCTTGAAATCTTGGTGCCAGTGTTTTTTTGTTGGCGATGTATAGGTGGCAGGAACGCACATTGAAGTGTCGTCTGAAAGCATCTAAAAATTGTTGCCAGCCATCGACAGAGCGATTGGCATCTAATAAAAGCCCCAGTAAAAACGTATCTTGAGAGTGCACTTGTTCCATATGCGCCATTAGTCCATTAATGATTAGTAATTATTTTTTAATCTAATGTAAGAAATTATTACTAGTGAAGTCAACACCTACATACCCCTGTAAGAAAGTCGTTCGTTTTACGGTAATTCACTGGCGAAAAATATCTACCCCAAAGTATTAGGGTATTTAAAGCATGAGTTTTGCTTTATGTTTTCAGCACAAATCCCTATATGGATTTTTATACAATGCTTGCTTGGGGGCAAAATGGAATTTAAACGAAGAGTTTTAACGTTAGCAATGTTGGTAGCGTTAGCCGGCTGCATAGAAGCAACCAGTGATGACGAGGCGGAAGAGGGTGGTGCCAATAGTGATGGAGCAGATCGAATATCGTTTACCGGATTAGTGGCCGATGGTTATTTAGATGGTGCTACTGTTTGTCTTGATTTAGATGAAAACAAAGAATGTGATCCGGGTGAACCAACAGCCACCAGTGGCGCTGGCGGGGAATTTGTAATAACGGATGCTACCCAAGCACAACGCGATGATTATCCTTTGTTGGTTGTAATTGAAGAGGGGGTCACGGTTGATGAGGATACAGTTGATGACAGCAACCCTGATGGAGTGCCTTATGACCAACCTCTTACACTAAGTGCGCCAGCAGGTTTTACTTTTATTAGCCCACTGTCAACCATGGTTCAGAGCGAAATAGAAGGTGGTAAAAGCCTCGCCTTAGCTGAAGATTCTGTACAAGAGCAGTTAGGCACAGAGATTGATTTAAATGATGATTATGTGGCGAAACAATCAGATGCTTCATTAACAGTTGAACAGCGTGCTGAGTACGAACAATTGCACCAAGTGGCGCAAGTCACTGCTCAAGTTATTTCAGATAACCTGGAGAATTTGGCCGCAGCAGCCGAAGAAGATGATATTTCATTAGATGATTTAATTTCACTTATTGTTAATGAAGTATTTCAAGCATTGGATGAAATTACAGAGGAGGTTGAAGTGATTGCGAATGACGACTCGCAAACATTTGATGCTGACGCTGTCGCCGAGCAGGTTGATGATGAAGTTGTCATGATTGAAGAAGATACCTTGGAGGAGCAAGTAGACTTAAATAATGCCAGCCAGGACGCTGTGGCAACCAGTCTTGCTGATGTTGTTAACGGTGATGGTGTTAATTGGTTTTGGAGTGGTAGAGAAGACGGGAATAATTATCTTGAATATGGCGCCTTTGGTTTTGAAATTAAAGAGGGTGTAGAAGAGTTTTATGATACTGAATACGAGTGGAATGGATCTGCATTTGTAGAAAAAATTAGCGATGGTGATGCTGGCTATGTCCTTGATCATACCGATGGTTGGATAGCGGTTTCAAATGTAGATGCATTAGATAGCGTCACCACTAATGAAGACGGTTCAATTAATCTAATTCAGGCTGCAGGTCATATTACCCAAACGTTTAGTGGCATAGAAACAGATTTAGAAAATCAGAACGTTCAAACAGTTTTATTATCAGTGGATGATGGCGATGGCCTTTGGGCTAACTACCTTCCTAGTGGCTTGGTTTTTCCACCTGGTGCTAAAGGTTACGAGCTAATTGATATGACTGAAGAGGAGCCGTATTTATTTGAAGACTGGAGTGATTGCGAAGAAGAAAACAAAGTGGGAGGCTTGTGTGCTTATTCTTTTGTTCAAGATGGCCCAGGTGAAACGTACGGCGCAGTTTCTTCCTTGGATGATATTAAGGTAGCGACGGCGGCTACGGTTGTCGGATCCGCAGCCACGGATATTCCGGGCATTAAAGCGGTGGAAGTGGCTTATGGTAATGACGGTAGCAAGGTCTGGGCAGAAATAGTTGAGGGCGGAGTAGTCAATTATTATCTGGTTGGCAATCAGCATGACTCAATTAGTTTATTAGGCAGCGCTACCTGGCAAGAATTAACCATTGGCACAGACGTTATTTATGAAATTGAGCCCATCTCTATTTTACGAAATTTCGACAGTGAAATAGAGGGTAATGAAACTCTGGTCTTATCGGTCATTTCAGGATTTGTGCGTACAGCACACCATGAAGTATCAGGAGGGGAATCAGGAGGCATAGGTGTTTTAAATAAACTTGCCTCTGAATTTGTTGTATCTAATTTTAATACAGACAATATTCCTCTTAGCGCATCTGCTCCGTGTGAAATTAGCAATAGCAGTTGGGATGGAGCAACGGAAACCATTGCTGCGTCTTGGGCCACTCCTGAACAATATGAGCTTGCGATTGCAAACTGCCTAGTGGAGTTAGGTAGTTCGGAGATAGCTTACGAAGTAAATGATCTAAAAGATGTGGTGGCGACTAGCTTAGTATTTGATGGAACCAGCACTACTTTCTTGGCCAATGGCAAAGGGCTATTTACCCCAAGCGGCACCTGGTTTGATTGGCAGATAAACGATGCACATCGTTTGGAAATGAGTTACCTCAAGCCTGATGGTCATACAGATGTCATTACGACTGCAAAATTGGTTCAGGATTTATCACAGGGTTATGTTCAGTCTAAATCCTTTTTACAAAACACTAACGTCACCACCAATATAGGAAACCTTGGCTTAATAGGGGTGAATGCATTTGAAGTGGCCTCGTTAGATCAGGCTAATCTGCCGGCCCCTAGCGCTGAATTTACCAATACTGAATTCGCGGGTGTATACACGTTATCGGGTGGCGATGAAGGAGACACCATTGCACAGTTATATGCTGATGGGACAGGCAGTATACATTTCCCACCTAGCGCAGAAGACTTGGCAGAAGATTCTAATCACACAGGTTTTGATGATGATTTAGCTTGGATAATGGATGATCTTGGTCGTCTAGTGATGAGTACATTCAGTGTTTCTGAGCAAGAATTTTTTGGTGTTGATCGTTACACGCTAATCTCTGGTAACCAATCCAGTGGAATGGTGATGCTTGAAATTATTAATGATGAAACCAATGGCGTGTATCAATCTATAGGTGAGTTTAATTGGGAAAAATCATCAGATGAAATAACGCCCGTGGTTGAGTCGATTGATGGCATGTGGGGAATTTATGATCTTGATCAGACAGCGGAGCCTCAGGGCTGCTTTAACTTTGTATCTGGCGTGTTAACTGTATCAGACAAACGTTTGGATGGAACATTTGCGCAAGAGATATTGCCATATATACAAGGTGCAAGCGGGGTTAACCTAAATTTAATTGGATTAGATTGGGTCGCTTCTAATGGTGAGTTCATTAGTACCCCTGAGCCAGATGAAACCATAACTCTAAAGCCAAATGCTAACTGTTTGACTGAAGTTATCGTTGATATAGATACCATTGAGTTTGACGAGCTTTGTTTCACAGGTAATACCCAGTGGGATGGAACGAATGAAACCATCGCAACTAGTTGGAATACACTTACTCAGTTTAATGATGCGGTGGCAGCTTGTTTAACTGAGGCTGGGATGAGCGAAGCCATTATAACCGAGGCTGATGTAGCGGGTATGATGAGGGAAAGCCTGCTTTTTGATTCGGAAATACATGTTAATGCAGGGAATACCGGTACGGTTACGGGCGCGGTTAATGTGAATTTTGAATGGACTATAGTCGATGGCCGATTTGTCATGACTTATGACGATCCTGACTCAGATGCCGTAATCACACAAACTGTAGTGAATATTGTTTCAGACACTTCCCTAAACTATGCGGAGTCAAAAGTATTCAAAGAATATTCTACAGTACCTGGTTTAGGGGTTATTTACAGTAATCACTACAGGGTCGCGTTTCCGAATTAAATTAAAGAACCAAGATTGAAAGCTAACAAACTGTTTGAGCGTGACTTCATTACTTGAAAAATTTTATAGCCGCATTAATTGCGGCTTTTTTTATTTGTAAAATAGGTGTCATAGTAACCCATTCTATAAATAGCGTTGTTTATGTAGCGCAGTGAAGAATTTTTTAATGAGATGATGTTAGTGTTGAGCAGGAGATATTTAAATTTGGCTGGCTGAGAAAAAAGTCGTTACGATAAGTGACGGTCAAAATTGAAAAACCGAGCGAATGGCTCGGTTTTTTATAGGGACTCTTAAGTTTAATAACTATAAAAGTACTTAAGAAGCGATAGTCTCAAGCCCATCATCTTCGTCATTTTCGATGGCTTTCATCATTTGCTGAAGCTTCATGCGCGCTTCTTTGCGTTTTACCGCTTTATTCCAGCGACGACGCTGAGTGTCATCTTTAAGTTCTAATGTAGGCACTGGCGTTGGTTTGCCGTCTTGCATGGCCACCATGGTAAAAAAGCAGCTGTGAGTATGGCGAATGGTTTTTTGCTGAATATTCTCAGCCACCACTTTAATGCCGATTTCCATTGAGCTGCGGCCGGTGTAATTAATGGTCGCTAGGCAGCGCACCAATTCACCTATGTGTATTGGCTGTTTAAAAAGAACGTTATCAACAGACAGGGTAACCGCGTAAAAACCTGAATAGCGCATGGCACAGGTATAGGCAACTTTGTCGAGCAATTTAAGTAATTCGCCGCCGTGCATGTTACCGGAAAAATTGGCCAGAGAAGGGGAGACCAATTCGGTCATCTCTGTTTGGATAATCTGCCCCATAGCAACTCCATTATCTTGAATTTGGGTTTGTTACACACAATCAATTAAGGCGCAAAACCACATGGATGCCGTGGTTTTGCTAAGTAGATGTTCTCGTGAAACGGCCTACAGGGTACTAAAAGTCTTTATATATGTCAGTTAGTTCTAGTCTATAAGCACGAATCTAGCCAACTCTTTGCAGCCCTTTATTTATAAGGGGTGTAGGGAAACTTAGGCTGTTTTCCCCCGCATCCGCACACATTCAGTGCTGTACGTCAGTGCTAGCGCGCCTCTAACTGGTGCGCAGCCTATATGAATTTAGTCAAAAAGTGCAAAATTAATGTGCCTCGTCTAGGCTAAACATAGAGAACAGCTGCCCCAGTATATGGATGGTGCTATGAAGGATGTTGCACATAAGGAAATGGAAAACGCCTCAAAACGCCGATTAGTGAGCGTATATTGGCTGTTAATGCTGTTCAGTCTTCTGCTGTTTTTCACCTTCTTAAGCTTCATTATTTGGCAAGACATGAGTCGCGCTGAAGATGAGTTTAGTCAATATAGTCACCAGGTTCATCAAAGCCTTACCGAGAGTTTTACGGTTAATGAAACCATACTGGATGGATTTGCCGCTTTTCTGGCCAATATGGACATGAAAGATCCAAATAAGGCCCGTTTTTATACCCGCTCCATGATTGAACGCTACAGCCATTTATATATGTTCCAGGCTTCTCAGCGGGTGCATGCTTCAGATGTTCGTAAGTTCGAACAGCTAATGTCTAACACCCTGGGTAAGCCGCTTAAAGTGCGTAGCTTGGACTTCAGCAGTGGCTTGTTGGAAGCCGATGTGAACTCAAAAAAAGATTATTACCCCATTGTCTTTGTGGAGCCGGTTTTCCGAGACGGGGTGGATATTTTAGGCTTGGATATTTCCTCGATTGAATTTGTTAAAGATGCCATGGATCGATCTTTGTCCTCAGGTCTTGCCAGCATAAGCCAGCCCATTGAATTAAGTGAGGGTAATCTGGCATTTGTCATGATCAAGCCTAGTTACGTGCCTGGGCAAGATAGGCCCGATCAATTTGCATTACTGGTGGTGAAAACCGAAGCCTTGCTGCCTAACTTGCGTACTCGCCAGGGAGGTTATGAGTTAACAGTGGCTTACCGCAATCATGAACCCTTGCTGAATTTAAAAACCGAGCCAGTGACGCCATGGCAAACTAATTTATTTCCCCAACTGAATCATGAAGAGCTTATTCAGCTGGGTACGCAAAATATTAAATTGACGTTGTCACGCCAGCTGAGCTTCCACCAATTGAATATGCACTTAGTCATCATTGTTTTCCTTGTCACCCTGGCTCTTGGTGTACTGCTACATTTGTATATGCGTATTAATTTCGAAGCGGAGCAATTAAGGCAAGAGGCTGACCAAAAACTGTATCAACAAGCTAATTTTGACCAGCTTACCGGCTTGGCTAATCGCCATAATTTTGAAGATCATTTCTCACGCGCTATAAACAGCTGCAAGCGGCGCAAGCAAAAAATGGCCCTGCTCTATATAGACCTAAATGACTTTAAAATTATCAATGACAGCCTAGGACACCAGATGGGGGATAAAATATTAAGTGTTACGGCTTCCATTATTATGGATGTTATTAGGATTGATGATATGGCTTGTCGTTTTGGTGGTGATGAATTTGTGGTGTTACTTGAAAATATCAATCATGCAAGTAATGCCAAGCGGGTTATTCAGGAATTACATGATACCTTCCGTGAGGTGACTTATCTGGAGGGGAAAAATGTAAAATTGTCAGCCAGCATTGGTTGCAGTATTTTTCCTGATGAAGGGCAAAATTTAATAGAGTTAATGAAATGCGCCGATCGCAAGATGTATGAAGCCAAAAGCCAGTCTAAGGTAGTTAAACTGGATGCCCATAAACCTAAGCCCTCGTAACGACTAAACAGAAAGCTTTAACCTGTATCGATCTATCAAATTACTCCCAATAATCGCGGCTGAGATTGCATGGGCTGGACGCCCACTTGAATATTTAAAACACTTTATTAGAAGGCCGGTTAATTTATAAACGAATTGTATAAGGCTTAGTATTGGTGCACTCAATAGACTTTTTTCATCGCCTAATCCACAAAGTTACCCACAGCTTCTGGGGGTAAGCAAGCCCACCTTCTACATTTAAACAATTGTTTGAAAAGTAGCCTAAGTTTATGATTTTCAGGGTTATTTATTTTGAAAACCTTTTAGACGTGAGTATTTTAGCGACTCAATTAGGCTTTCCCCCCTGTTTATCCCACTGGTTATACACAGTTCTTTGTATAAGCCTACAATCAACTCATTAAACTCGGCCCAATATCTCCAAAATTGGGCGTTTAATGACCAATAACTGAAAGGGCCTGTGCACTATACTGATGCACTGGGGCAAATTGTGTGAGTTATCAGTTTTGCGCTACATTCTTACAAAAATATAGGTACGGCTATGATAAAAATAATAAAAAGCCTGACTCTGATATTCGTGGCAACATTTGCCATGCAAAGTCATGCTTGGTTTTGGGATTCCTGGTTTAAGTCTGATTATACGGAAACAAAATACCCCATTGTTTTGGCTCATGGATTGTTAGGTTGGGACGATATTCTAGGCATTGAATATTATTACAAAATTCCAGCAGAACTGCGTAAAGATGGTGCTGAGGTTTATAGCACTCAAGTCAGCGCGGTTAATTCCACTGAGGTGCGAGGTGAGCAACTAATAGTGGAAGTTGAAAATATTTTAGCGGTTAGTGGCGCTAACAAAGTGAATTTAATTGGACACAGCCACGGCGGTCCTACCATTCGTTATGTGGCTTCAATGCGACCTGACCTGGTGGCATCGGTTACGACAATAGCTGGCGTCAATAAAGGTTCCAGAACGGCTGACTTCTTACGCCAAATTCCGGAAGGCTCTCCTCTAGAGGGTGTGGCTTTTGCAATGGTTGAAGCGCTAGGTACCGTCATAGACTTCTTGTCTGGCGGTGGATATGAACAAGATGCCATGGGATCTATTTCTTCATTAACCACAGAGGGTGCACTGGCTTTTAATGAGCAGCATCCTCAAGGAATTCCTACTTCAGCCTGTGGAGAAGGGGATTATTCGGTAAATGGAGTTCGTTATTATTCCTGGAGTGGTGGCAGTGTTGTTACGAATGTATTGGATATTTCAGATGCATTGTTTGTTATTTCTACTATTCCTTTTGGCAGTGAAAATAACGATGGTTTAGTGGGTACTTGTGATAGTCACCTTGGGCAAGTTATTCGAGACGACTATGCCATGAATCACCTTGATGAAGTGAACCTGTTATTTGGTCTACATAACTTGTTTGAAACAGACCCCATCACCACCTTCCGCAATCATGCCAACCGTTTGAAGAATGCTGGCTTGTAATTAACGTTACTGGTATTCCTCGGTCACAACATTTAGCATCGATTAAATGTTGTGACTTTTACAGATGAACTTTTTCTATGCGTGCTATCTTAATTTCCCTATTTTGCTTTCTGCCTTTTATTATTTGGTGGCTGTTACCTTCCTCTTCGGTGTTGGAAAATAATGAGATAAATACAGTGTCACCTATTGGAGCGACTAACACTGTAAAACAAAACAGTGCCTCAAACACAAATTCACTTTTAGAAAGTATCGATTGGCTTAATACCTCTTTAAAGGGCACCAGTATTGATGGTATGTACCCGGTAGACAGTGATGGAAACCTGGTATTAAGTGACGCCATTAAACACAGGTTTGAATACTTCTTGTCTACCATGGGAGAATTTCCGCTGGAGCAGGTTTTACAAATGGTGAAAGAAGATATTGCGATGAACCTGCAAAGCCCGGCAAAAGAACAGGCCTTAAAGTTATTTGATGACTATGTGGCCTATAAATATGCTTTAGTCGAATTAGAAAAAAACTTTGAATCACCCACTAGTTATGAGGTGAATGATATAGAACGCTTTCGTTATCAATTGGAGCAGCTTAGAAATAAACGCCGTGAATACCTGGATGGTGATGCGGTAGATGCTTTTTTTGGTTTTGATGAGCTCTACGATGATTTTATGTTGTCTCAATTAGATATTCAGAATAATTCACAACTATCGCCAGAAGAAAAGCAACAGCAAATAAAAGACCTTGAGCAAACCTTACCCATTGAACTTCAACAAATGCGAGATGAAACTCAACGGGTTAGCACTGTTTTTGAATTAACTCAGGGTATGAAAAAAAACGGGGCAAATGAATCAGAAATATTTGATTATAATAGCCAGGAGTTTGGTCAGGCTGCCGCCGAACGTTTACAGAAATTAGAGCAGGAACGTGAAAGCTGGCAAGAGAAAGTGAATGACTACCTGCTAAGGAAAAATAATATACTGTCAGATGAGCTATTAAATGAGATGGAAAAGACAGAGAAAGTAGAGTATTTAATGAATGATACCTTTAACGCACAAGAAAAGAAGCGTTTGCCTGCATTTGAAATAATGGCCAATGAGACTAATGAAGAAAATCGTGACTAAGTGCTTATTCTTGGTCAGTCAATCTGCGCATCTATTAACAGGGCCTTAATTGGATCAAATAGAGCTGGCGCTGTAATAAGTAAATTTTCAGGATACAGCTCTTCAGGTTCATTTTTAGGTACTGGTAGGAAGTGCCCACACTTGGCCCCGGCTTCTCTGGCTATGAGTTGTGCAGCAGCGCAATCCCAAACGCTCACCGTTTCGTAATAGGCATCAAGACGGCCCATGGCCACCCAGCAAATATCCAGAGCGGCGCTGCCAATCCGACGAATATCGGCACAATGTTGCAATATATTTTCAAGATAAGACATTAATTGCGGAAGCTTTTCATGTTTATCATAGGGAAAGCCTGTTGCAACCAAAGCCTTACTTAATTGTTCAGCCGAGCTGCTACGGATAGGTTGATCGTTTAACCAGGCCCCTTGATCGCGAATTGCAGTGAACATTTCAGCTTGGAAAGGGCAATATACTACCGCCACCTGTACTTTACCTTTTACCGCATAGGCAATACTAATGGCGACCTGAGAATGGTGGTGGGCATAATTTACTGTGCCATCAATGGGGTCGATGATCCAAACAGGTGTGTCTAAATGTTGAATGCTATTTAAGTCGGGGCTTGATTCTTCCGATAATATTTGGTGACTTGGATACTCTTTTTTTATGGCTTGAGTAATAAGGTCATCGGCAGCAATGTCGGCATTGGTTACCAGCTCAACATCTCTTTTATAAGATAAAGATAAACTAGAGCTAATGCGCTTTTCAACGATCAAATCTCCGGCTTGCTCAGCAAGGGAGGTGACAAAGGCTAAAATTGACTCTGACATAATTAACTCAAAACCCCCTTAATTGACTACTGTGAAATACAGACATAAGAATACAGGTTGTTGTTTAAAATTCCAGCGCTACTTTTTCTATAGAAACCAGATATCACTCTAAAGTTTGAATGGTTTTGAATTAGAAGGATACGATATTAATAAATAATCTATAGCTTATTTATTATGACGATGAGTTAACAGTTTGATTACAATTTATGTACTGAGAATAAAAAGTTTCTTTATCAACCGGGCGGCTGAATAGGTACCCTTGAAAAGAGTCGCAGCCTTGATGTTGCAGAATTTTTAATTGTGATTGTGTCTCTATGCCTTCAGCTAACACCTTAAGGTTAAGGTTTTTAGCCATTGAAATAATAGCTTTTACCATAGCAACATCTTCTTGGTTGGTTTCAATGTTCATAACAAATGCCCTATCAATTTTTAATTTATTGATAGGTAAATAGCGTAAGTAACTTAAACTTGAGTAACCCGTGCCAAAATCATCAATGGCAAAATAAACATTCTGATCACAAATCTTGCTGAGTAAGGGTTGAACAAAATCTATGTTCTCCATTAACAGGGTTTCGGTAATTTCAAGTTCAAGTGTATTTTTTTGAATGTGGTATTTTTTTAAAAAGCTCGCTATCTTATTTGGAAATTCTTTAGTTATTTGCAAGGCCGAAACGTTCACCGCCATGGTGATCTCTGGATTGGTTTTTTGCCAAAGCTCTAGTTGTGCAAGTGACTCATGGATAATCCAGTCACCTAAGTCATGAATGAAACCGGTCTCCTCCGCAATAGGAATAAACTCTACAGGACTAATAAAACCTAAGGTTGGATGATTCCAGCGAATAAGGGCCTCTGCTCCCAATACCTCACCACTTATGATGTCTACTTGGGGCTGAAAATACAGTTCAAACTCTTTGTTTTCTAAGCCTGGAATAAAGCCGTGTTCAATCTTAATTCGTTGCTGAACAAGGTCGCCCATCTTGGTGGTGAAAAACTGGTAGCCATCACCGCCTCTATTTTTAATTTGATACATAGCCGTATCGGCATAACGCCATAATATATGGCTATGTGAACTATCATCTGGACATAAACTAATGCCAATTGAACAACTGGTTCTTAATTGATAAGAGTCTATATTAAAGGGTTTTCTAACGGCGCGGTTTATCTTATCAGCCAGAAATTCTATCTCATCTTTCTGGCTAATATTACGCATTAAAACCACAAACTCATCGCCTCCCATTCGAGCCAGAAAATGTTGTTCGGGTATTAAAGTCTGTAAGCGAGAGGCTACCTTTCTTAAAAGTCGGTCACCCAACTGGTGGCCAAGGGAATCGTTTATATTTTTAAATCTATCTAAGTCAATGAATAACATAGCAAAGTGTTCATGCTTTCGAGTGGCGTCATCCACGGCGCTTACCAATTCATCATTAAACTTGTAACGATTAAATAATTCGGTAAGAGGATCTTGTATAGCCAGGTATTCAATTTGCTGGCGCACCAGTTCTCGCTCGGTGATGTCCAGCATGACTCCCTCTACAAAATGCTCACCGTCCTCATCTTTAAAGCAGCGCCCTCTGTCTAATACCCATTTACGCTCGCCGCTAAGTGAATTGATTCGATAAACCAGTTCAAAAGGCTTTAGTGAAAAGTGCGCTGAATTACTTTGTTGAGTGAAATTATTTTTGTCGTCATTGTCAATTAAATCAAAAGGTGTAATGTTATTTTGTAGAAAATGCTCTGGTGGGTAACCCAATAGTTGCAAGCTGCCAGAGCTAACAAATTTTAACTTTTTGTCATCTATTTTAAAGCGATAGACTAGGCCTGGCAGGTTGCTAATGAGCCTTTTAAAATCTTCATCTTTACGCCGATATTTGTCGGTATTCTTAATTTCTTGCGCCAGTATTTTTGCCTGCTGTAATGATAAAAAATAATAAAGCAGGCAGAAAATAAACAGACTGAATACCGTGGTAAGAATGAAATGTTGATTTTGCATTAGCCAATACCAACGAAACTCACTAGTGGATAGGCTTCCAAGAAAAAAGCTACTTGAATTATCAAGCTGGACCAAGCAACCGCTAACGCTATTTTTTTGAAGCCCACCTAAGTTCTTAATACAATTTCTTTGTTTAAAAGCATGAGTGAACTGGTGCAATACAGGGCTATAAGAAAGTTGGTTTAATTGCTTGAAGGTTGTGGCATCAATCTGACCATTTTTTGAAATAAGGGTGAAGTTTAATGGTGGTGAAAGGCCAATAGCAAGACTTGTTAAGTCGCGGCTCTTGTTCTTTTGCTGTGGCTTGCCAATAGAATACTTAAGCGCACTTGTCTGTGTATTAGTTTCCAGCGCTTTAAAAGCCTGAGCATATTCACTGTAATAATTGTTAAGCATCAACACGCTTACCAAAAATAGCCAAATACTGGCTAAAATAGTGACAAGTTTAAATTTGGAATAGGTTAACAAATTTAAAATCCGCACCGCTCCCCCAGGTTTTTTAAATATATGGCTTAGACAGGAAAGCCTGTTTCAACAGATTTAACTTGCCAAGAAGATAACCCAAGGCAGTTGAATGGTGCCTGCTTCAAACCTAAATTTTATGCAGCTATTTAAATGATAGGCGGGTACTACCTAAAGGCAAAAATATCGCAGTATTTTCCTCAACTTTTAATAAAACACATGATATTTAATTAGGCTGCCGGTAACGCTTATTCCATTATTTACTAGCAGCCTGCCAATGGGCTATTTTATGTATCCCCCTGATACAGGTTAACCTGCCTAAATTCATCCAGTTCATCTAAATCCGGAACGGTAAACGACTCTATCTTGGCTAGATGTTGATACTTGGCATGTTTAAAATCTTTAATGCGGGAATCAGCCAATAGCACTTTTGGCGCAAACTTAAAGAAGGTATCTAAAAAACTTAAATTGGCACGATCATACAAAACATCGGCGGCTATGAGTAAGTCGATATCTGTGTCGTTTATGCCAAATAAGTCATCATTTAGGGTCAGTGTTACCTTGTTTAACAAGGCATTTTCTTCACAGCTTTTAAGTGCATCCGGATCTATGTCGCAGGCAATCACTTCACGTGCTCCGGCCTTTATGGCAGCAATGGCGACTACTCCCGAGCCACTGCCAAAATCCAGCACCTTTTTGCCTTTTACCCAGTGTGGATTATCCAGAATAAATCGCGCCAATACCTGACCGCTGGCCCAGCAAAACGCCCAATAGGCGGTATGCTCCCATATACGGCGAATCTCGTCGCTATTGAAAGGGCGGGTCATGGTGCTAGGGTCCACTAAGTAAAGTGGAATTTCCGGGCACTGAGGCATGTGTTGTACGCTAATAAAAGCATCATCGAGCATTTTCTTAATTAAGCTATTGAGCGGCTCACTCATGCTGGCTGGTTATCCTTTTTAATTAAATCTTGTTAGCTAAAAATATCTTGTTGCGGATCAATCAGGCTATGAAAGGTTTTGTTTAAAAAATACAAAATCCCATCGGCCACAGGGGCTACCTGTTTATCAATATAGTGCTGATAATCAAGCGGGTGTTGAATGTTTATAATGGGTTCAGGCCCCGCCGTCGTGATCACATACTCTATCCAGCCACCGTGGCGATATTGGCTAATTTGATCTTGGCTCTGGTAATAAAGCTCGGCTTTACGTGCCGCCTGAATTTGTGGCGGAATATTCTTTTGGTAATCTTCCAGTTTGCGGCGAATGCGTTTCCGGTATACCAACTGATGATCACGCTTGCCTTGTTTTAATTCATCAACCATTTTTAATAAATAATCTTCGTATGGCAGATGATCAAATACCATTTTATAAAGCTGTATTTGAATTTCTTTAGATATAGCTGTCCAGTCGCTACGAACCGCTTCAAGGCCTTTAAATATTAGCTCGTCTTGGGCAGTTATACCTGCATAACGTTTCTTACTGCCCAGGTCACTGCCACGAATTGTGGGCATTAAAAAATGCTGGTAGTGGCGCTCAAATTCAATTTCTAAACAACTATCTATATTAAATTCTTGTTGCAATGTTTCTTGCCAATAGTTGTTTAACTGCAGTTGCAGTGACTGCCCCACCTGCTTGGCTTGCTTAAGTGTGTGCCTACTTTTTAGGTAAACAAATACCGAGTCGGTATCGCCGTATATGACATCGTAACCTTTTTCTTCAATCCAGCTGGCGGTACGTTGAATGATTTCATGACCACGCTCGGTAATGGAGCTGGCCAGGCGGGCATCAAAGAAGCGGCAGCCATTACTGCCTAAAATGCCATAAAAGCTGTTCATTATAATTTTAATGGCTTGTGATACTGCGGCGTCTTTATTGAGCTTGGCTTGGTCTCGCTCTTGCCAAAGCTGTTCGATTATTCCCGGTAAAAAATGATTTTCACGATGAAAAATCGCTTCATGAAAGCCTTTTATGCCTTCACTGGAATCTTGCGACATGCCTTCAATTAACCCCATTGGGTCAATGCGGAATGTGCGGATGATACTGGGGTACAGGCTCTTAAAATCCAGTACTAATACATCTTCATAAAGCCCTGGTTTACTGGTCATGACCAGCCCGCCCGGAGCCTTGAAGCCATCGAAACCTTCCCCAAGACTAGGGGCTACATAACCGGCTCGGTGTAGCTTGGGTAAATATAAGTATTCAAAGGCAGCCACTGAGCCACCAACTCTATCAAGAGTGTGTCCGGTTAAGCGGCTGCGTTGTATTAAGAAGTTAAGAATTTGTGTGTGCTTAAAAATATCTAAAACCAGTTGGCAGTCATTTAAGTTGTACTTGGCCAGTGCCACTTTATCCTGATGAAACAAATCTGTTATGGCTTCACCACGGTTACTGATTTGATCCACTTCTATTTTTTTGCCTTTTTGTAATAACTCACGGCTGACAAATTCAAGCGAAAAACTTTCAAAATGATAGGTGGCGGCTTTTAGTGCATCTATGCCATCAACAATAACTCTGCCGGCGATATCAGCAAAATGCTGATTATTTTGTGTAGTACGTACTTTAATATTGCCGTTGCCACGGCCCCATTGAAATGGAATACCTTGTTCACGATAAACCCGCTCAAGTACCCTGAAGTCAAACCCCACCACGTTCCAACCAATGAGCACGTCAGGGTCATAATGCTGTAGCCACTGACTGGCTGCTTTTAATAAATCGGGTAAGTCTGTGTACAGTATTAACCATGCAGGATGCGGGACACTAGCATCACCCAACATGAATACTCTTTTTTCAGTTACGCCTTCAAATTCACCGCAAAATCCTATGCTGTAAAGCTGCTCATTTTGAGTAGGGCTAGGCATGGAGGTTTCGATATCAATGGATAAAACTTTAAGGTTTGGCTGGTACGTGCTTGTTTTAATTTTTGGGTTAACGATTACCGGATGCTCTTGGCTGTCGTTGGCCAATTGGAATTCCAGGCTGCCGCAAATAAAACGCTCCATGGTAAAGCGTTCACTGGGTTTAATGTCGGCTTCCCATAGGGGAATGCTTTGTTGTTGGCAGTAGTCCTTTAAGCGTTGTAATGCCCGGTAGCTTTTACAATAGATAGCGACGGCAGGCTGTTGATTAAAATGTTTAAGCGCCACTTCTTGTGTACGAATCTCTGGCCAACTGGGTAAATATTGGGCTTCCTCTTGTGGGCAAAAACAAACGGCCTCCTGCTGATTAAACTGCAAACAGCGCGCCCCATTGGGAGTCGACAGCCAATATTCCAGCTGCATCCCAGTTTTGATATCACGCCAATGTCGGCTGAGAATAAAACCCTGCACGTTTACCTTTTGTCCATATTGAACTTAGCTATAAATAGGAAGGAATAATGCCGAGGTGCAACCATGTCTCAAGCTCCCCGAATTTCCAGCGATCCCCTATATCAGCTGATTAGGGATGAAAAGATAGCGGAGTTTAACAAGCTTAAAACTCAGGGGAAGAGCTGTGATTTAACCGGCTGTGATTTCCGCGGCCTAGACCTGCGCGATATGGACGTAAGAGGGCTAGATTTAAGCAATGCTTATTTTCGCGGTGCCGACTTACGCAGCGTTGATTTTCGCGGTTGCCGCATTAACGGTGCAAGCTTTGCCGATGCCAAAATAAGTGGCAGCTTCTTTCCTGAAAACATCTCCGCTCAAGAGATACTGCTCTCCGTTCAGCATGGCACTCGTATACGCCAACCATCTGAGATTGAAAGTTAAGTAAAGTTATTGAGAATTATTCTTGACAACTTAAGTGAGAATGAATATCATTCTTATCGTTGTCATGTGATCCGCAGCAAGTAGAACACTTGGCACTCTCTCTCATCAAGCTAATCACTTGTTTGGCCACCTACGAAAGTAGCGTGGCCTTTTTTATATGTACAGGATGTACGGTATGACGCGGTGCCATGGATGGCAAAGAGCGGCGTGT
>ERZ1027231.225-NODE-225-length-24230-cov-50.482647_pt1 | contig 24230 bp, 19 predicted proteins | sample MGYA00520866_ERZ1027231 | MGnify/ENA primary metagenome ERZ1027231 (study PRJEB33311, sample SAMEA4378411) | marine metagenome | biome: Marine biome; feature: Fjord; material: Water | collected 2014-07-20T08:00:00Z/2014-07-... | depth 75 m ...
AACAAGCCATTGAACAAGCCATAGACTCGTGCCAAGACAATATTGTAAAAGCGGCAAGTGAATTAGGGGTAAGTCCATCAACGCTATATCGTAAAATCCAACAATGGCAAACATCGCCAGCAGAATAACTGTATTCCTAATATGCAAATAACCACCATAATGATTTTCATCATGCAAATAATTACGGTGGTTATACTTCGCGTTAAATAAAAGCTAAGTTAATCAAATGATTAAAAATTAAATATATTGGAATGAATCTTGAAACTACCTTGTTAACTAACAATGGTTCAGGATTATTCTAATGCGATTGCTTCACTTTTTTAGAATACAATTAAAATCAGTTATTGAGCTCTTATCAAATACCGTTTGGTTACTCAGTGCAGAATTTGTCGCAAAAATATCCCGAATATTCACCATTATTGTCTTGGCTGCGCAATTATCACCAATGTCATATGGTACTGCCATGTTAGCCCTAGCATTTCATGATGTTTTCGGATTATTGTTACGTGCCGGTGTGGGCAGTCAAATTATCAACTGTAAGCCTAATCAATTAGAAAATTTTGCTAAAAATGGCATCATAATTCAGTGGGGAATTTGCTTAACTATAGCGATAGGGCAATTCAGCTCAGCAAATTATCTTTCATCACTTTATGATAATGATGACATTACTCTTTTATTACAAACGATGGCTATCATTTATCTTTTGTATCCGTGGGTAAGTATAAAAATATTTTTAATACAACGTGAAAACAAAATGCGTTGGTTCAGTATTAGAAATGGTCTGTGCGTAATAATAGAGAATTTGACCATCGCCATTGCCGCTTTATTTGGTGCTGATATCTTGTCAGTAGCTTTGGGTAAAATTGCATTTTCATTCTTTTGGTTATTATTATTCTCATTTACACCAGTCCGGTCTTACGGTATTGCTTGTAACCTCGCTATTATTAAGCAAATGCTTCAAACATCAGGGAAATTGTTTAATACCGAATTTTTACGTGGTATTCGGTTGCATGCTGATACTTTCATTGCAGGTAAATTATTAACGCCTGAACTCTTTGGCTTTTACACCTTTGCTAAAAATGCGGGTGTGGGTTTAAGTCAATCAATTAGCCAAGTCTATATTGGCGCTTTATTTCCGTACTTGTGTGATTTGGAGCGAAAAGGGCAATTGTTAGCACAACAAAACAATATCTTTGCTATCTCTTTAGCTATTGGTTTGTTATTTGTCATTCAAGCGCTGCTCGCACCCTTCTATGTCCCTATTCTATTTGATGAAAAATGGTCATCAGTGGTGCCTATCATCACCATTTTATGTTTAGTCGCACTTCCTAATCTAATGATAGATATTGTTTGTTGTTTGCAACGGGTAAATGAGCAATACCACAGTGAAACAATTACACGGTTAGTATGCTTATTTATCAGTCTCGTAACGCTATTTTTATTTACGCCTAATGAACCTATGGAGTTCGCGTTAGTGATCTTTTTCAGTAGTTTATTTTGTTTAGTTCCAATTTATTTGATTAATGTAATAAAGCCCTTTGGTACCCCTTTTCGTACTGCAATTTGATAGGAGAAAACACATGAATACTAATTCAATTCCGGTAGTCTCTGTCGTTATTCCAATGTATAACGTAGAGAAATATATAGAGCAAAGTATCAATAGTGTCCTGAATCAAAGTTACCATCACTTTGAATTAATTCTCGTTGATGACGGCTGTATTGACAATACTCTGAGCATAGTTGATAGATTTAGCGACCCCCGTATTAGTATTATTCAACAAACTAACAGGGGGCTATCAGGGGCTCGAAATACAGGTATAGAGGCCGCCAGAGGCATATATATTGCTTTGTTGGATGCAGATGATTATTGGGCAACAGATAAACTAGCCAAACACATCCAACATTTAAGCGCCAATCCAAAAGTAGGTATCAGTTACTGCCCGTCATTATTCATTGATGAGGAAGGGGAACTATTAGGTGTTGGCCAATTTCCTAAGCTTAAAAATATTACCAAACAGCATATTTTTTGTCGAAACCCCGTAGGCAATGGTTCCGCACCAGTCATTAGAAGATCGGTATTGTCAGAAATTGGTTATTTTGGTGTTGAAGAAGATAAATACCGAAAAATGTATTTTGATGAAAGTTTAAGGCAGTCAGAAGATATTGAGCTTTGGACACGGATTGCATTAAATACAAAATGGCAGTTCGAAGGCGTTGATACTCCGCTAACTTATTACCGTGTTAACGATTCAGGTCTATCGGCGGATGTCGATAAACAGTTTGCAAGTTGGCAACACGCTGTCATGTTAAACAAAGCGTCGCATCCAACTTTTTTCAAGCAGTTTTATAGTTTAGCCAAAGCGTATCAATTAAGGTATTTAGCAAGAAGGGCAATACAGTCAAAGAGTAAGACCAATGCATTTAAACTTATTCACCAAGCGATTTTTTGCAATTATCGAATTATTTTTCAGGAGCCTAGCCGCACGGCCATGACTTTGTGTTGCGCTTGGTTGAAGTTTTTACCAAATAAACTATACAGCCGCATAGAGAGATTTGCCATGTTGAACTTTGGTAACCTTTCAATCAAGCAGTAATATGAAAAATTATCAATTTTACTATGCTGCATGAACTAAGCAGCACAGTAAATTAATCCAATTTTACGTCAGAGGTAATATGAATCGTATTAAAAAATCTGATAGAAACTCAACGGTTAAAAACCTTTTGAGCGGTATGGAAAAGTCTGTTGCTGACAGCTTTACTTACGAACAACGTAAAGCATTGCAAAAGAGTATTACCACTCAAGACTGGCGCCAACACAATGTAGATTTTAGGCCTACGTTAGCACTGCCATTTCTCCCTTGGAGTTTCTATCTTGTGTTTCTTGTTGGTGTCAATAGAAGGGGGCTTTTACCAGCAGAACGTTTTATAGCTTTTACTATGCTGTTATTTATAGTATTTATCATCGCTTTACTGCTTGTTGGTTGTGCATTTGTACTACTTTACTTGCTAAAATCATGGCTAGGTATTGATTTATTCCCAAATGAATCCCTAGGTATTTGGGATAAATTTAAAAGTTATTTTTAAATTCTCTATGTCATTGGTGAAATATTTATAAATTTCTCTGTGATTTCATTGCTCTTTGTGTGGTATTTCGTAAGAATCAAAACGGAAATATTATTTGTGTTGCCTAAAGCTACTTAATTCTCCGCAGAAAATTTTACTTTAAATAATAACCGTTATATATATATGAATACTCTACTATAATTACCTGAATTAATTGTACAATTAGTCTTATTTAACAGCTAACTTGATGGCCGGTAACCAAGGAACCATAAATGGAAAAACCCTCATTACTAATACTTGATGATGAAAAAGAGGTACTTAACGCGCTGAATCGTGTTTTACGTAAACATTTTCAGTTGTATCTATTTTCAGATGCCAATGAAGCTATTGGTTTTTATCAAGATAATCCTAATATTCCGCTGGTCCTGACTGATATGAGAATGCCAATCATGGATGGTGCAACCTTCTTAGGAAAAATCATTGAAATTAATTCGCACTGCAAACGGTTTTTGTTAACAGGGCATGCAGATATTAATTCAACTGTGATAGCTGTTAATGAGGGAAAAATCTCACACTACTTTTCAAAACCTTGGGATAATGAGGAACTGATAAGTAAACTGAAAAGTACTTATGAACTATATCTTAATGAAAGAAAAACTAAGCAGTTATTAAAAGTTAATTTGGCTAAAAATGCAGAGTTATCACTGATCAATAGTTCGCTTGAATTAGAAACCAATAAAAACCAACAAAAATTAAAGCTTATCTCTACTCGTGAAGCGAATAGCTTCGGCCGTCTTAAAAAAACATTTTCGACTTTTATTGATATTTATGCCGAAACGATTTGTTTGCATAATCAAGATAGCTCTCGCCATAATTTCCGTGTGGCCGCTCATGCTAGAATTATTGCGGAAATGCATGCTTGCGACAAACTCACCACGTTTCAGATTTATATCGCTGGCTTATTGTATGAAACGGGTAAATTATCACTAGAACAAACCTTGCTTAGCAAACCTATTGATACCCTGACGCAACAGGAGAAAAACCTCTATAACCGTTTTTATCAAAAAAGCTACGAGCTACTCAAAAGAGTCGATGAACTTTCCTTTGTCGCTGAAATAATAAAAAATATTCCGGCAAACTATAATGGTACTTCTGCTCCTGAGCACCTCACAGCGGAAGAAATACCGCTAGGTTCACGTATTATTGCTATCGTTTCAATGTACGATAATTTAGTTAATGGACGTCAGTCACAGTTTAAAACACCGACAGTAGAAGCAAAACATCGTATCAAAGAATTAGCTAAAACTATGTTTGATCCAAGTCTAGTGAATCACTACTTAACCATATTAGAAGAGAGACCGAGTTCAAGTGAAGGTAAAGTAGACTACCTACTCAATTGTCGTGATTTACGAGAAGGTATGGAATTAACGAGAGATATTGTCAACGACGATGAAAAGACCATGTTAACCAAAGGAACTAAGATAGAGCAGCATCATATTGACAGACTCCTTGATATTGAAAAGAGTCAAGGTGAGTTCTTTCTTATTTATGCACGTTGATATTTCATAATGTGGTAAAGAAAAGCTCTGTGTTTTAGCTATTTGAACACGAAATATACGCAATGAGAGCGATAACTGAATAGCCTCTATAATGCGATAAGAGTATTAAGCAATATACTCTTATCTAACGCTATTCTCCCCCGTAAACACTTGCTATAATGCCCCAATCTTTGTGTGTAAAACCACACTTTATACCAAGCTTTATACCAACTGGCGTCATAAATTAAGCCAGTTGTATTAGATTATTTCAGAGGTTTACTTTCATGTCGGATACCGAAAACCGCCCAACAAACTTTATACGTAATATCATAGATGCCGATCTAGAGAGTGGTAAACACAAAAGTGTGCAAACACGTTTTCCACCAGAGCCAAATGGCTTTTTACACATTGGTCATGCAAAAGCTATTTGCTTAAATTTTGGTATTGCCAAAGATTATAAAGGCTTATGTAATTTACGTTTTGATGATACCAACCCTGAAAAAGAAGATATTGATTACGTTCATGCAATCCAAAAAGATGTGCAGTGGTTAGGCTTTGAGTGGGCAGGGGATATTCATTATTCTTCTAACTACTTTGATCAATTACATGGCTTTGCCGTTGAATTGATTGAAAAAGGCTTGGCTTTTGTTTGTTTCTTAAATGCAGAAGAAACTCGTGAATATCGTGGTACTTTGAATAAGCCAGGTAAAAATAGTCCTTATCGTGATACGTCAGTTGAAGAAAATTTAGCCTTATTTGACAAGATGAAAAATGGTGAGTTTGAAGAGGGTATTTGTGCCTTACGTGCAAAAATAGACATGAGCTCAAGCTTTATGTGTATGCGTGATCCTATTATTTATCGTGTACGTTTTGCCCATCATCATCAAACCGGTGATAAGTGGTGCATTTACCCAATGTATGACTTTACTCATTGTTTATCTGATGCCTTAGAAGGCATAACTCACTCTATTTGTACTTTAGAGTTTCAAGACAACCGCCGTTTATATGATTGGGTAATTGACAACGTTTCTGTGCCAAGTACACCACATCAATATGAGTTTTCTCGTTTGAATCTTGAATACACCTTAATGAGTAAGCGCAAGCTAAATACCTTGGTAGAAGACAAGTTAGTTGATAGTTGGGACGACCCACGCATGCCAACCATTGCTGCATTTCGTCGTCGTGGTTATACACCCGCGTCAATGCGCGAATTTGCCAAGCGAATCGGTGTGACTAAAATGGAAAACACTATTGAAATGAGTGTTTTAGAGGCTTGTATTCGTGAAGATTTAAATGACAATGCGCCGCGTGCTATGGCGGTTCTAGATCCGATTAAATTAGTGATAGAAAATTACCCAGCAGATAAAAATGAAGATCTTGTTGTTAAAAATCACCCAAGTGATGAAGAGCAAGGGACACGTATTGTGCCATTCTCTAAAGAACTTTATATTGAAGCGGAAGATTTTAGAGAAGAAGCTAACAAAAAATACAAACGACTAGTCATTGATAAAGCCGTGCGTTTACGTGGTGCTTATGTCGTTACTGCTACACGCTGCGATAAAGATGAACAAGGTAATGTCACAACGGTTTATTGTACTTACCTTGAAGATACTCTAGGTAAAAACCCGACTGATGGAACTAAACCTAAAGGTGTTATTCATTGGGTTGATGCCAATAAGTCACTAGATGCGACGGTACGTTTATATGATCGTTTATTTACTGTGCCTAACCCTGCTGCTGCTGATGATTTTCATTCTGTCATTAACCCTGAATCTTTAGTGACTATTACTGGTGCTAAAGTTGAGCCTGCATTAGCAGAAGCAAAACCTGAATTTGCCTATCAATTTGAACGCCAAGGTTACTTCTGCCTTGATAATAATATTCAAGAGCCTGGCGCATTAGTTTTCAACCGTACGGTTGGTTTAAGAGATACTTGGGCTAAAACAGGTCAGTAGCCTAACAATGCAATTACGAGAGATGTAGTTAATGTCTTAGCATTTTTACAGCGTTCTTCTAAAAAGCCAGTGGTGAGTTATTTATACTTACCATTGGCTTTTTTTTTGTTAAATCTGTTAGTCTTAGAGGTAACTTATATATCACTAGTTCGGGCATATTTAATGATTAAACAGTTAGTTGCAATAACTCTTGCAAGTTTTTTTATGCTATTTATCTTAACTGGCTGTCAAGAGCCGCCACAAGAAGAAAGTACAAATACTGACATTAGCCAAAGCGAACCAACCCCTAAAATCCAAAAAGCTATAAAAACTGTAAAACACAGAACAACCGCTAGAACGTGGTCTGAGATAAAAAAATCAGGATATATTAATGCGGTAAAACTTGATTGGCAGTTGGAGTCTGCACTACCGCGGGCAGGTACAACAGGAGCGTATCACTCTACGTTATTACAAAGTTTTGCCGATGCACGAGGTTTAAAAATCATCTGGCATAGGGTAAATAACTTAGCCGATATGTTTGCAACGCTATCAGCGTTTGAGGTTGATATTATTCCTCGACACTTAACCATTACCACTAACCGTCTTGATAAATATAGTTTCACCTACCCATTATTACGTGACAAAGAAGTGGTCATCGCAAAATCAGGAAAACACGATTTTAATGAAAACGATGATATTAATATTCACCTGCCTATCGGCTCAGCTTATCTCGATAGTGTTGCTAAGCAGTATCCTCGTTGGCAAGTTAACATTATTGATGATCATATTAGCTCGCAAGAAATGGCTGATAGTGTTGTGCAAGGTCTGACAAAATACACTGTGATTGATGGATTTGCTTTAGAAACGTTAAAGCAATATCGCGATGATATTCAAAGTGTTTTTACGCTGCCTAAAGCTATAAACCTTGCTTGGGCTGTTAATTTAAATAATGACAGTTTCTTACATGAGTTAAATGAATTCATTTCGGTTCATCATGTTATGCAGATGATAGAGCCAGAGCGTACTGTCGATTTTAAACAATTAAGAAAAGATAAACTTCCTTTACGGGTGATCACTCGAAATAGCCCTGAAACCTATTTTTTATGGCGTGGCGAATTACTCGGCTTTGAATATGAATTGATGCGCAAGTTTGCTGATATTCACAAGGTGAAATTGGTTATTGTTGTAGCGGATAGTTACGAAGAAATGCTGGAATTATTAGCCGAGGGAAAAGGCGATATTATTGCTGCTGGCCTTTCTCGTACCAAAGCTCGATCAAAAAAAATAGCAAATGCTAAGTTAGCCACAAGCATTCGTTATAACCGAGTAAAAGAGCAATTGGTTGCCCATCAAGATAGTGTGCCAATAAATGAACTATCAGATCTAAAAGGTCGCACCATCACCATTAGAAAAAGCAGTAGTTTTTGGGCAACCGCGCAAAAGTTAGCGTCAGACTTTGGTGCGAACATTGTCTTGGCAAATGAAGATGTTGCGACCGAAATATTAATTGCTCAGGTGGCTGACCAAGAAATAGATTTAACCATTGCGGATAGTAATTTGATTGCCATTGAAACGACTTTTCGTTCACAAATTATTACGCCGCTTACCTTTAAGGAAGATGTACCGTACGCTTATTTAGTTAGGCAAAATAATCCACAATTGCTAGCTTACTTGAATGAGTTTGTAAGAAAATACTATCGTGGTACTTTTTACAATGTAGTAAAAAATAAATACTTCTATAATGAAAGGTTACAAAAAAGTCATAACAAGTACCGTTTGGTGTCCGGATCAATTCTATCACCCTATGACGAGATTGTTCGCTCGCAAGCACAACCTTATAACTTTGATTGGCGGCTAATTGTCTCGCAAATGTACCAAGAAAGTCGATTTGACCCGTTAGCGAGTAATTCGACGGGCGCGTTAGGCTTAATGCAAATGTTGCCACGTACAGCAGAAGAGCTCGGAGTAAAAGATTTAAAAGATCCCGAACAAGCTATTGCCTCTGGCGTACAATATTTAGACTGGACGCGTGATCGATTCTCTAAGGACTTGCCAGTGCAAGAGCAAATCTTCTTTTCTTTAGCTTCTTATAATGCTGGATATGGTCATGTAAAAGACGCGCAACGTTTAGCAAGACAGTTAGGATTAAGAAGTGACCGTTGGTTTAATAATGTTGAAAAAGCTATGTTATTACTACAACGCAGACAATATTATAAAAAAGCACGCTTTGGCTATGTACGAGGACGAGAGCCAGTTAATTATGTACGTGATATCCATCAGCGCTATTTAAGTTATATTCGTATTACTGATTAAGAGACTAATTAACCTATATTTTGGAAAGAGGGTATAACCATTTCTTTATTATTTATCGTGTCTAAATTATGAAGCCAATAATAATAATTTTTTCAATGCTGTTTAGTATTATAGTGATGTCTGTAAAAGCAGAAGATATTGAACCCGTCCATTATGCTTATGCAAATTACTTAGGTAGTGGTATTTATCAAACTACAGGTCAAAATGCCAGTTTGATCAGCATGCCATTTTCCTATGAACTCGGCCATGAAGGGAACACAACATATGGTTTGCGTTTGCCTGTTTCAGTCGGTTTTTTTGACTTTGAACTAGCAGACTTACCAAACCTTGATTTACCCGATAGTGTTGGCACAGTGACTTTTACGCCGGGGATTGCGTTTAACTACCAATATAATAAAGATTGGTTCATTGAGAGCTATATTGATCTAGGTTATGGCCGAAACTTAACAACGAATAAAGGCGTTAGCATTCACTCTTCGGGTGTTTCCACGCTTTATCATTTTGATATCAAAAATTATGATGCCATTTGGGCCAATAGGCTATATTACGCTCGTTATGATGGTAATGGTTACGATGCTAAAGACTCCTATGCCGCTATTCAGCTAGGCATAGACATGGGGTTACCCTTACAATATCAAGTCTTAGGCTACTCATTTCAGCCGAGGATTTTTGCCACAGCCTTTTGGTACTTCAGTGAAGTTGACTTTTTAACGCCGCGAACAAGAAGCTTTGATGAAGAAGATAACGTCACGTTAACCAACAGTGTAGAGTTTGGTTTTACCTTGAAATTTGCTAAAACGATTGGTTATTCATGGGCTGGAATCGAAAGGTTGGGATTAAGTTATCGTTATAGTAAAAACTTTAGTGCTTTTCGTTTACTGTTTAGCTTTCCTATATAGTTATACACTCATGTTAGTTTATTTAATCTTCTTACTTTAAAACTCATCATTCTAAAATAGAATAGACAATAAAAAAGAGGCTTAGGCCTCTTTTTTATTGTCATACCTACCCGTTTTAAATAAGGCTGGTACTTTTACAGCTAAATTCGTAAAGCTTGATCGCCGCGTGCCATACCAACACAACCTGAACGAGCCGACTCAATAATTTCAGTCTCGTTTTGTAAGGCATTAATAAAGGCATTGAGTTTTTCAGCATCACCGGTAAGTTGAACCGTGTAAACTTGCTTGCCAATATCTATAATATTACCGCGAAATATATCGGTTATTCGTGTTACTTCAGTGCGAGACTTATCATTCATCGCTGCCACCTTCACTAATAATAATTCACGTTCTATATGTTTTCTATCGGTAATATCAGTGATTTTTATCACATCAATAAGTTTATTTACTTGTTTTACAATTTGCTCTAATACCTTGTCATCACCTTTAGTTGCAATAGTCATTCGGGATAAACTATTATCATCAGTTGGTGCAACGGTTAAGCTTTCAATATTAAAAGCACGTTGAGAGAATAACCCAACGATACGTGATAGTGAGCCCGGCTCATTCTCCATCAAAATGGCTAAAATTCTACGCATTATGCTTTAACTCCTTTACTTAACCACATTTCATCTATTGCACCTGTGCGGATATGCATAGGGTAAACATGTTCTTTTTCATCAACCATAACATCAACAAAAACTAATTTATTTTTAATATTAAAAGCTTGTGTTAACTTTTCTTCTAATTCATCTAATGTATCTATTTGAATGCCTACATGGCCGTATGCTTCAGCGATTTTAATAAAGTCAGGCAAAGACTCCATGTAAGAGGATGAATGGCGACCACCATATACCATGTCCTGCCATTGACGTACCATACCAAGTGAGCGGTTATTTAACGTAACAATAACCACTGGTAAGTTATATTGAGAACAGGTAGAAAGCTCCTGAATATTCATTTGAATAGAACCATCACCTGTGATGCAAATAACATGTTTATCAGGAAAGGCGAGCTTAACCCCCATTGCCGCAGGTAAGCCAAAACCCATGGTGCCTAAACCGCCAGAATTAATCCACTGGCGCGGTTTGGCAAACGGGTAGTGTTGCGCAGCAAACATCTGATGTTGACCAACATCAGAGCAAACATATGCCTCACCATTAGTTATCTTATACATGGCCTCAACAACACGTTGTGGTTTGATTTTTTCATTTTCATCTTGTTGATAACTTAAACTTTTAACATTTCGCCATAAGTTAATTTGTTGCCACCATAGGCTTAATGCATCTTTATCAGGCGTGAAGTTGATCTCTTTTAATTCATCGATCAGTTGCTGCATTACTATTTCGACTAAACCAACAACAGGTACATGGGCATTAATGGTTTTAGAAATAGAGGTAGGATCAATATCTACATGGATAATGGTTGCATTAGGACAAAATTTTTCAACATTATTAGTAACCCTGTCATCAAAACGTACTCCCAGCGCTAAAATCACATCAGCATTGGCCATAGTTTTATTTGCTTCGAGCGTACCATGCATTCCTAACATGCCAATAAATTGGTCATGAGTCCCTGAAAGACCGCCCAATCCCATCAAGGTATTTGTTACAGGTGCCTTGAGAGTTTCTACCAAGGTTGTTAACAATTCTGATGAATCAGAGATAACAATACCACCACCAGAATAAACAACTAGTTTTTTGGCCTTGGCGATAGTTTGTGCTGCTTTTTTAATTTGCTTAGTGTGCCCCTTAACATTAGGGTTATAAGAGCGCATTTTGATATCAGTATTGATATTAAATGACCCCTTATTTTGCGGTATCAAGATATCTTTTGGTAATTCTACTACCACAGGACCAGGTCTACCGGTATTGGCTAGGTAAAAAGCTTTAGCTATAGCGTCAGGAATATCAGCCAGACTACGACAGTTAAAGCTGTGTTTGATGATAGGACGCGTACAACCGACTATGTCAGTTTCTTGAAAAGCATCATTACCGATAAGAGTGCTGGCAACTTGACCCGCAAGCACTACCATAGGTATTGAGTCCATATAAGCAGTCGCAATACCTGTAACGCAGTTAGTTGCCCCCGGACCAGACGTTGCTAAGACAACACCAACTTCTCCTGTTGCTCTGGTATAACCATCAGCCATATGCGTCGCGGCTTGTTCATGACGAACTAAAATATGCTCTATTTCATCCTGTTGAAATATAGCATCATAAATATCTAAAACGGACCCTCCAGGGTAGCCGAAAATGTATTTAACATTCAGTGCTGATAGCGATTTAACTACCATTTCTGCACCAGTAAAAAGCTCTGTTGTCATACCATCACCTTGATTTTTTTGACTAGTTTGTTGTAAATAGCGTGTTGTTCTTAAGTTTAAAAATTAATGTTGAGCAAATAAAAAACCCTCGGTCTTAAAAAGAGCGAGGGTTTCTTGATATTCGGCTTAATTATTTTTGCTAAGCACAAGCTATCCCCGCTAATGGTGAAAGTACCACTACGACTATGAGGACGACATTGAGGATAGTTGTTTTAAAAATCATAACATCTTGCAAAAATTTAAATGTTTTAGTTACTACTATTTTTAAAGGCTTTCACTACTTGTGTCAACCAATAAATACAAAACAGTAAAAATAGCACGGTTTAGAGTTTGTGCTGAGTATTGACGGCAATTTTATCTGTGTAAATTTTATCCGGTTGTTTACAAAATGTTAAGTTTGGAAACAATTTAAATCACTGTTTTGTCTGTATTAGTAACACATTATGATTTATATTAACTGTAATATTATATCGCAGGCCTCTAGAGTTATAACATTGGTCTTACAAAAAATGGAACAGATATGAACCCAATTAAATTATTAGTGATAACCAGTTTAATCATTTTTACCACAGCTTGTGCGACCAATTCAGCTAAAGTTAATTTTGATAAGAACACTGAAATTGAAACAATTAACTATAAAACGTTTGCTTGGTTAACTAACGCTAAGATAATGGCAGCACCTGTTGATATTAACCCTGTTATGAAAGAAAGAGTTGATAACAGTATTGAGCAAGCTTTTATTGCCAAAGGTTACACCTTAGTTGATGATCCTGAAAATGCTGACTTTGCTATTTCTTATACGGTTGGTAGTCGCGATAAAATTAAAGTAAATAGTTACCCAGCAACTTATAACAGCGGGTTTGGTTGGGGACGTGGTTATTACGGCGGACGTGGTTACTACGGCACTATGTCAATGGGTACAGAAACGAGTGTTAGACAATACACTGAGGGTAAGTTAGCTATCGATGTTTATGATGTTAAAAATCATCAGCCAGCTTGGCATGGTTGGGCAACTAAACGTTTGTCTTCAGAAGATAAAGAAACACCATCAGCAACATTGAACGAAATTGTCATTAAAGTAGTGGATCAGTTTCAATAACGGATAACATTATTCAATGATATAAAAAACGGCTTAGCCGTTTTTTTTTGCATAAAATAAAGTCTTGTACGCTGTATAGTGAGTTCAATGATACTTAGCTATTAACGTTAATGATGGTGTGAAGTTGGTATATTAAGTGTTGAAGCTAGTTATATGACTAGCTTACTATCATAACAAGGGGGAGAGTACTTACCTAAGTGTTTGCAAAGCATGCTATTACTCGCTGAAATTGGCTATTAAGTCTTGTGAGTGGGTGTATCGATTTAATGTTATGGACCGGTCAGTTTATCTTAAGGAAATTGATCGAGAACACTATTCTTTTGATAGTTTATCTACAGTCGCCAAACAAGCAGCCATAAAAGTATCAATAAAGTATTCTACTTCAGGCATATTTTCTTTTAACTCTGAGATTTTTACCGCCAAGCGTTGCTCAACATGATCAAATTCTGGATTCTTATGATTAATCTCATCTAAGGCCTTGATATAAGCAACAATAATATCCGCAGCTTTTACAATCGCTTTATACTCTTCTGAGACATTATCTTGTACGATAATATCGCTAAATAGCGATTGAAGCTCTTCAGGCAGGGAAGCTAAACACTCTTGCTCTGCTAATAACTCAATCTTCTTAAATTCTCTCGCAATTTCTTTATTTGCATACTTAGTTGGATTAACAATATCACCATAGCGAGTTTCACTTGCTTCATGGTACATGGCAATGGTTGATATTTTATCGGCATTGATGTTGCCATTAAATTTTTTATTTTTAATGACAGCCAATAAATGGGCAACAATAGCGACTTGATGTGAGTGTTCAGCGATATTCTCTGGCTTAACGCAAAACATTAATGACCATCGTTTGATCAATGGCATGCGAAACATCCAGGCTAGAAATGAGCTTTGCATAATGCCTCCTCGCTATTGATTATGGTTAGATGACTACTAAAATGTATGATTATTTACTCGGCTTAACTTGCTTATAACTAGCAAAAAAGTTCTTTAATTTTTCCAGCGCAGGTATTAACTCATCGACATGCGGTAAAAAGACCAAACGGAAATAATTATGTTCTTTGATATTAAAAGCACGGCCATGAACAAGCAATATTTTTTCTTGTTTCAACAAGTCTAAAATCATTTTTTCATCATTATAAATACTGAATTTTTTATTATCTACTTTGACAAATAAGTACAAAGCGCCCATTGCAGGGTGACAAGATAAACCATCAATATCATTAATCATTTTAGCGGCAACATTTCGCTGTTTTAATAAACGGCCATCACCTTCGATGAGTTCATTAATACTTTGGTAACCGCCTAATGCTGTTTGGATAGCATGTTGGCAGGGGACGTTGGCACAAAGTCGCATTGAAGAGAGCATAGTTAAGCCCTCCAAATAGTCTTCAGCATGGATCTTAGGTCCTGATATCACCATCCAACCCGCTCTAAAGCCAGCAATACGATAGTTCTTAGAAAGTCCGCCCATGGTAATGATTAACACATCCTGTGCCAGACTTGCTGTAGGAATATGTTTGGCTTGATCAAATAATATCTTATCGTAGATTTCATCACTGAAAATAATTAAATCGTGCTTACGAGCAAGTGCGATAATGCCTTGTAAAATCTCTTCAGGGTAAACAGCACCTGTCGGATTGTTTGGGTTGATCAATACAATCGCTTTAGTTTTCTTAGTGATTTTTGCTTCCATATCGACAAGATTTGGATACCAAAAATTTTCATCATCACACTGGTAATGCACAGGCGTACCACTTGAAAGTGAAACTGCAGCAGTCCATAACGGGTAATCGGGTGCGGGGATCAGTACTTCATCGCCATTATTAAGCAGCCCTTGCATCGCCATAACAATAAGCTCACTCACGCCATTACCGATGAAAATGTCTTCTACACTGACATCTTTAATGCCTTGTTGCTGAAAATATTGCATAACGGCAACGCGCGCAGAATAGATGCCTTTAGACTCTGCATAACCTTGTGAACTAGGCAAATTATGGATAACATCTTTTAAAATATCATCAGGAGCTTCAAAACCAAAAGGGGCCGGGTTGCCAATATTTAACTTAAGAATTTTATGACCTTCATCTTCAAGGCGTTTCGCCTCGGCCGCTACTTGTCCTCTAATATCGTAACAAACATTATTTAATTTAGATGACTTGGTAATAGCTTTCATGAGTTGGTAACTTCTTAAGTAAAATGGAAAAAAAGAGAACATCTCATTGTTGCTAATAATGCACTGTTTTGAAAGTCTTATTTTGGCTTTATTTATGATAATTTATCTTATTTTATTGGTAAAAGGCATATTGTAACAACGCATTTACTTTTATTATTCAGTCAGCGAGCAAAGACGTTAAAAATAGGAAAGGTATTTTACTCAAAAAGCAGGGAGTATTAGATAATGTGTAAGGCGTTTTTTTTACGTTAAAAGTTATACCGTGCTATGCAGGAATACAGTGCGGTTAAAATCATGATGTGTTAAATAACAAAAAAGGGACAAAAGCCCCTTTTCATTTTACCGAGTTAATTGCTCAACAGATGGTTTTGTTAGTTAAATAAAGACATAACTTCATCAATTGCAATAAGAGATTTTTCACCAGTAATACGATTTTTAAGCTCTACTTGCTGGGCATCTAAATTGCGCTCACCTATGATAAGCAATAATGGTGTTCCCATTAATTCATGATCTGCAAACATAACGCCAGGACGTTCTTTTCTGTCATCAAATAAGACTTCAATACCAGCTTGATTTAATGATTCATATAAGGCTTCAGCTGTTTCTTTTACCCGTGCTGATTTTGCCATATTCATTGGCACGATTGCCACTTGAAATGGTGCAATCGCTTTAGGCCACTTAATGCCATATTTATCATGATTTTGCTCTATAGCAGCAGCAACAATACGAGAAACACCGATACCGTAACAACCCATAGTCAATGTTTGGTTTTTACCACCTTCATTGAGCACTGCACAGTTCATTGCTTCTGCATATTTACGGCCTAATTGGAAAATGTGACCGACTTCAATACCACGTTTTATTTCAATGTTACCTTGACCACATGGGCTCGGGTCGCCAGCAACGACGTTACGGATGTCATGTATGCTTATTTCGTTACAATCACGTTGCCAGTTTACACCGGTTAAATGCGTGTCATCTTCATTGGCGCCACAAACAAAATCACTTAAGTGAGCAGCACTGCGATCAACAATCACTTCAATGTTTAAGCCAACAGGACCAATTGAGCCTGCATTACAGTTAGCTGCAGCCAATATTTGCTCTTCAGTAGCAAATGCTAAAGGTGACGCTACTTGTGGTAAATGCTCTGCTTTAATTTCATTCAGTTGATGATCACCTCTAAGCACAAGGGCAACAACTGTGTCTGCTTCATCTTCTGCCGTTGCACCGACAACTAAGAGTGTTTTCACTGTTGTTTTTAAATCAACAGATAAACACGCTACTAGGTCATCCATGCTCTTAACATTTGGTGTTGCTACTTTAGTTAATTCTTGTGTTGGCGCTGCACGTTCGCCTGTTGGTGCTAGGGCTTCTGCTTTTTCAATGTTTGCAGCGAAATCACTTGCATCACTAAACGCTATATCATCTTCACCTGAGTCAGCAAGCACATGGAATTCATGAGACTTCTCACCACCAATTGAACCTGTGTCGGCTAAAACCGGACGGAAATTCAATTCAAGACGTTCAAAGATACGGCAATAGGCATCAAACATAATTTGATAGGTTTTTTCTAAACATTCGTCTTCTAAATGGAAAGAATAAGCATCTTTCATCAGGAATTCACGACCACGCATCACGCCAAAACGAGGTCGTATTTCGTCACGAAATTTTGTTTGAATTTGAAATACATTTAAAGGTAATTGTTTGTAGCTGCTTAGTTCATTAGCGACTAATTTTGTGATCACTTCTTCATGCGTTGGTCCTAAAACAAAAGGACGCTTATGACGATCATTTATACGTAACAATTCTGGACCATAATCTTCCAATCGACCTGACTCTTGCCAAAGATCTGCCGGTTGTACCATTGGCATTAATATCTCATTACCACCAGCACGTTGTATTTCTTCACGAACAATTTGTTCAACTTTTTTCAAAACACGTAAGCCAGTTGGAAGCCATGTATATAAACCCGAAGCTAGATTACGAACAAGGCCTGCTCGTAACATCAACTGATGACTGATCACCTCTGCGCTAGCAGGGGTTTCTTTTAGAGTAGACAGTAAATATTGACTGGTACGCATCGTAAAATTTTCCGTAAAATAGAGATAAGTATAATTGGCGTTATTCTATCAGGGGGCTAGCTTATGAAAAAGTAATATATGTAATATTTATGACTTAGTTACGCCAAAATTATTAATGTGTCGTTTTATAGGTGTTTTGAGTCGTTTTCTTTACAAAAAACTACTCTGTGATAAGCATAACAACACCGGTCAAAAACTTTTAAAGTCGTGATAACTTAAAGGAAAGCTGTTCAGTTCAACGAGATTGTAAAAAACTCTAGTTCTCTCTCGAGCGAAATTTTTATATTGGCACAATAACTTTATTATATTTATTTTCAGCGTATAGTTTGCGCCATTAAAAAGTGAGAAAAGTAAAAAAGGAACTGATGTGCAAATATCGTTAATTCAAGCAGATTACCATAATGAACAACACGGCAAAGATTTAGTCATGTTGTTAAACGCCTATGCTCTTGACCCTATGGGCGGCGGCGAAGCGCTAACAGAGCATACTCAGCAAAATTTAGTGGCGAATTTAGCAAAACGACATGATTTTTTAACATTGCTTTGTTATGTCGACGATAAACCTGCGGGAATACTTAATTGTGTTGAGGGGTTCTCTACCTTTAAGTGCAAACCGTTACTTAATATCCATGATTGCGGTGTATTAAAAGAATATCGAGGCTTAGGGATAAGTCAAAAACTGTTTATCAAAGCTGAAGAAATATCGCAAGCACGTGGTTACTGTAAATTAACCCTTGAAGTATTAGAGGGTAATACGGTGGCGCAAAATGCTTACAGAAAATTAGGCTTTACTGGCTATGAGTTGGATGAAAAAACAGGTAAAGCATTGTTTTGGGAAAAAGTACTGTAATCATTTTTAAAACGTTAATGATTGCTAAAAGGCTTTCATTAACGTTTATTTATCAATTATTCAAAGAACTTATGCCGTTAGTAATTAAAACGAAATAGGTTTTCTTTTCCTCGGTACCTTAACGTTGTCAAGCTGTGAAATAGGCTCAGAGTCAGCCGTATCTTTCTTCGCTTGAGCTGTTGCTTTACTTTTCGATTTAGCCTTTTTCTGTGCTGTTTTTGTCTTTGAAGGATAACTATCTTGTTCGTTACTTTCTTTGGTATCAGCTAGAGTACTATTTAAAGAAGTAGCTTTAGTAGGGCCTTCTTCCAGTTGATTAGGAGTCGGCTCGCCCAGCTCTTCATTAATGAGTAACTGAACTACTTCACCATTAAATTCAATCACATCCTCATGATAAACTTTTTTACGCTTTTGGTATTCGACTTCACCATTGAGTAAAACATAACCTTCACTGATAACAACTTTTGCTTCACCGCCACCACTAACCAAGTCTGCTATTTTTAGTAGCTTACATAATTCTACAGGCTGGTGGTTTAATTCAATAACTAGGTAACTATCTGACATATACTTCTCGTAAATAAACTGAGATTTATTCTTATGTTAATTGAGATAAAAGCTCAGTGATTTCAGCTTTTAGCTCGTCGCTATCAATAGTTTTTGCGGCTTCATTGGCCTTATTTGCAAAAACCAGTGCTTGTGCTTTCTCTTCAAATTCAACTTGACGTAAAGCCATTGCTAAATAGGCTGATGCAGTGAAAACTGGTAATACTAATTTTTCTGCTGTTGCTAAGGCTATTTCATAAATATCCATAGCTTGATCACCATCTTCGGTAAAGTCAGCGAGTGCTTCCCATTGCAGTGGGTGGTCTTTTGGTGAACCTTGGTTTGTGGCACAAAGTTGCTGTAATTTTTTACAACTGGCAAGTCTTAATTCATCATTGTCAGTGTTTGATGCGTTAGCAATGTCTTGGCAAATAGCAAGAATGTCAGCATATAAAGGGGCTTTCATAGATAATCCTAGTGTATATAAGTAGTTACCGTCTTAATTTTTAATGTAATTATATTTACAGCGGCATAATTTCAGGCGATATTAACATACTGACATTTTTTTTACATTACCCCGTAAACAATACAGGATTGTATGATGAAACTTAGCCTTAATGTACCCATACTCAAAGTTATTAAGACATGTTTCATTGCATGCTTTTTATTACTTTTTTCTTTAACCAGCTATGCCACTGATTGGCCACAAGAGTTAACAGGTGAACGCGGCACTATTGTGGTTTATCAACCTCAGCCGGAAAAACTTCAGGGTAATATCCTGACCGGGCGAGCGGCTATGTCACTTGAATTAAAAGACAACCCAACCCCCATTTTTGGCGTGTTTTGGTTCTCGGCCAAAATAGCGACCGATCGCAGTGAAAATACAGTCACTATTAGTCAATTAAAAGTGACTAAGGTAGGCTGGCCTGAGTCGAAAGAATCAGATGAAAAGCAGTTTAGTCAATTTGTTGAGGCGCAATTAGCCAACTCTTCATTTACTGCGTCCTTATCTAAATTGACCGCTAGTTTAACCAGTGCAGAGCAAATCAAAGAAAGTTTAGCCGCGATTAAAAATGATCCACCAATAATACAATTCACCAGTATCCTATCAGTATTACTTAGTTATGATGGTGATCCTGTTTTTAGGGATATTGAAAAAAGTGATTATCAGCGAGCATTAAATACCCCCCTTGCGGTAGTGAAGAAAAAGAACCAAGCAAAGTATTACTTAACCAGTGGCCACCTATGGTATCAAGCGTCAACAGCGTTAGGTCCATGGTCAATTTTAGCTAATCCTCCAGCTGATCTTAAAGCATTGATCCCGAAGGAAGAAGAACCAAGCGATACACCACAAGTACTTTCAGCACCTAATATTGTAACAGTAACTAAGCCGACTGAACTGGTTGTTTCTGATGGTCAAGCTAACTGGACTAGTTTAGTGGGTGGTAAATTACTTTATGTTGAAAATACTGAAACACCTTGGTTACGTGAACTTGCCAGTGGTGACATGTATGTGTTGTTATCAGGTCGCTGGTTTAGCAGTAAAAGTGAGCAAGGACCTTGGGTTTTTGTTCGTGGTGATAAATTGCCACAAAGCTTCAAAGAGATCCCGCCTGAATCTGCTATAGGTGGCATTAGAACTTCCGTTGCAGGCACTGATGAGGCAGAGCAAGCGGTATTAGATGCTCAAATTCCACAAACCGCTGCGATTAAGCGCAGTGAAGCTAAGTTGACGGTAAGTTATGACGGCGAACCTGTTTTCGAGAAAATAGCTGACACACAAGTTGAATATGCAACTAACACGTCAGCGCAGGTACTTAAAGTCTCGGGTAAATATTATGCAGTTGATAATGGTGTTTGGTTCGTTGCCTCAATGCCTAAAGGTCCTTGGCAAGTAGCTGATGATATTCCTCAAGAAGCGATAGCACAAATTCCGCCTAGCTCACCTATGTATAACACGACTTATGTCACAGTTTATGACTCCACACCCGACGTTGTTTACGTAGGTTACACGCCTGGTTATATGTGGTCATATCCATATTATGGAGTACCTATTTATGGTACTGGTTGGTATTACCCGCCTTATTATGTTGGCGGTTGGTATTACCCTAGACCACCAACGTGGGGATTACATGTAGGTTATAATCCATGGACAGGTTGGAGTGTCGGCGTAAGTTGGGGCAGTCCATTCTTTAGAGTTGGTGTTGTATGGGGCGGCGGTTATCACCATCACCCTAGACCGTGCTGTGGTCGATATTATGGTGGTGGCTATCGTGGTAATACCAATATAAATATCAATGGTAATGTAAATATTGGTAACTCAGTAAGTATTGCTAATCGTGACCATGCAAAGAAAAGAATTACAGCTAATCCAGCTAATAGGGCAGGGGGAAGAGTCGCACAGGGGCATCGAACCAATAATTTATACAACCAAGGGGTCAATAAAAAGCGTAATGATATCAAACAGCCATCGACAGGGAAAATAAATAGAGCAAAAGTTGCTCCGAAACGAGCGAATAATGTTTATGCCGATAAACGTGGTGGTGTTGTGCGTCATGAAAATGGTCAATGGCAAAATCGTAGCAATAAGAATTGGAAGACTGTGCCTAAACAGGGAACATTAAACTCTCCTTCTTTTCCAAATCAACAACAGCGTAACCAGCAGATAAATAGGCAAAAGCCGAATAACCGTTCATTTGATCACAAAACGATGAATCGTGATTTGCATGGTCGACAAATGGGTAACAGGTCGCGAGGCGGTCATCAACCTATGGGTAATGCTAGACGAGGCAGGTAACTTGCTCAGATTAAAGAGGATAGTTATTCTATTGTCTAAATCAATAACGTCGGATAAAGCGTTTCTAAACCAGCCCTTTGGGGACGCCTGAGCAAATCATGTTCTTCGTTACCTCCTTTTTTAAGAGAATAACCCATAATAAAATGAGGCGCCTTGATCATGAATCGCTCAAGCGTCCTGAAACACGCACCTTCAAGTGGCTTGGGTATATATGATCCAAGCTATAGAGTAAACGGACAGAAAGCCTTAGTTAATATCAATTAAGGCTTTTAAATAAACCTAAATATAAGGAAATGAGCATGAATAAACTACAAGGTATTAAACTGAGCTTTATCGCTTTAGCTGTATCAATGGTGATTGGCTGTAATTCAACAAACCCAACGAATGCGCCACAAGTTTCGCCAGAAGGCATGGAGTTAAAAAAATCAACACGCTCAACTATTGCTTATAAAAAAGAAGGTGTTGATTTCTCAGAGTATGACAAAGTTCAAATTCTACCGAGTGCTGTCGCGTTTAAAAAGAATTGGAAGCGTGATTACAATAGAGATCAGGTCTCAATATCGACACGAGTAAGTGATGCTGATGTCATACGTATGAAAGCCGATGTTGCTACATTGTTTGATGAGATTTTTAAAGAGGAATTTGGTAAGAGTGCTAAGTTTCCTATCGTTGATAAAGTTGGTTCAAATACCTTAGTCATAAGGCCTGCTATTATCAATTTAGATGTTGCAGCGCCAGATATTAAGTCATCAATAAATGTAAAAACCTATGCTAGTGAGGCTGGACAAGCTACGTTATTTATAGAGCTGTATGATGGTGTCAGCGGTGAAATATTAGCCCGTGCGGTAAACACGGCAGTTGCGGGAGATAATAGTTATTATCAGTGGGCAAACCGTGTCTCTAATCGAGCAGATGCGAAGCGTATGATCCGAAAATGGGCTAAGGCATTGAGAATTAAATTTGATGAAGCCCACAAACCAAAAAGCAACTAAATGATGGGTTAAGTTTCTAAATGAAAAATAGCGCAATAGCTTCTTTAGTATATTCCTTTGGATTACTGATAGTAGTTAGCACACTGTGGTTAGGTGTTAGTGCCACAGTACAGGCTAAGCCGCCGAGTAAGGTAAAGTACTCGGTGCAACGACAAGAAAACGCTAAAAAGCGTGAGAGTTTAGTCTTGCCCTACGCATTTAGTACCGATGATTTAGGTTTGGTTTTCGGTGTTGGTGCTATGGCTTCTGGCCTTTATCAAAAACAAATGACGATAGGCGGAACCGTTTATGGTGGTGGGGAAACTAAAGGTTTAGGGGCTGGGCTGTGGAATTACCGTATTTTAGGCAGTAAACGCTTTTTTGTAAATGCTATTGGTATGATGGGAAAATATCCTCTGATGCGTGCATACTCACCTTTACCCGAGATCTATACATCTGCACCTAGACCAGGATCAAATGACTCTAGCTTCGATGATTTCATTCAAGGTAGTGGTTCAAGTAATTGGTGGGAAATAAGCTTAGAATATGTTTTGCCCTGGGGCAGTGCTAAAGAACATGGTATGGCCCGTTACCAATTAAGTGGTGGATTATTGAAAGATGATAAAGCGCAGCCTAATTGGAATCCACTAACAACAGGTACCAGCATCATTATTGCTAGGCAATTTAATCGTTATCAGCAATACAAAAATGAAAGTGGTGAGCTTTCTGGCGCTGTCCATGCGCTTGAATTAGGGATATTTTACGACAATACAGATTTTCCAGCTAACCCTAGTGAAGGAAGTTCACAATACCTTGCTTATAGCTATAACCCAGAGTGGCTCGAATCGAAAGAGCAATGGGATTTTGTTGAGATGGAAGTGAGTAAATATTTTTCGTTAGGGAAAAACTCATTCGCAAAACAAAATATCATTGCGCTCAATGCTTGGCTGGGTTATTCACCTAGCTGGGAAGTTATTTATGATGATGTAGGTAACAATAAAGTCGTCAATAATGCTCCTTTTCTAGAGGGAGCAACATTGGGTGGTATGTATCGCTTGCGAGGATTTAGACAAAACCGCTTCCATGATAAAGCCGTTGTCTATGTAACAGCTGAATATCGCATGACTTTGGATTATAACCCAATAGAGGATGTACGTTGGCTACGATTTCTAAAGCTTGATTGGTTACAAACCGTTTTGTATGTTGAAGGAGGGCGAGTCTCACCAACGTTTAACAGAGATACACTCTTTTCTGATTGGAAGTCTGATGTAGGCGTATCATTAAGAGCGTTAACTGCAGGTATTGTCGTTCGATTAGACTTCACTCGTTCAAAAGAAGGGGGAAGCACTTGGCTGATGATAGGCCATCCGTTTTAGTTGATTAACTTAACCATGCAAAACTGGGTTTTATTGGATATTAATGTAGCGTTATGGATAAAAATAAATCAAACGCATGACTTTTTGAAAAAAAACAAGAAACTTCAAGCTTTTCTGTTGACAGCTTTTACGAACTGCCTATAATACGCCCCCGAAGAGACGGACGATTAGCTCAGTTGGGAGAGCACCGCCCTTACAAGGCGGGGGTCACTGGTT
>ERZ1027231.226-NODE-226-length-24002-cov-19.892220_pt1 | contig 24002 bp, 20 predicted proteins | sample MGYA00520866_ERZ1027231 | MGnify/ENA primary metagenome ERZ1027231 (study PRJEB33311, sample SAMEA4378411) | marine metagenome | biome: Marine biome; feature: Fjord; material: Water | collected 2014-07-20T08:00:00Z/2014-07-... | depth 75 m ...
AAGATAATTTCTGGGTTGCCATACAGCTTATTAAGGCCTGTGCCACCAATATGCAGCGACAAAAGTCCGGTCACATTATCGCCTGCACTTCCCTGCAAGGGAGCTTGTCTGCTTACGGTAGTCACACCTATTTAACATCAAAAATTGGTTTACGCGGCTTTTTAGCGGGTATTAAAACTGAACTGAGAAATCAGGGCGTTCGTGTGTCTGGGTTATATCCAGGGGCAAGCCATAAACCTATTCCGAAAAAAGAATGGTTTATAAGCGATGCTATTAACGCCATGTATCAGACAACACAAGTAAAAGATGTCTCTAAAGCGTTTTTTAGCGCATTAGATACCGGGAAATTAGAGAGCTACATATCCTGTTCAGACACTCTATGTGAACGAAGTTTAAATATATTTAGAAAAATGCTGACTGCTTTGTATTTATATTTTGATAAGCACTATGGTAAACCACGGAACCTTTAATAAGGGTTGCTTCTTAAGGAATCCGTTTCAAAACACCTCTATTATTATGCCTTTAAAGATTATAGCCGCTCCATGGCAGCCAAAGAGTGCTATTTGGCGCTAGCGCACCAGACCCAATTACCCTCTCCCCTTATATTTAAAACATGGCCTATCACGTTAATCCATGAAAAAAATAAGGATAAATACAGATGAAATTTAAATTAATAACCGCGGCGGTGTTGATCTCCACCGCCATTGCTGGGGCTTTGATTTTAAAGGGCCCCAACCTGCAAAAGAAAAATCCAGATGCAGGGCTTACACAAAATGAAGTAAAACAAAGGGATAATAAAGCCAAGGAAAACTGGGCCTATTCGTTAGGTGTACAGGCCTATATTTATGGTTTACCGCTAAAGGTTACCGAGCGCGAACGTCGACTTCGTTTAAACGAACGCAAACTCAACTTTGTCATGGATAAAGAAATTTGCCCATGTGCCCCCATCAATACCTTTGGCCACATGAAAAAATTGGCCACCGCCGACGATCAACTGCCCTACACACCGAACAACGATACCGTTTACAGCGGCGTATTGTTAGAGCTTAAAAACGAACCTATCATTGTCACCCTGCCCGACGTATATGATCGCTACTGGAGCGCACAAATAGCCGATGCCTATTTGGAAAACCTGCCTTATTTAGGCACCCGCGCCACTCAAGGCAAGGGCGGAAACTACATGTTTGTGGGCCCTAATTGGAAAGGTGCGGCGCCAGACGATGTTATATTACGACGCATGCCCACCAACACCGGTGTCATTGCTTTGCGTTACGGGGCAGTAAAAGAAGTACCGGGTGATATAGAAGCTGTCTTAAAAATCCAAAAGCAAGTATTTACAACTGGATTAAGTTTTTGGGGCAAAGAAAATGGCTTTGGTAAAACAAACCCTGTCACCATGTCTCGTAAAACCTATAAAGGGGATTTAGCCTTTTATGAACAAATGGCCGATTTACTCACTGAAAATCCACCGCGAAAATCCACCCGTGAAAGTGTGGGCATGTTCCAATCCATCGGCATTGAACTGGGCAAACCCTTTAACAAAAACACCCTGGATCCCGCTATTAAAGCTGGATTAAAAAGAGCGCTGGCCGATGTAAAAGATATTATGACCTGGAAAGTTAAATACCGAGGTACCGCGTACCAGACACGCTGGAACAACTTGCATCAGGGGCAGTATGGTTTTCATTTTATAAACCGTGCCGAAGGTGCACTGGAAGGTTTGTTAGTGCACGACCGTGAAGAAGGCATGTATTTCAGTACTTATGAAGATGGCAATGGCCAGTTGCTCGATGGCTCCCAACAATATGTGTTGCATTTTGAAAAAGATGAAATCCCCACGGTGAAAGATAAAGGCTTCTGGTCGCTTACCATGTATGGCACAAACTTCCAGCTAGTGAAGAATGAAATAAGTCGTTTTGCCATTGGCGACCGCATACCCAATTTAAAATACAATAACGACGGTTCACTCACACTTTACATTCAAAACCAGCCACCAAAAGGATATGAATCCAACTGGTTGCCCTCCCCCAGTGAAGGCATGTTTAGAATTAATTACCGTATTTATATGCCAGAGAAAACCGTTCAAAACCTGGATACGGTTATTAAATATATTCCGGGCATTGAAAAAGGTAGTCTGAAACTCACAGCTAATCTATAGAATTTCAGCCAATAGGCCGTTAAATACAAGGTATTTAGCGGCTCTTTATTTTTTGTATTGGTGAGGAGTACAACCGGTCCAGCGTTTAAAGGCCCGTGAGAAATTACTCTGATCGCTAAAGCCTAAAATAAAAGTCACTTCCGATAGCGCCAACTTATTTTGACCAATGAGTTGAATGGCCATCTGATGACGACAATCATCCAGTAGCTCACTGTAATTGGTGCCCTCATCTTTTAGTGCCCGTTGCAACTTCCTTGAACTCATGGCCAGTTCAGTGGCCACCTTTTGTTGATCCATTTCGCCATAGGCTAAATTTTTTAGAATATATTTTTGAACTTGGGTGGCCACTAAATCTTCTTTAAAGTTAGACAAGTGATCCGCAATCCAGTTATCCAGAGTGCAGGTTAAAACTGAATTGGCAAACAGGTGTTCATCAAATATGGCATCACGCTCAAAAATGATCTGATTGATGGGGTTTGAAAATGTCACCTCACAACCAAAATATTGCTGGTAGGGTTTTGTATCGCCGTCAAATGCATGCTGAAACTGCACCGCCTTTGGCGCAAAATTATCGCCGGCAATTAAACGCAACGATGTTACCAGGGAGGCTAACAGGGCTTCCACTCCTAAGGTATTTACCGATATCGATAAGGGAGGACGCGGCTTTACCGCAAAGCACACTCGGGTTTCATCTTCAATAATTTCGGTGATGGAACCATCACTGACCATTTGCGAATAACGACTGGCTCGCTTTAAGGCATCGTACACATGGTGACTCGCTGCCAATGCCATGCCCAATGCACTGAACACACCGGGCTGAAAATAACTGGCCACCTTTAACGCAATATACGGGTCCTGAGTTTGCTCCTTTGCTTGCTGCCACACCTTGCCCATCACCGAGGTAGGAATGCGGCTGTGGGGCTGCTTAATCTCTTCCAGTTCTAAACCAGAATTTTTAAAAATTTCGCGGCTATCAAGGCCATAGCTTTCAATGGCTTTTGCCACTAACAAGACCCAACTGCCAAGGCTAGTGGGTATTTTTGGTAAAAGTGTGTGATCTGTCATGAAGTATAAAAACTGGCGCTGTTATTTTTATTAAAGGGTATTTTTCCGGGTACGCTAACAAATTAAGCCATAAGCTGCACACCTTTCATTTCGTTATCCTCCCCTATGCTTGAAATAAAGCAAAAAGCTATTTGATATTTCCATTTGCTATAAAGCAAGCCATGACCTGCCCTATGGCAAATGATGATCATAACTATGCGCGCAAAGACCGGATTCATTTCAAGCCGCTATTTATTCTATCCCTATTAACCCACACCCCATAAACAACAATAACAGGTGGATAGCATGATCAAACCCGCACCCAACGCCGTGTTTAAAAAAGCGCCTTTGGCCCTGGCCATACCCTTTCTCATGGCCGCTCAAGCCCAGGCTTTGCAATTTTATAATGAAGGCATTGAAGGCTCGTTTGATAGCCAATTATCCATGGGCTCAAGCTGGCGTGTGCAAGAGCAAAACCAAACATTGTTAACCCCAGGCAACAATGAAGATGGCAATGCTAACTTCAAAAAGAACGATGCCTTTTCACAAATATTTAAAGGCAGTCACGACCTACAGATAAGCTACCAAAATGTGGGCGGCTTTGTACGCGGAAAATACTGGTATGACTACGCCTTAAAAAACAATTCAGTGGACCATGGCCACACCCCAAACGGCTTAAGCGAAGATGAAAAACTGGATGATTCCAACTTCAATGACTTGGCCAAATTTTCAGGGGCGCAGTTTCTGGATGCCTTTGTCTACGGCCAGTTTGATGTAAACGATATGTCGCTGGATGTACGCCTGGGCAAACAAGTGGTGAGCTGGGGTGAAAGCACCTTTATTTTTGGCGGCATTAACGCCATCAACCCGGTGGACATTAGCGCTTTTCGCCGCCCAGGGGCCCAGATAAAAGAAGGTCTAATCCCGGTTAACATGGCCTTTGCCAGCATTGGTTTAACCGATAATTTAAGCGCCGAAGGTTTTTATCAATTGGAATTTCAGGAAACCGTTATTCCCGGCTGTGGCACCTATTTTTCAATAAACGATTACGCTCCCCAAGGTTGTGAAGTGGCGTTAACCGCCGCAGGGCCATTATCCAGAAGTGCAGATGATAAGGCCCGGGACGATGGCCAATTTGGTTTGGCTTTTCGCTATCTAGCCGAAAACCTGGGTGATACCGAATTTGGCTTGTATTACATGAACATTCACAGCCGCACCCCACTCATTAGCGGCCTTAAACACAACTTAAGTGCGCAGCAACAAGGCCAAATTCAAAGTGACGCCATTGCTCAATACACACAAGCTGGCGGTATTCCCGGCTTTGATAGCGTGCAAGCTTTTGTGGGTGCAAAAATTGGTCAAGCTCGAGCAGCCGATACTCAATACTTCGCCTCTTACCCGGAAGACACTCAATTACTGGGTTTAAGTTTTGCAACCAATGCGGGCCCTTTAGCATTATCCGGTGAGATCAGTCATAAAAAAGATGTGCCCTTACAAATTAATGCTACGCAACTAATTTCAGCCGCTCTTACAGGTGCCTCTACTAGTCAAGAGTTAGCAGACGCGGTAAATGCAACGGCAGGCGGAGGCGTTGTTCAGGGTTATCGTTTGTTTGATGTGTCGCAAGTGCAAGCCACGACCATTGCGTTTTTAGATCGCATTGCCGGCGCCAATCGCGTTACATTTATCGGCGAAGTGGGCTTTAGCCATGTTCATGATTTAGATGAAAGCCAGGACGCCATTAAATTCTCTCGTTCAGGAATTTACGATCCGGCAAGCGGTGCCGAATTTGATAACGACGGTTTTGTAACTCAAAATTCGTGGGGTTATCGCGCCCGTTTAATGGCCGAGTACTCAGACGTATTTTCAGGCATTAATTTAAAACCGGTACTGGCCTGGAGCGATGACGTAAAAGGTTTTGCGCCTCAACCCGGCGGCGCCTTTCGGGAAGGCCAGCAGTCTTTAGGACTCACCTTAAAAGCCGATTATTTGTCTATGTATAACGCTGAAATTTCATACACCCAATACATGGGCGGCGATTACAGCGTGATTAAAGATCGCGACTTTTCCTCGGTGAGTGTCGGCGTTCAGTTCTAAATTCAAAAATATAATTATTTTAATTGCGCCTTACGGCGCTAATAAGGCCTTCTTATGAAACTAAAAACACTTTGGCTATCACCCTTATTGCTTGCATTAGGTACTCAGCCTTTAATGGCAAAAGTAAATAATGAACAAGCATCTCAACTAGGTAAAAACCTTACCGCCATTGGCGCCGAGAAAAAAGCCAATGCCACAGGCACCATACCCGCCTACACTGGTGGGCTGGCCACTTCAGTTAATAACGATCCGTTTAAAAATATTTACGCCCACGAGTCAGCGTTATTTACCATTACCAGCAGCAATCTTGATCAGTATCGGCAGAATCTTACGCCGGGGCAAATTGCTTTATTTCAACGCTATCCAGACACTTATAAAATGCCCGTTTACCCAACCCATAGAACGGCCGCTTATTCGAAACAGGTTAAACAAAAAGCTCTACAAAATGCCACCACCACGGAGTTAGTCGACGGTGGTAACGGCATAAAAAACTTTAACGAAACCATTCCATTTGCCATTCCTAAAAATGGTTTAGAAGTCATTTGGAATCATATGAGCCGCTATCGTGGAGGTTCTGTTCAACGTAATACTGCCCAGGTACCTGTACAGCGTGATGGATCCTTCACCCCAATTAAAATGCGCTCTCAATTAACCGCACCGCAATACCTGGTAGAAGGCTATGATGAAAAAGCCGATGACAACGTGATGTTTTATTACACCCAGGCCATTAAATCCCCTGCCCGCTTAACCGGTAATGTGTTGCTGGTGCATGAGACCATAGATCAGGTGAACCAGCCACGAATGGCCTGGAATTACAATGCGGGTCAACGCCGAGTACGCCGCGCCCCTCAGGTAGCCTATGACGCTCCAGGGCAAGCCACAGAAGGCCTAAGAACCGCCGATCAACTGGATATGTTTAACGGTGCCCCTAATCGCTATAACTGGAAACTGCTGGGTAAAAAAGAAATCTACACCCCTTACAACGCTTATAAGTTGGCCGATTCCAATTTAAAATACAAAGACATCATTCAAGCAGGCCACATAAACCAGAACTACAGCCGCTATGAATTGCATCGTGTCTGGGTTGTGGAGGCTAGCCTAAAAGAGGGTTCACGCCATATATACGCCAAACGCACATTTTATATAGATGAAGACAGCTGGCAAATTTCGGTGGCCGACCACTATGATAATCGTAACGAACTATGGCGCGTTGCCGAAGGGCATGCCTTGCAATTTAGCAATGCACAAACCCCCTGGTACGTGTCCACCACCAATTACGATTTGTTCTCAGGTCGCTACATGGTGGAATTAAATAACGAAGAGCGCGACGCCTTTAATTTTGGCGTGAAAGTTAAACGTAAAGCGTTCACCGCCGCAGCCATTCGCCGCCAGGGCAAGCGCTAAACCCTGTTAAGCGGGCCTTATATTTTAAGGCCCGCCCCCATACTCCACATGCTGTAAAGCGAATCTGTAAGCCCGATGATGGCTTTTAAATAATGCCCTTCTTTGTTCTGAACTGGCGACGCCGCTAATTCCAGCTTTAATTAAGTAATACCCATTCAATAGTTAAAAGCATTTTATGGCAACGCCAATACTAATATGTGACGACTCTAGTTTTGCCCGTAAGCAGATGGCCAGAGCCTTGCCCAAGGAATGGGATGTGAGCATCACCTACGCCGAAAATGGTGAGGAAGGTGTAAAAGCCATTCGTGAGGGTAAAGGCGAAGTGGTTTTTCTGGACCTAACCATGCCGGTCATGGATGGCTACGGCGCACTTGAAATCATTAAGGCCGAAGATCTACCCGCCATGGTGGTGGTGGTATCTGGGGATATTCAGCCTGAAGCCATGGCTCGAGTTAAAAAACTGGGGGCCATGGATTTCATTAAAAAACCCATAGATGAGGCCAAAATAACCCAGGTGCTGACGCAATTTGGGATATTAAGCCCATGAGCCAGCTACCACCCATAGATTTAAAGCTCACTGAAGAGCAACGTGATTGCTACCAGGAAATCACCAACGTGGCCATGGGCCAGGCGGCAGACCTGCTAGCAAGATTGCTGGATGTATACGTTATTTTACCTATTCCCAATGTGAATTTATTAGAAGTCACCGAATTGCAAATGGCGTTGTCGGCCATTGAAGATACCAACTCGGTTTCATCCGTGTGTCAGGGGTTTATCGGTTCGGGCATCAGCGGTGAGGCTCTCATTATTTTTAATGACGCCAGCTTTGAAGACATTGCCAAGCTTATGGATTACCAGGGAGAGTTAACCGACACGGTTGAGATTGAACTGCTCACAGAAGTCTCCAGCATTCTGACCGGCGCCTGTATTAACGGTTTTTCTAGCCAACTGGACATAGATTTTAGCCTGGGTCACCCGGTTATCATGGGGCAACACTGTAACATCGCCGAACTGGTGAAGGCGGAAAATAAACACTGGAAAAAAGCCCTGGCTATTGAAATTAACTACACCATTAAAGATTACAATATCGATTGCGACCTATTGTTATTGTTCACCGAGGACTCTCTACTGTCACTAAACGAACGCATAAGTTGTTTGCTGTGAGGGATTATGAATAAGTGGCCCAACATTTTCTTTCACTGCCAATTAAAGCTAACCAATAGTTCTATGAGTAGCTGCCATGTCTAAACAAACCGTTGATATAACCGAGTTTCATTGGCTTTTAGACATGCTGCAAACCATAGATGTCGGCTTAGTGGTAATGGACAAAGACTTTAAGGTATTGGTGTGGAATTCTTTTATGGAAAACCACAGTGGCTTGGGCCCGGAAAAAGTAAAGGGGAAGTCCCTGTTTGAAGTGTTTAAAGAAATCCCTGAAGAGTGGTTACGTAAAAAAGCCCGTTCGGTTTTTTTACTTAAAAACAGAGCCTTCACCACTTGGGAGCAACGCCCATACGTTTTTAAATTTAAGAATTATCGCCCTATTACCGGCACCGCCCGCTATATGTACCAAAACACCACTATCATTCCGCTAGGCTCCACCGATAGCACGGTGAACCATATATGCATGACCATCTACGACGTCACAGATGTAGCGGTTAATAAGTTAGCACTAAAAGATGCCAATTTAGCTTTGAAAGACCTTAGCCGAACCGACCCACTCACCCAGCTTAATAACCGGGGTTTTTGGGAAAGTTCCATGAAAAATGAATATCAGCGTTGTGTGCGTTATGACAGTGTTAGTTCGTTAATCATGCTGGATATTGATTATTTTAAAAACGTAAATGATCAGTATGGCCATCAATCAGGAGATGATGTTTTACGCACGCTATCTGATTTGCTTAGTGAATCCTTACGAGAAACCGACATTGCCGGGCGCTATGGCGGCGAAGAGTTTGGCATTGTTCTTACAGACACCTGTGCCAATGAAGCATTGATTTTTGCCGAACGATTAAGAAGCAATATAGAAAGCTGCGTGGTTGAAAGCAATGACCATAAAATAAAATTCACTATTAGCATTGGCATATCTGAAATCAGCATTAATTCAGGTTCTCACATGGACTGGTTAAGGCAGAGTGACCAGGCTTTGTATTACAGTAAAGAAAATGGCCGTAACCAGTGTGCGGTGTATGAGCCTTCCATGGGAGAATGATTAGCCAATTCAATACACTTAATTTTAAATTTAAAATGGAATGACAAGGCATAAAAGTAGCCCTTAGATTACGCTTTATTCAAAGCTTTTCTATTCTCAATTATTTCCCAGAAAATATGGTTGTCGACTGACACTAGAAAGCAATGCTAAAAATGGCTGTAGTGCAGAAGCCACCTTTTAAGCGAGGCTTTATTAGGCATTAGCGGCTCTAGCGTTCAAGAGGTTGATTCTAACAATGAAAAACACCCTGTTTCATCCGCCAAGATAAAACAGGGTGTTATGTTTGCTAACTAATTTTATTGTTCGCTTTGAGTATCCAACTCCTCTTCCGGCGCTTCTTCCTCAGTTACTTCTTCTACTTCAACAAACTGCCAGGTAACACTGCCGCCGTTGTTGGTACCAGACAGGAATACCTGACTACCCACGGATACTTTTTGCAGGAACTCATCGGCACTTAAGACTACTTCTTCTTCGGAATTGTCCAGCTCATCGCTTTCATTTTCAGCAAGCTCATCGTTAACAGCCGTTTCAGCATTTTCGTCTGTTTCTGTTGCTTCGTCGTCCATGGCATCCATGTCTTCATAATCCCCTGACATTTCTTCATAGCCGTCCCACATTTCGTCATAGTCGTCCCAGTCATCTTCAGAGAAACTGTACAACTCAATACCGGAGGCAGTCAGGTCAACACTTTCACCCAGCACCACAATGGTCTTCTCGCTTAGGTTAATGCTTTCAACGGCAGCCGCTAGATACACCTCATCCTTCTCACCCGGCTCATCAAGCTCCATCTTACCCACAAACATGGCTACCATGGCTTGCCCTTCACCCTGACTATAAGCCACCACTTCAATGTAATCACCGACACTTAAATCACTTAGGGTAATGGTGCTGATGTTTTCTTCCCAATCATCCTCATTAAAGTCATCATAATCTTCGTCCCAGTCATCTTCATTCCCTTCATACTCACTGAATGCACCTTCGTCGAAATCACTGAAATCAAAGTCTTCTTCGTTAAAATCTTCCTCATTGAAATCTTCTTCATTAAAGTTTTCCAGATCAAAGTCTTCATCGGAAAAATCATCTTCGTTGAAATCACCGTAGTCTTCATCGTCCCACTCTTCGCCGTCCATCTCTCCCATTTCTTCGTTAGCAATGAGTGTACTTTCGTTAATGCTAAAGGTTTTACCCAGTACCGTGACGGTATTATTTTCAAGATCGATGGCTTCAATCACCGAAGCCACTTCTATTACATTTTCAGGTTCAACAAACAAATACTCGGCGGTCACGGTGCCGTCTTCATTGACCTTGCCTTCTACCTCTACTAACGCATCCACCACCAGTAAAGATGCATCGCCAAAATCAAATTGGGTTTGCTCATTCACTAATACGGTGATGCCAGTTACTTCAAACTGACCATCGGTTAATGCAGAAGTAATAAAACCTTCTACCTCTAATAGTTCGCCATCGTCACCCATCATGGCATCTTCGGCTTCAACTTCAGCGGCCAGTAAAACTTGAGTACCGCCTGATGCTTCGGTCATGGTGCCATAGAGGTTAATAAACTGATCATTGGCCAACCACTGCTGTACGTCATTTAAATCGCGAACCTGGCTGTAATCCACCATCAAATCATTTACTTTAAAGGTCATGGCCGCTGCGTCTAAATCGCTCACCACACCCAAAGTATCAAACTCGGTAATGCCTTGATCGGACAAAGCAACATAACTTGCCTGCCATTGGCCCAAGGAATTACTGATACCACTGATTTCCAGAATTTGACCACTCTCAATGGTCTCTAAAGTGATGCCGTCAAACAGGGTTTCATTGTTTACTAATATTGTTTGGCCCATCACTACCAGGCTGTGGCCTGTTACGTTCACGCTGTCTACTGGGCCTTGCAGGCTGTCATCGTAGTTCAGTAAAGAAGCGGTACCGGTGCCGTCGCTATTATAGTTGGCGGTAATCGTCACCACCTGCCCCAGTTTTATTTGGTCTTGAGAGCCGGTCTGTCCATCTAAATTAATGGAGGCCTGACTGATGTCGAAACGAATACCATTCACGGTAACGCTGGAACCATCTTTACGAGTCACTTCACCGGTACTGGTGCCCTCACCCTGGTAATTATTATCAGAGGTGATTTTATCCACTTCCTCTTGTGATAATTCCAGATTACAACCGGTAATGGCAGTCATCATGGCCGTCACCAGCAAACTTTTTTTCATGTAAGACTTCATAATTGTGCTTCCTGTATTAGCTGAAAAACGATTTTTGCTTGTTATCCAGTGCCTTAATAAATGTAAGCTGTGGCGCTTTGATTAAGTGCCCTCAAGCCATGAACTTATCCTAGCCAGTTTGCATGTTAGCTGTGTTCCCCTCTTGTTTTGGCAGTGTTATGGGTGTGTTAGGGATTTGTTGGGAGGTTTTTAAAAGGCGTATTTTTCAACCTGTTGCTGGGTACTTAATCAGGTTAAAGGCCTGTAAAAGCTAAGTTTCAGACTATAAAGCGGTGTAGCAGTTACTCTGGCTTTTACAGTGAAAGCAGCGCCCTCTCTGGGCCAGGAAGCATTTGTTAGTGCTTTGTAAGGCTAATATAATGCTTCCCTACATATAGATGCGCCCCTACAATAAAGCCATAACATTAAAGCAAGGAAGAATTTTGTGTTCTGGTTAACAAAATCCTTTAATTAGCATTAAGCCAGTTAATAAAACCACCAAAATTTGCCTGATTAAATATTTATGTTTGTACGAATTTACAGCGGTATTTTGTTTTCTACATTAATTTCTATTTCATGCTGCTACCTTGGTTACCAGTATATTAATCATGTGCGCAGCATTGATTACACCCTGTCTATTTTCAGCGGTACCCAGCAGCTTATTACCGAAGGCGTGAATCGTCATCAGGGCAAAAAGCAAAAACAATGGATAGACCTGGTTGAGAAACTCATTGGCCTGCCCATCTCTATTATCCCCATAAACAAAAGTCCCTTGAGCAATGGTGACCTGAATACTCTTGAAAGCAAAAATATTTTCATCGAGCCGTTAGCGGATGGTATTCATAGCCGTATATGGACCCAAGCCAATGATGGAAAATTAATCAGCGTAAAATTAAAAAATATTGCCGAACAACAACTGCGCATTACCGCATTTTTAATTTTGAACGAACTGGGGCGCTATGCCAGGTCAAAACAGTTTGATCAACTCATTCGCCTGCGTCAGTACTTTCATTACGACATTAATATTTATAGTAAAAAACAACTGAATCTTGATAACCAACAAATGCTACGTCTTGACCGTGGTGATGTGGTGGTGTCGTTTGATAAAGACAAAAACAACCAAGATGTATTGCAGGTATATAGTCGCTATAAGAGTACCCGCCAGTATTTGGCCATTGGCCCCATCGCCACCTATAACGCCAACCCTACCTGGCTCATGGCCTCTTTATTAGTGTTTGCCCTATGCGTCACTGGGCTCTTTATTTATTTACTGGTTAAATCCCTTGAAAGACGCATGAAAAGCATCAGTGATGTGGTGGTCAATTTTGGCCCCTCTACTCTGGGTACTCGTATTGATGACTCAGGCAAAGATGCCATTAGCGAAATGGCTAAGGGCATTAACGTCATGGCCAGTCGTATCGAACATTTATTGCAAGACCAAAAAGACATTACCCAAGCTATTTCTCATGAATTGAGAACCCCCATTTCACGCATGAAGTTTCGTGTTGAAATGTTAAAAGACAAGGCTAACACCCAAGACCTCACTAAGCTTGAAAAACTCAACCACGATATACACGAACTGGACTTGCTGGTTGAAGAGTTATTGGTTTTTCAAATGCTAGATTCCAGCAACGCTCCAGAACCTACCCCCGTAGACATGGTCGCACTCATTCATACAATGATTGCTGAGATATACGAGCCCTACCAAACCATAGAACTTGAACTTAATTTCCCGCAGCAGCCGGTTTGGGTAAAAGGTGACGCCAACCAATTACGGCGCATGCTGCAAAACCTAATTATTAACGCCTTTAAACACGCGCAATCTAAAGTTCGGGTTTCACTTGATCAGCATCCGGTGACGCTGCAAATTTGTGATGACGGTGAAGGCATACCAGAGGATCAACGCCAACGCATATTCACGCCATTTGTGCGCCTGGATTCCAGCCGTAACCGTCAAACTGGTGGCTTTGGTTTGGGCCTTGCTATCATTCAACGTATTGCCCGTCTACACCAAGCCAGCATAGTGGTTATCGACTCACCATTGGGCGGCGCCAATTTTAAGGTTATTTTTCAATCTTCTAAAAACACTAAAACCAAAAGGCGATCTCCATGAATCGCCTCTGGGTTTTCATTTTGGGGATGCTGTGGCTCACCAGTAACTTTGTGCAAGCCAGCCCCGCCGATGAAGATCAGGCGGATAGCCAAGCCATTCGCGAAATTCAGGAATTGGATCAATCTCAATTGGATTTTGATTTTTTTGAGGACAATTCGGCAAACAATGCAGGCAATAATACACAATCCAGTGAAGCCGCTTTATTAGAGGCGCTAGAGCTACTAGAGCAATCCCCTGATGAAGAAAGCGATTTTGAAGAAGATATACTGGAATCACTAGACACAGCCAATGGCTTATCCGATGACGATGGCGAACTGTCTATCGACATGGATGAAGAAATTGAATCCAGTCTCGATCAAGACATCAGTGATGAGTTACAAGATGCCTTTGAGGATCTATTTGATGAGTAATAATAAGATAAGCCTATTAACAACCCAGCCTGTACTTGGGGAGATAACATCATGATAGCTAGATTCACTTCCAGCTGTACCCTAGTTTTATTAACTTTTTTGTTCTTTATAAGCGCTCCCTCTTGGGCCCAAGACATTACAACTGTTAATCAGTCGGCCAATCAAGCTATTTTGCAAAAGGCCATTGAGCTAAAACAAGCTGGCAATATAAATCAGGCCATTAAGCACTTACAAAAACACCTGCAAAATAATCCTAATGACTTGTATGCCAAAGTGGAACTGGCCGCCAATTATTTCCTGGCCAAAGACTACGCTCGAGGAGGGAAGCTTTTCAAAAAAATCCTGGCAAAAAGCCATACCCCCGAGAAAATCAAAAAAAATATCATTCGTTTTATTAACCAACATAAAACTCAAATAAACCAGCAAGCGTCTTTAAATAAACAACTGGCCAGCATTAAAGGCAGCCAACAAATTACCGCGATAAAAATCAATCATACCCAAGCCTTAATTCAAGAAAACACCAGCTTTAAGAAAGCACAATTATATCTGGCGGCTCTCTATTTAAAACAGTATCGAGGCAGCGAAGCAAAGCAGGCATTGCAAGGTATCCCTGTAAGGCTTCTAACCTTAGAGGAAGAGCAGACTTTTCATAAATTGAAGCATTACTATCAAAAGCACTATGAGTCCAGCTTTCACGTGAGCGTAAGGGCTTCACTGGTTATTGGCAGCGATGACAATATTACCGCCAGCGGCAATGATGATTTCAGCGACCTTGCGGACGAATATGGGATATATATTGAAGATTTAATAGCCCAAGAGGAATACGAAGAGGAATACGAAGAGGAATTTGAAGAGGAATTTGAAGAGGAATTTGAAGAGGAATTCGAAGAGGAATTCGAAGAGGAATTTGAAGAGGAATTTGAAGAAGAATTTGAAGAGGAGAACGAAGAAGAATTCGAAGATGGCCCTGAAGACGAAGATAATTGTGATGACATTGACTACTGTGATGAAGACAATAACAGCACTAAAACATCTGGATTATTTAACCGTATCAATACCAGCGTGAAAGTGACCAATACAACTCCTGTATTAACTGATGGAATTCTCACTCACAATATAGAGACAGCACTATTCGCACGAGTATCTAAGCGTCAATATCAAGATAATGAAGCCCGCCACCGAAATTACCAAGTTTTAGAGTTAGGAGGCAGTCTCGCTAGACTCAGTAATACAAACAATCGGCTTTCCTTGCCATTATCCATTAAAAAGATTCAACTAGATGGCGAGGATAAGGCTTATTTTTATGAGGGCAAACTATCTTACGGCTTTAATATTGACACCACTAAATTAACGCTTTGGGAAAAACTCAGCTATCGAGATTATCAATCCTTTGATGACTCACATGAAAACGCTTTGTTAATTGAAACGAACCTCTCAATGAAACACCCAGTCTCACCTTATTTAACCATCAAAGGGCGTTTGGCTTTTTCATTACTGGATACCGAGAACCAACAGTATCGTTCTTATGACCGATACAAGGGGTCCCTGGGATTAAGTTACAAAGTTAACCCAAAATCTACTTTGGCCTTGGGTGGTATATATCAAGAAACAAAATATAAAGGCCCTTATCAACTAGGCTCCAGTACAAATCAAGAGTTTATAGACGTATGCTTTGACGTTGGAATATGCAGTGACTTCAATCGCAATGATGATTATGTGAATTTATATCTTGAAAACCGACTTAAATTGAATGCAAATTGGTCAATTAAAGGACGCATATCCAAGGCAAAACGAAAATCAAACCAAGACCGTTATGACTATACAAGAACCACCTTCAGTGCTGGCATATACGTGAAGTTTTAAGGAGCCCACATGGAAAATAAAACCCAAATATTACTGGTAGAAGATGATCAAGGATTAGCCGAGATCACTCAGGAGTATCTTGAGTCTAAAGACTTAAGCGTCTCCATAGTAGGCGATGGTTTAGAAGCAGTAGACGCCATTATAAATGGTCAACCTGATTTAGTGATTTTAGATTTAATGCTGCCAGGCTTGGATGGCATATCGGTTTGTAAAAAAGTGCGTGATAAATATAAGGGCCCCATCTTAATGCTCACCGCCTCGGCCGACCCGTTTGATCAGGTAGTGGGCCTTGAAATAGGCGCCGATGATTTTGTGCAAAAGCCGGTGGAACCCAGAATATTGTTGGCCAGGATTCGCGCGCGTCTGCGTAATTCAGAACAGCCGTTGATAGCTGAAAATAAAGCTGCACCACAAGATTTAACCTTCACCGAACTCACCATTAAACCGGCCTCTAGACAAGTTTTAGTGGGCCCGCATCAAGTAGAACTAACCGGCCCTGAATACGATGTATTGTTGTGCCTTGTAGAAAACACCGGACAGATACAAGACCGCGACGCCTTGTTTCGAGCTATTCGTGGTATCGACTACGATGGCAAGAGCCGCATGATAGACATCATAATTTCGCAGGTGCGCCACAAGTTAAACCAGTTTAACTATGCCAATCAGCACATTAAAACCGTGCGTAACCGCGGCTATTTATTTGTGCCTGAATTATAAACCTCGTCAGTGAATGCCTAAACAGTCACCGACGTATCCACACACTTTTTACTAATTCAGGCTAACACCTGAATATCTCACACCAGACAACTGCGCCATCTGCTGATGCCAAGTAGCTAAATCATTCAGGTTAAAACCTTGTAAGTGATGATGACCACAGGCTCGCGCCATCACCTGCATCAGTTCGGTTGAAGCCTGAAAAAAGTTATTTAACTGCTTAGCCGATTTTTCAACATTCAGGCGCTGACGTAAATCTGCTTTCTGCGTGGCAATGCCCGCCGGACAATTATTGGTATTGCACATGCGCGCCGCCACACAACCAATGGCCTGCATGGCACTATTTGAAATGGCCACACCATCGGCTCCCAATGCCAAGGCTTTTACAAAGTCCATAGGAACGCGCAAGCCACCTGTAACAATCAGGGTGACGCGACCACTGGCCCCCACCTTGTCTAAATACTGCCGGGCTCGGGCCAAGGCGGGAATAGTGGGCACACTAATATGATCACGAAACATTTCAGGGGCCGCACCGGTGCCGCCTCCACGTCCATCTAAAATAATGTAATCGGCACTGGCATCCAGCGCAAATTGAATGTCTTCTTCAATATGATTGGCACTTAATTTAAAACCAATGGGAATGCCGCCGGTAATTTCCCGCACTCGGTCGGCAAACTTTTTAAAATCAGCGCTGCTGTTCAAGTCTTTAAAGGTAGGTGGTGACACTGCCGCCTGCCCCACGGGAATACCGCGCACATCGGCAATCTTGCCAATATTTTTACTGCCAGGTAAATGCCCCCCGGTTCCGGTCTTGGCTCCCTGCCCCCCTTTAAAATGAAAGGCCTGCACGCCTTTAAGCGCATCTTCGTTATAGCCAAATTGGGCACTGGCCAGCTCGTAAAAATAACGGCTATTTTCTTTTTGCTCTTCAGGCAACATGCCCCCTTCCCCTGAACAGATACCTGTACCTGCCAATTGTGCACCACGGGCCATGGCTGTTTTGGCTTCTTCGGAAAGGGCACCAAAACTCATGTCAGATACAAACAAGGGAATGTCCAACTTAAGCGGACGCTTTGCCTGTGGCCCAATGATGAGTTCGGTGCCCACCGTGGCATCTTCCATCAAGGGCTTAGTAGCCATTTGCGCGGCCATAATTTGTAAGTCATCCCAGTGAGGCAACAGGTGCCTGGGCACGCCCATGGAAGTCATAGGACCATGATGCCCCAACTTAGAAAGCCCTTCTCGAGCCAGCTGGTGAATAAAGGCGACCGTGGGTTCTTCTATGGTGGCCGTGGCTTCAGGTAACACCCTTGTAGCTGGATCGTTGTCACTTTTTTCAGGGCCGGATTTGCCAATTAAATCTGCTGAAATATTTTTATGGCTACCATCACAATAAGGAAAGTTGGACGATTGCTTACATAAACACAGGTAGGCATCGCCATCACTTTCGGCAATAAAACCTTTAGGAGTAAATTTGCTGCCCTTGTGGGAGCCATCACAAAAAGGTTGGTTATTGGAGCGACCGCAAGTGCAGAAATAAGATTCTTCACCTTTTACTAAACTGACTTTTTGCGGTTTTACATCCACAACAATAGGTTGGTCCATTTTAGTTTCCTCTCTCATTATTTTTTAATAAAAAAACAGCCACACAAAACTGCGTGACTGTCTTTACACTCTATTTCTGAGCTAGGTCTTTATAAGCAGAGGGGATGTTCAGGGCCGGATGCACCCAATCAAATAATGCATATCCTCGATAATCATTCATGGATACAGTTTTAACGGTTTTCTCCAAGCTAAAGCCTTTTTCAACGGCCTGGCTTACCTGACTTTTTACATCTTTTAAATAATCGATATTCCATTTAATGTCGCTCTTGTTCACTGGGTAGCTGTGACCAGGAATGACTCTGGTATCTGATGGTAGAAAATCATAAACCGCTTGAAGTGTGCTTAGCGTTGCGACTAGGTGACCATCCAGCAACCAGGGAAGACCCGGTTTTTCAGAGACGATAGCATTGCCCATCCAGATCACTTTTTCTTGGGGTAACCAAACAAAAACATCACCACCGGTTTGGGCAAAACCAAAATCTTTAATTAAGACGGTACGACCACCCAGGTCTACAGTGATCTCTGAGTTTTCATTAATTAATATGTCACCGGTGCTGGCTTTTACATCTTCAATGCCTCGGTTTTCACCAAAGTTTTGAATCATAAATTTTGTATCATTTTTAAAGTTTTTATCTACATATTTTTTGGCATTGCTATGTTGAATAACCGTTACCGATTCAGGCAAATAATAATTCCCGTAAGAATGGTCGCCATGAAAACTGGTATTCACCGCATAGGTCACAGGCTTATTGGTAACTGTTTTTACTAGATTCAATAATTGTTTGTTAAGGCGTTCGTTCATCATGGTATCCACAATCATGACGCCATCATCCCCCACAATAATGCCCGAGCTAGTAGCCATGGGCACACCCTGCCCCGACAGATCATCGGCGCGACTGTCGTATACCGCGTATACACCCTCACTCAGTTTCTTTAGCTCAAGCTCTACGGTATTAGCATCCCATACCGGCTCTCCAGCCCAAGCCTGGCTGAAAGTTGATAGTGCCAGGGCAATAGCCCCGGTTGCCTTTAGCAGTTTCATTTTAAGTATTTTCATATCATCCTCGGCTTTCCACCGCCCTTTAGCGGTGCCATATTTAGGGTAATTAGTAAGGACCTCTAAGGACCTCACTCGTTTAAAGCCATGGTATAAGAAAACAAAATCAACATAATCTGCTATATTGGCATTACATTGTTTCCAAAAGTTAACTAAATGTCCTCCATTCATTACCTAAAATCCTTTAATGCTGTGGTGGAGCATGGCAGCTTCACCGCCGCAGCCCAGGCACTGAACATCTCTAAACCCGTGGTAAGCAAACAAGTTTCACAACTGGAAAAAGAATTGGGGGTACAGTTATTAGTACGCACTACCCGCACCCTCAATCTCACCGAAGCCGGTGAAACCTTTGCCCATTACGCCAGTAAAATCATCAAGGATCTGATTGAGGCCGAACATGCGGTCATGCCCATGCAGAGCGAACCCCAGGGCACACTGGTGATTTCGGCCCCGCAGAGTTTGGCCTATTCTTTTTTACCCAAGTTGCTGCCGGAATTTCAAAAACGTTTCCCGCTCATGCAACTAAGCGTGCGCATTACCGGGCGTTACGTGGATTTAATTGATGAAGGCATAGATGTGGCGTTACGAGTGGGCAAGATGGAGGATTCGTCATTAAAGGCACGCCTAATTCAACCCTGCTGCATGCAAGTATGTGCTGCCCCTGAATACTGGCAAAGTAATGGTGTGCCGCAACACCCCACTGAATTAAGCCAGCATAATTGTCTTATTTATCAACCAGCCAGCACCGCTAGAAACTGGCAATTTAAAGATGCGGCGGGTCAGGACATAAGCGTTAAGGTGAACGGTAATTTGCATTCAGATGACGGTGGCCTATTGCTCAGTGCAGCAAGGCTTGGGCAAGGAATTTTTTACGTGCCTTCTTTTTTAATTTCACAGGATTTACAAAACGCTCAATTGGAGCTGGCCCTGACAGAATTTTCTCGGGCCGATACCGGCTTGTATGCGCTTTATCCCAGAGCCAAACACGTGCCTTCCAAACTGAGGGTGTTTATCGATTATTTAATCGAGGCATTGTAAGGGGCGAAGATGCAATTAAGCAGAACAGCCCCTGTTCTGCTTAATTTGAAACGCTTTTTTGAAGCGGGTGTTATAACACCTCGCCACCAAATTCTTCTGAAAGATTATCAAGCGCACCATGTAATACATACGACATCATGGTTGGCATTATGTATTCACCTTTGAACCCCTTGGGATCAAAGTACTGGCGCCAGGTCACCAGAGAACCCCCTTGCCCGTCTTCCTCTATGGTGATCACACCTAGGTGGTTTTTAGCTGGGGCTTCTTCAGAGTCGCGCACACTGTAGGAGTAACCCTTGCCTGGCACCCAGTGCTTAACATCCTCGGTTAGCGTGTCGCCCCCAAACAGACAAATTCGCGTGGTGCCCACATTATTTTCACCCGGGGTCGCGGATCGGCTGTTATCTACCTGAATCTCGTGGTCCAGCATGGGAATCCATTCGCCCATGCGTTTGTGGTCCCCCATGCGTTTAAATACAGCATCTGGGCTTGCGGTGAAGTGCGCGCGAGCAATGGCCTGTAACGGCGCTTGGGTCGCTTCATCCACCTTAATGCCATCAAAGGCTCGGCTATCAACGTCGTACTGACTGGCAAAGTCGGCCGCGTCTACGTTGCTTAAGCTTGAGCAGCCCTGAAACAAAACAAAAGCTGAGGCCATTAAGACCCCCTTTAGTAGATTTACCGGCTGGCGATAAGAAGTTAAGCGCATAGGGTCTCTCTTTAGGTTGATTAAGATTATTTAGCTGCTGAAATCTTATCGCTATGGCCACCCACAAATATAACGAGTAATATTTGTAAATCTCACAAATTTAAATTGTATGTATAATGGACCTGAATAAAGCTCGAACCTTCGTTGAAGTCGTCAAAGCCGGTACCGTCACTCAGGCTGCCAAGAACCTGTATCGCACCCAGCAAGCTATCTCGCATCAGCTTAAGGTGCTTGAAGAGGAACTGGGCTTGATTTTATTTGATCGCAGTGCCGCTAAAATTTTGCTCACCGAAGACGGACAGCTGCTTTATCAGGCGTTCCAGCAAAGCATTACCCTGGCCGACAATGCCGTGGCCAAACTCAAACAAAATAAAACCCAGGCACAAGGCACCATTCGCTTAGGGGTCTGGCAAGAACAGGTTTACACCTACCTGCCGGAACTGTTGGGGGAATTCTGCACGCTCTACCCTCAAATAAAATTTGAAATTTTTATTGGCAGTGACTTCGAGCTAGAAGTAAAGCTTATGGATAACGAACTGGATTTTGCCATTGTGGTTTCGGTGAGCAATAAAAACCTGCTGGCCGCGATTCCGGTATTCAGTCGTAACATGGTGCCTGTAGCTTCCAATCAGTACTTAAAAGATCACGGCCCCATTAATACGCTGGATGATTTACTCGATAAAAAGCTAATTGATTACCCGCCAGGTTACGCCGCTTTCCCTGTGTATTTTAAGAAAAATTGCAGGGGAAATTATGCCGAGTTTGCCAAGAAGCAGGCTCACATCACCATTAAAAATGACATTGGCCATTTGAAGTTTGCCCTTAAAGGCTTGGGCGTCGCCATTATTTTTGAAGATTTATTGGAGGACCCGGTGAACGCCAGCCAGTTAACCCGACTGCTGCCCAACAGTGAATTTTTAAAGGCAACGGTGGATTTGGCCTATAAGAAACGCCAGGTATTGGGCTTTATACAAAATGAATTTTTACAGTTCACCTCCAGTAGACCCCTTACCTGTTATTAAAGAGCAGCCGCTTAAGCTCTTAGATGACATGTACAATACCCGTCATCCTGAGCTGTACCTTTGTGTTTATTGCTGTTAATTTCACCTTAATTTCCGTTACAACATTCCTTCCAAGGTCATCCATGGCACGTTATTCAAAAAAAGAAAAAGTTTCAGAGCAAACCAAAGAAGAAGCAGTGACTATTGCTAAAGGCATTCAGAAGCCGGGGCAATCCAAAGAGCAAACCAAGTTAGTGGCGCAAGGCATTCAAAAAGGCATTGAGTTATATAAAAAACAGCATAAGGAAAAATCCAGAGAGCTTGATAAAAAGCTGCGAAAAGCAAAAGAAGTTAAACCGGAAATTAACGAGAATGACGATTCTAACTTGCCAAGTTCCACATCAACAAACCGGTTACCCTGGCTGTTGTTAGTTGTATCTTGGTTAGGTTTTATCGGCTTTATTGCGTATTCTAAATTTGGCTAAAAACCCTTGCTTTACTGCTCTAATGACCATATTTAAATTATAAAAGCCTCTCCTTTTTATAACCTAGCTCCGTGCCATAAAAGCTATTTCAGCCAGCATTTGCTTGTTAACAGAACAAGCTGGCAGACTGACTTGATACGCTCTACCCTTTAAGAGTAGAGCTTCGAGATAGCACCTATGAATCAGCTCAAGAGCATAGGATATTGCATACTGGTATGGATAATATTCATCGGCCAGCCCTTCGCCCAAGTTCCAACGACAAAGACTCCGGTACACGTATGGAGCTACTATGAATCGCTTCCTTTTAAAACAGACAGTACTGGAGCAGGACTGAGCCAGGATCTGGTTGATCTTTTAAACCAACAAAGCAACAGCCCCTATGATTTTCAATTAGAGATCATTCCCAGGATTCGTTTGGATTATTACCTGCAACAAAAACACCCTGGCATGGTGATTTTTGTAAACTGGAAGTGGATGGGAGACAGCACTAAACAAAAATACCTGTGGAGCCATGAGCTCATGAAAGACCGCAATGAAGTGGTGTCTTCCACGGATAACCCTATTCAATATAAGGGCCCTTCATCGCTAAAAGGCTTAAGCTTTGCTGCCATACGCGGACGGCGTTATTTAGGATTAGATACACTTATGGAGGCAGATGAAATACATCGTCGATTTGTCAATAATGAAGGCTCGGTATTATTATTGATTACCTCAGGGCGAGTACAGGTGACCAGCATGGCCAAAACACTGCTAATGAGCCATATTCAAAAACATAATTTACAAGACAAAATTTTTATATCGAATAAACCCTTATTCACTTACACCCGTCACATAATGGTGTCTAAAAATTTACCTGAGGTTTATGAGGCTGTGCAGAAATTTACATTGAACATTAAAAAAATGCCCAAATGGCAGGCCATATTAAAAAAATATGGCCTCGATTAAATCAGTGGGATTATTACAGAAGGGTTATAAAAAACAGTTAATTGAACTTAATAGTCTTCGTCATCCGGTTCGCGCATGCGCTCTACACGTTCCTGCTCTTCAAACATAGCGGCTTTTATTTCTTCAATGACTGAGTCCACATCGGCCTTCTCGTTACTTTCCTTAAACTGGCCTGTCAGCTGGAAATCTGGATCCATGTTGCCTTCTTCATATAAGGCCCAAATTTCTTTGGCATATTGGGTTTCGAGCAACTCGGGGGCGAACTGGCCGTAGTAATTGGTCATATTGTCCACGTCGCGAGTCAACATAGCATGGGCATTGTTATTGCCTGCTGCATCCACCGCTTGTGGTAAATCAATGATGATAGGGCCGTATTCATCTACTAATACGTTAAATTCCGACAGGTCACCATGAACAATACCCACACTTAACATGCGCATGACATTTTGCATGACCAGGGTGTGATCCTCTCGGGCTTGTTCGGCGGTAAGGGATACATCATTTAATCGCGGCGCCACACCACCCGATTCATCTGTCATCAATTCCATCAGCAATACGCCATCGAAACAGCCATAAGGCTCGGGCACACGTACTCCGGCATCGGCTAATTTGTACAACGCATCTACTTCGGCATTTTGCCAAACTTCTTCTTGTTGTTTACGTCCAAACTTACTGCCTTTTTCCATGGCGCGGGCACGGCGACTATTGCGTACCTTACGGCCTTCATTGTAGGTCACGGCCTGCTTAAAACTGCGCTGAGCGGCATCTTTATATACCTTGGCACAGATGATTTCATCGCCGCGGCGAACCACGTAAACAGTGGCCTCTTTGCCACTCATCAATTGACTAAGGACTTCGTCGACCAAGCCGTCGTCAAGTAGGGGTAAAATTCTTTTCGGTGTTTTCATGGCGCCGTTATACCCTAATTAGGCAC
>ERZ1027231.227-NODE-227-length-23523-cov-21.044103_pt1 | contig 23523 bp, 20 predicted proteins | sample MGYA00520866_ERZ1027231 | MGnify/ENA primary metagenome ERZ1027231 (study PRJEB33311, sample SAMEA4378411) | marine metagenome | biome: Marine biome; feature: Fjord; material: Water | collected 2014-07-20T08:00:00Z/2014-07-... | depth 75 m ...
CCTGCCTAACATGCCACACTAACAAGGATAAAAACTGGGCCATCAAACACGCCAAAGGCATGCATTATGACGCACCCTAAAGTTAGCATTGGGCTTTTATTGGGTGGCCTAGTCTTGGGTATATTACTAACCCTAAGTGCGGAACAAGTAGATAACTACACATCTACCGAAGCGTTTTGCGGAACCAGCTGCCATTCCATGCAGCACTATATTGCCAACGACCCCTTCTATAAAACATCGCTCCACCGTAACAATAAAAGTGGCGTGCTGGCCAATTGCGGTGATTGCCATATTCCCCACGACCTAGTACCCGCTACCTGGGTTCATGTAAAAAGTGGCATTATTGATATAATTTCTGAAATGAGCCATGACTTTTCAAAAGCTAAAAACTGGCAAAAAATAAAACCCAGATTAGCCAAAAAAGTAAGAGAAGAAATGCGTGATAACAACAGTCAAGCCTGCCGCCAGTGCCATGATATGAAACAAATAGCAGTTACCAGTTATATGGGGCAAAGAGCCCATGCCCAGTCTTATAAAAATAAGAAAACCTGTATTCAGTGCCATTTTAACCTAGTACACAGTGCCACTCCCATACACCCAGGCTTTCAATAAAATTTTAATATTTTAACTCCCCTAAGTATTGTATGTGCCTGTGAAGAGTTTTTGGTTATGGGTTTATTCGTTAGATTTAGGGTTCGTTTATTTTGCCCATATTTTGTTAATATTTATTTTGACTGTAATTTATTTACCACGCCTTCAAGTAATGCTTTCATTATTCAAGCCCCAAAAAAAACAGCAGCGATAAAACTAAAAGAATTTTGCCTTGTGTGCTTAGGCGTAATGCAGACCGGCCCGAATGGCATGACAGTTATGGCAGCCACGCTTTTTGATACTTGCGATAAGCACTGGGCGGAACGCCGGTCCACTGTTTAAAGGTGCGGGTAAATGGGCTGGTTTCTGAAAACCCAAGCTTTACGCTAATCTCTTCAATTGTCAGTTCGGTGTTGATTAATAATTCAATGGCCGAATCCCGTTTAAGGTGATTTTTAATGGTGAGGTAACTGGTGCCTTCATCGGCCAGTCGGCGCTGCAAGGTATAGGGTTTAAGTTTCATGATTTTGGCCAGTTGCGGCAGCGTTGGCAGTGCATGGAGTGTATGGTTAATTTCGTTTGCCACCCTAGAGGCCCAGCTGTGGCTTTTAAATTCAAGCAGATACAACTCAAAGAACGGATCAATCAGTAAAGATTTGAGGCTAGCGTAGTCTTGCCTAACCGGTTTTTGTAAGAGCGAGCTAGGCAAACTCATACTGGCCACGTTACCGTTAAAGGAAGTGGGCGCACCGTAATATACCGCCCGATAATCTTGTGCATAAGCGGGTTTAGAATAATTAAATTCAACATGATGAATGGTGATAATTTCCCGGCTTAACCAGCTGAGTATGCGGTGCACCACAAAAAACATATTTTCGGCCATATAGCGGTTGGTGTTGTAGCTGGGATTAAGAATCAGCTGAAGCTGCTCGCCATTCTTTTGAAAATAAATGGCCGACTCCTTATCCACAATGCAATAAAAACGTTGCAGGCGTTCAAGCACCTGCTCCATGGTTTGGGCCGTGACTAGCCAGTGCGTCAGTAAGGAGAAGCTCCCCAATGGTACCGGCTCTCTACCATTCCCCAGCAGTTCATCCCCCGAGGCTTTGATCAAACCACTGGTTAGCCTGGCCAACTGTACCAAGGGCACCCGAGCATTGGGCTCCTTTAATAGATGTTTTGGAATACGGCACTCATGTAACAAGGTATCAATTATCGCAGGCTCTAAAAATACCTTGGATAAGATGTTGTTAATGAAGGCAATATTGAAAGATAGTGCTTTTTTGTCGGTAGTTGCCATTATTTTTTAGATTATTCCTGATTCTTCGCCACATATCCCCATGTAAGCGGCACTATAATATGCCATAAAACCCCCATTAATTGTTATAAAGTATCAATTAGTCTGTGTATCGCGGTCATTCAGCAATTCCCTGTTGTTGCACATAATAAGCACATAAGACCACTGTACCTAAAACACCAATAACAGCGCAGCAGCACCAGTGGGCCGTTACCTAAACTAACGGCGTTACAGGTACCGCGGCGGCTAATGAGCTATTAAATAGTAGGAAAAGACCATGAAAACACGTTTAACAGAATTACTAGGCATTAAGTACCCAATTGTATGTGGTGGCATGATGCGTGTTGGCACCGCCGAACTGGCAGCAGCCGTATCTAACGCAGGTGGTTTAGGCATTATGACCGCCCTAACCCTACCAACCCCAGAATTGCTAAAAGCCGAAATAGAAAAGTGCCAGTCCCTTACCGACAAGCCTTTTGCGGTAAACCTAACCGTAGGTGTAGTGGCCACCGCCATTAACTACGATGATTACGTTGATGTAATTTGTGAAAGCGGCGTGAAAATTGTTGAAACCGCTGGCCGCAGCCCAGAGCCTTTCATGGAAAAATTCAACGCCCACGACATTAAAGTTATTCACAAGTGCGTGGCAGTACGTCACGCCTTAAAAGCTGAAAAAATTGGTGTGGCAGCGGTAAGCATCGATGGTTTTGAATGTGCCGGTCACCCAGGTGAAGAAGATATTCCAGGACTAATCTTAATTCCTGCAGCGGCCGATAAGCTAAGCATTCCAATATTAGCGTCTGGCGGCATTGCCGATGGCCGTGGCCTAGCAGCAGCATTAGCACTAGGTGCCGATGGCATTAACATGGGTACCCGTTTTGTGGCCACGCAAGAAGCTCCGGTACACGACAATGTTAAACAAGCCATTGTGAACATGAAAGAAACCGACTCTACTTTGATCTTCCGTAAGTTTAAAAACACTGCCCGTGTATTTAAAAATGACATTGCTCTAAAAGTGCAAGAAGTTGAAAAAGAAGGCGGCGAGTTTGCAGACATTCACCATTTTGTATCTGGTAAAAATCAAGAGCTGGCTTGGACCACGGGTGATGTTAATGCGGGCATGGTGACGTTTGGTATGAGTGGCGGCTTGGTTAAAGACGTGCCTACTTGTGAAGAATTGGTTAAAGAAATTGCTGATGAAGCCAGAGGGATTATTACTGACAGACTGGCGTCTGTGATTGCTTAATTTTTTAGGTTTTGTGTTTTAAGTGTTGAACTGGAATAGCAGGTGGTTTTTTGCCTGCTATTTTTGGGTAATGAAAGGCGCTAGCTCGAACCTTTTTAATACCTGCTTAGTATTAGCTAGTACGGTTTTCTTTCAAAAGGGGTGGTCCCCTTTACATCCCCCTTCTTCCTCCGCCTTCCTAGTCGCTCAATCCCTTACCTTGCTTCGATTGCCACGAGCCAAACGGGCATCCATGCCCTGCGGCTCTTACCCCACGTCGTGTGGGATAGACAATGCGCAAGGCAAGTGCTTTCGCTGAAGGCTAACGTCAAAATGGTTATCGGGACTGTTTTGTTTAGGCTTTATCATCAAGAAAGTAGCGAATGCCCTTAATTATACTTAGCCACGTAACAGTGCGATAGAACGGCCTCTTTCCCCGTACATTGGTTTTTCAGTCAATACTTTGAATTTCGATATCATGCCGCTTTATCAATAGTTCAAATTTCTTTTCATTGGCGTTATTTGAGCGCTTTTTATAGCAAGCTCCTTCGATTCTATTATTTATAATTTTCAAAGATTTTGAATTGAAAACTTCCAATGGGGATGAACATAGTTGGCTGTAACCAATCATTCTGATTTTAGGATCTCCGTATGCTTCAAAAGGCGGCTCTTGGTGCTTTTTATATTCATGCGTAAACACACCTAAAAACTGTTGATAGTTATTTCCTAGATCGTACCCTTCAATAGAAAATGTAACTATGAATGCAGATTTCTTTTTATATTCCAGTGTATGAATAGATTTCTTAACAATTGATGAGTAACTATCGGTAAGCAATAACGATAATGAATTAATAGCTCCATCTAATGGCTGCTGAGCATTAGAAGATGCAGCTATTAAAACTAAGATAATTATAGATATTGTTTTATTCATTATATTTTCTTATTAAATGATCTATGTTTACAGCGTAGCTATGAGTTAGACTGAATGCTTATGGGGTTGTGCGCCTAGCCAAAACGCAAGCCTTGATCCCACACATCCCTTTAATCACCATAAACAACAATCGATTTCTTTCTCTCAAAAAGCAAGTCTAATAAATCTTTAGAAAATTGTAATAGTGCTTTCTTTGTAAATTTCAATTCTCCACTAAACCGTCTTACCTCTTCAGGACGACAATAAGTTCCTGGCTGATCGGCGAGAGTTATATACATACCATATTTATGGTTAGGAGAAAGTTCAGATATTGTTAGACCAAACTGCTTGTCCACTAATATTCCGCCTTCCCCGTAGTTACCACCCGATAACTCTAGTACATCATCAAAATCCAAAATGGATCGGGCAAAAGATAGGATACCTTCTGAATTAAACCATGCCTCTCCAAAGCCAGAGAATCCGTCAATTATTGAATATCCTTTTAAACAGATAGTAGAATCACTATCGAATTCAATTTCTATTTTAATTTGTTTCGGAATACAAGCTATATACTCTGAAATGCACTTAGAAATATTATGTTCATTTTCATATAGCATTATTAGCTTTTCACTTTCTTCAAGCTTTTCCAAAGCTAGGTCGACTGCCTGTCTATACGTTTTGTAGTGATGCAATTCTTAATCCCTCTAAGCTTAACAAATTATTCAACGTCACCTAGAGGTTTTTCAGGTGACCCCATTATAGAGCAATTCCTATTTAGAGCTTCAAGCGTTGTATTATGCGTCTAGGTAAAATGCTAGACCTAGATCTAACCTTACTCCTCCCGCGCCTATGCGCTCAATTTAAAAATTAAGTGCCGTCGGCCGTTACCATGGCCTTATCAAACCGGCCCTTAGATAACTCTTCTTTATCAATCCAGAATTGCAGTGCTCCGTCACCAATTTGCATCATCGGTCGAAAACCGCTGACTTGTAATAACATCACGCGCTCACGGTTGGCGTGAGCTGAGGACTGGATATTTTCACCATAGCCCAACGAGCAGTTTTTAAACCTTCTTATGGTTGAAGTTAAATTTTTAAGATATTTTTTTGCAACATCCTCTGGAATTAATGAACTGCTCTCGCTGCTATGCCACAAGCAGTGAAGGCTAGCCATCTCATTTGCTTCATTGCATTGACTCTGCAGGTGCGGTGCATAAAATTGAACGCAGAAACGGGTATCTTCATGAATTTCATGATCGTTAGGTAGCATCAGGTTGCTATTACGACACGGCATGTCATTCCCTGCCAACATATCACTTACATTCTGATGCCTGCTACGACGCAACGTACCAAGATTTAACCAACTGGAAACCCAGTGGTTAAACTCATCGCGCTCAAGTGAAGAAGGTGCGTTATAAGGGTTATCTGCAAATTTATTTACATATTCATTTGCTTCTATATGCAGTGCCTCATACTCCAACAATAGCTCAAAAATGATGGCCAAATTCTCATCTTTTGCCTTGGAAAATAGTTTAATCACTGGATTTTTGACTGGCTGCAATAATTTTTTCCATGCTGATAGCTGCGGGTCGTTTATTAAATATTCAGGCTGATCTTTCATTCCGCTGTAGATGACCTTTGTTTCAGTCTTAAGCTTAATTTCTCTTTTCAAAAAGTAGCGTTCATTAATATTTAGTTTAAGCAACCGGGACAGTTCTTTACTTGCGTCCTTGGTAACTAGCAGCCTAATCTTCCGGCCTGCATTATCCCTAAGGAAATTTGCAGACAGCGCTGCATGTAATCGACTCCAGGGGTACTCGTTACCGACAGGGGTGTACTGCTCTGCCATATGTGAGGCAGTGTAGGACGGCAACGTACCGGGCGTTAAAAACTGAACGTTCTCGCTTGTCGGATTTGCGCCAAACAGAGCCTCACTATTTTGTTCGGTATATGATTCCAGCAGTTCGTTTGCAATCGAGCAAAAACGTTCGTAGTCCGAATTTTGCTCAGAATTACTGCGGTGCTGTGGAAACAGAGAATCGGCATATTCATATACTGATTCAAATGAGCGGTAGCCTATTGCCCTTAGTGGCATTTTCAACCACAGACGCGGTTGCAGCAGTCGCTGGTCAATTTTGGTGTAATTGGGTTCATGACAATAAGCGCCTAACCAGGTCCTGCCAGTATCAGGGACATAGTCCACTGGTACATCGTTAATAGCTGGGCCTTGCGTGCGCGGAAGGTGGACCACATAACAATGGTTTGGGTTATCGTGTAATTCTTCTATATCCCGCCCGATAAAAAAATACAACACTCCTGTAGTGGGATATACGCCTGATTGAACTGTGTTCATTTCATCACAGTCAAGCTGTGCCACAAAGAAGGCGCGGCGACCTTCACTGTCATAAGGCCAATCATCATGGGATGCCAAGGTAGGTAATCCACCGATAAATGAGTTTGGCTGATTATCAAAATTAGGGGGGAAAGACTCTGCTAAGAATATGCTGTCCCTGCCGGAGTTCAACATATTAAGTATTTGCGTCTGAACTTCATCTTCGTCGGAAAAACGACTGACTAAGTTTGCAATATGCTCGGGGGATTCCATTTCTGTAAGCAGGTCCACAAATAATACTCCTTTATTGTCACCTTCGTGTATGGAAATAACTTGTACATCTAACGAGGCTGTAGAAACGACTAACTGGACATCCATTATAATGAAAAATGTATAAGTTTCTTTCACAAAATTAATTAAAAGTAAAAAATTCTTATGGGATCAAGACTTGAATTTTGTCCCTAGTCAAAATGCAAGACCTGCTCTTCCCTCAAAAATCGGACACATTATTTAAGCTAAATTCAACATTTCAAACTCTAAAGGAGACTTATAACCTAATGTTGAACGTCTTGTTAGGATTGTTTTTTTTCAATAAGTAAAACTGCTTTTTCTATCAGCTCGTCGATTGCAGCACTGACACCAACATACCTATCTTGGTATTCTTCCAAGAATCTGTTTGGCATAGAACCTGTTTTTATCTTTTCTGCATAGCAAGAGGCTACGAGAGCTACATAATTAGCGTGTGCAAGAGATAACTTCCTTACTTCCCCATTCAACCCAGGAGCATATAGAGCGCTTAAGTATTTCACTTTAGCCAGCGGGGAGTGCCCAATAGAATAGAGATCAACACCTATTCTTGAATTTTTGTATTCGTCCAGCCAATGGTCACATTCGTTTGCGGCTGAAAGTAGCTCTTCGATCTTTTTCAGCTTTAAACTCGCCTCTTCTTTCGCCACAACTAACTTTTGCGTGAATAATGTTCCGAGGAAACCGCCAGCAATTGCAATTAAGCCACCGACTATAATAGGCGCTGTCTTTAACGCAAAATCAAATAAAGTAAGTGTTGATTGCGGATCTGCCATAACTACTCCTAACGTCGTGTTACCGGATTAAAATTATTGGTTATAATGTGTAGCAAAGCGAAATCTAACCAACTGTTTAAATTTCGTTTAAATACCTTGTTATGCAGTTATTCAAACTGCATCAATAGTACTTAACCACTTCTCTTTTACATTAATATCATTAAAGGAATTCTGTGGAAGGTATAGTGATTTTCCTTCTTGGAAATTTAATACCAAACCACCACTTTTATGTTCCACACTTTTCATTTTCTTTAAATCAAATGTAATTGTAGAATCCCTAGACGAAAATTCGAGCTTGCTTCCCTGTACAGTAACTATTGCGAGAGCAGGATCAAAAACTCCAGATTTTTCAATATCAGTTTTCGTATCTTTCTCCTTAACGAATTTTCTGCATTAAAAACTAGATTACCACCAACAAAACCACCAATTGCTAAACCACCTACAATTTTATTGAGTTCTGAACCGATTGCGAAAGCCTAAAAAAGTAAGGCTATTACAAGCCAATATAAAACACCCCACAACCTCCATTTTACGATCGTATTTACATCTCTCAACCATAGGATTTGAGTATCTATAGTTTCATCCAGTGTGGATAAATATTCTAGCTTCATAACTTCATCACAAAACAGTTTATTACACGTCGTCTAGACGTCTTTCAGGCAACACTTTTTATAGTGCCATCTCTAAAGCCAGCTATCATGGCGTTTACCGCCTGATTGGTCAATAAAGAAAATCTTTTTACGTCTTGCGCAAAGGCTCTGGAAATTCCAAGCCTTAGGGAAACTTGAGTTGTTCCGTAAATTAAAAAACTGCGTTTATATAGAGACAGATTACAAAACCACTGAGGTACTGAACCATAGAAACACCAACAATAAAATAATAAACCGTAACGATAACCACTTTGACATTAGCCTTCAGCGAAAGCGCTTGCCTTGCGTATTGTCTATCTCACACGACGTGAGATAAGGGTTGCAGGGCATAGATGCCCGTTTAACCCGTGGCAATCGAAGCAAGGTAAGGGATTGAGCGACCGGAAGGCGGAGGAAGCAGGGGGATGTAAAGGGGACCACCCCTTTTGAAGGAAAACCGTTCTAGCCAAAATCTACAAAAACAAACCCCACTCCAATACCTCTCTATCCCCAAGAATCAAAACAAAACTAATTACCATTAAAGGTTTAATGATTAACTTTTAACCCCCTTCCAATTCATTCACCAAAAAATCAATCAACAACCTAACCTTAGTAGCCAAATATTTATTCTGCGGATACACAGCCCAAATCCCCTCTTCCATGGGCTCATGGGCCACCAATAACTTTTCCAACTCACCAGCCTCTAAATGTTTTCGCAAATAATAATCAGGCAACTGCACCACCCCCAAGCCTTTAAGAGCGGCATCCACCAGCCCCAAGCCAGAGTTGCAACGCAGGCTTCCCGTCACCCGTACTTTTTTATTGTTACTAGAAGCTTTATTTCCAACAACGGCTTTTTTGTCAAAAGCGTTTTCATCTGAAACATCTTTATGGGCAGAGTTATCAAACGCAGAGAAGTACCAAAAATCCGAACTGCCCAATAAACAATTATGATTTTTTAATTCGTTAACAGAATTTGGCACGCCGTGTTGCTGTACATAGGATGGGGATGCACATAAAAAATGTTGGCGGCTGGATATTTTTTTAGCCACTAACGTGGAGTCATCTAAATTGCCAAGGCGTATGGCCAAATCAAAACCATCCTCCACTAGGTCTACCCGTTGGTTAGATAAGTGCACGTTTATTTCTACTTCTGGGTAGCGCAGCAAAAAGTCACTTATTAGCGGAATGATGTGACGCTCACCATAGGTGACCGGAGCCGTAAGATTAATTTTGCCCTGAGGGCGCCCCTTTAAATTAGTCATGGAGCGTTCGGCTTCATCTAGGCCATCTAAAATATTGCGGCATTGACGATAAAACAGCTGCCCTTCTTCGGTGGGGGATACCTTACGGGTGGTGCGGTAAAACAGCTTAGTACTGAGGCGCTTTTCTAAAGCGTTAATTTGGCGACTCACCTGTGCGGTGGAGATAAGCAGCTTTTTGCCCGCCAGGGTAAAGCTTCCGGTTTCCACCACTGCCGCAAACTCGCATATGCCCTGCCATTGCATAAATTCTACCTTTTGAACGCTTTTAAAGGGTTATCAAGACATTGTTACCATATGGTAAAAGTAAGTTGATAAAACAGCATATTAACACCACAGGATAAATAATTATAATAGCCACCAATATCTCGCCTTAATAGAATTGTGTGCCAAAAGGCCCTAACCTAGTAAGAGCTTTATGAGAACCTAATGAGTGCCCTGCACCCACTATCTAACGGACCCAATATGACCGATAAATTTATTAAATCTAAAGCCGCCATTGCCTGGGGCCCTAAGCAACCACTGTCTATTGAAGAAGTAGATGTAATGCTGCCTCGCAAGGGCGAAGTATTGGTGCGCATTGTGGCATCGGGCGTGTGTCATACCGATGCATTTACTCTGTCGGGTGAAGACCCAGAAGGGATTTTCCCAGCCATATTAGGCCATGAAGGAGGCGGGATCGTTGAGCAAGTGGGTGAGGGCGTTAGCAGTGTTGTTGTGGGGGATCATATTATACCACTGTACACCCCTGAATGCGGCCAGTGTAAGTTCTGTTTATCGGGCAAAACCAACCTGTGCCAACAGATTCGTGAAACCCAAGGCAAGGGATTAATGCCCGACGGCACCACCCGCTTTTATAAAGACGGCCAGCCTATTTACCATTACATGGGTTGCTCTACCTTCTCTGAATACACGGTTTTACCCGAGATTTCGTTGGCCAAGGTAAACAAAGAAGCCCCATTAGAAGAAGTGTGCTTGTTAGGCTGCGGCGTGACCACCGGCATGGGCGCGGTAATGAATACCGCCAAGGTAGAAGAAGGCGACACGGTAGCCATCTTTGGCATGGGCGGCATTGGCTTAAGCGCCGTGATTGGCGCGACTATGGCCAAGGCCAGCCGTATTATCGTCATTGATATTAACGAAAGTAAGTTTGATTTGGCCCGTAAACTGGGGGCCACCGATTGCATTAATCCTAAAGATCACGACAAGCCTATTCAAGATGTGATTGTAGAGCTAACCGATGGCGGTGTTGATTACTCGTTTGAGTGTATTGGCAACGTAGATGTAATGCGTTCAGCGTTAGAATGCTGCCATAAAGGTTGGGGAGAGTCGGTGATTATTGGTGTTGCCGGTGCTGGCCAAGAAATTTCTACTCGCCCATTCCAGTTGGTAACCGGGCGAGTCTGGCGCGGCACTGCCTTTGGTGGTGTGAAAGGCCGCACTGAATTGCCTGATTATGTTGAACGTTACTTGGCAGGTGAGTTTAAGCTAAGTGATTTCATTACCCATACCATGGGGCTTGAAGGCATTAACGATGCGTTTGATTTAATGCACAAGGGCGAGAGTATTCGCAGCGTCGTACATTTTAATAAATAGTTTTTATTAACGTGTTAAACGTATAAAAAGTGGGCCGCCTTTATTTTTACTTTTATTTTTATTTTTATTTTACAAGTAAGCGCGGCCTGTCTTGTTTTATAGAAGGTCTTTTCTACCACTTTATTTTCTAGCGTTATCTTTTCTAATGGGGGCCTGTGCCTTATATTAACCCCCATTAATTTTTAGAATAAACAATAAAAAAGCAAAGGAATCATTCCATGAACACCAACCTTCAACAGGTGAGTTCACAGCGCGTATATTCAGGTGAGCACCAACAGTTTACTCATGACTCCACCAGTTTAAATTGCGCCATGCGCTTTGCCATATTCATGCCGCCACAAGCAAGTACCGATAACAAGGTGCCGGTTTTATACTGGTTATCGGGCCTTACCTGTAACGATGAAAACTTCATGCAAAAAGCCGGGGCGTTACGCATTGCCGCCAAACTGGGCATGGCCATAGTAGCACCCGATACTAGCCCAAGAGGCACCGACTTTAATGGAGTAGAAGTGGCCGATGATGAAAACGCAGCTTACGATTTAGGATTAGGCGCGGGCTTTTATATTAACGCCACCCAAGCACCTTGGGATAAACACTATAAAATGTACGACTACATAGTGGATGAATTACCCAGCATTATTGAGGCGAATTTTCCGGTATCGAATAAACGTTCTATTAGTGGCCATTCCATGGGCGGCCACGGCGCGTTAATGATTAGCCTTAAACACCCAGAACGCTACGCATCGGCTTCGGCGTTTAGCCCCATTTGCCAACCCACCACTTGCCCTTGGGGGCAAAAAGCCTTCACTGCTTATTTAGGGAATGATGAAAAAAATTGGCAGGCTTATGACAGCAGCTTGTTAATGCGCAATGCCACAGATGCAACACAACAAGTGCCCACGTTAGTGAGCCAAGGTAGCAGTGATAACTTTTTACAAGAACAGTTAAACCCAGAAGCCTTGCAAGCGGCGGCCCTTGAGAGCCAGTACCCCTTAACCTTTGATATGGAACTGGGTTACGACCACAGCTATTACTTTATCTCGAGTTTTATTAATGACCATTTGAAGTTTCATGGTGTGCATTTGGAGAAATAATAAAACGTAAGTAAGCCACTCATTTTTAAGTGGCTTACTTTCCCCCAATAGATAACACCAATCTATTCATTACAAACTATTCCTTTGCAAACTATTTCCTTACAAAAGACAGGCCTATTAACGCAGCCAGCCTTGCATAATCACCGCACCTTACCCCACACCTATGGCCATTCTTCACTCTCAAACCAAGCTGTACTTTTTTTAAACAAAACACCCCATTTAAGCCCCTAATGAATAGCAATGATTTGTCTATAGGGCTAAAATCGCCCCTCAAATTTTATGAATAAAATACCTGCTGCCAGCAAATGGGCTAAAAGCCCCGTTATATGGCTGCTGGCGGCGAGATATGGGTTGTATACATGAGTAGAAAGATTGAGTTATTGGCACCCGGCGGTGATGTAAACGCCATTAAAGCGGCCATTGTGGCCGGTGCCAATGCGGTATATTGCGGCCTGGATACCTTTAACGCCCGTAACCGTGCAGCCAATCTTTCTTTTGATGATTTAAACGGCATTGTCCGTTTAGCCCATGAATACCAGTGCGAGATCTTTTTAACCCTGAATGTGGTGATTCTGGAACACGAATTACCGGGCATGATTAAGTTGCTGAATAAGCTGGTGAATACCGGCATCGACGGCATTATCGTGCAAGACTTGGGTATGTTTAATTTGGTTAAGAAGCACTTTCCTACTTTAGACATTCACGCCTCTACCCAGCTCACCACCCACAACGAAGGGCAAATTTTATTCTTGGCGAAAATTGGCGCCAGCCGCGTGAATTTATCCCGTGAATTAAATCTTGGAGAGATTCAATCTCTCACCTCCCTTGCCCATGATCACGATGTCCTCACCGAAGTGTTTGTACACGGCGCCTTGTGTATTGCTTTCTCTGGCCAGTGTTATTCAAGCTCGGTAAGCGTTGGAAACTCGGGCAACCGTGGTCGCTGTAGTCAGGCTTGTCGTGATGAATATGAACCCACTGAAATGGGCAATAAACACCCACTTAACTTAAAAGACAATTCGGCTTATTTTGATTTACCAGAATTGGTAGAAGCGGGTGTGGATTCTTTAAAAATTGAAGGGCGTATTAAAGGCGCGAGCTACGTACATACCGTGGTGGACAGCTGGCGCAAACAAATAAATAAATTTGTAGATACCGGCAAGTTATTAGAAGACGACTCAAGCCTTTATAAAGTATTCAACCGAGACTTTACCAATTTGTTCTTAAAGGGTGACATGACTAAGTCGATGTTTATCGATAATCCCCGTGATAATAGCTTTACCCATGCCAATGAAAAAAGTAATGCCATCTCTGTGGTGCAAATTCATGATGCACAGCAAGAGTTAAAGGCAGATAAAAATGAAATCACTGCACAGGTCAGTGAAAAAATTGAATTCCTAAGCATTGAAAAGCCCAGCTTAAACATAGAGTTCTCAGGCAAACTTAATGAACCACTGACGGTGACGGCGGTAGTAACAGATACCAACCAGAAGGCCCTAGAGAAAAAAGACGATCAGGTGTTTGTGGTGCAATCGGAAACCAAGCTCATTGCCGCGGGTCAATCTTCAATTGACCAAAGCGCTATTGAGAAACGCTTTAAGAGTTTTAATAATGCCCAGTACAATCTTGAAGGGTTTCATTTTTCAAAGCTTGCCGATGATTTAAATATTCCTTTTAAAGAGCTCACCACCCTTAAAAATAAATTAGCATTTTTATTAAATGGCTCTAAAGAAGTGGTGGCCAACGTTGATGTGCCTAATCTTGTTCAACACGATAAAATAGAAGAAAAGCCCAAGCTTTCTATATTAATCAGTGATGTAAAAGATCTACACCTGTGTGATGTGACCGATGCCGATGTGTATTTTAAATTGCCCGAGAGTTTTAAAGTGGGCAATACCAAGTACATAGACATATTCTTAGAGAATCCGCGCCTTATTCCTTGGTTTCCTGCGGTATTAATCGGCAAGGATTACAACGAAGCGGTTAAAGTGTTGGAAGTGGTTAAACCTAAACGCATTGTTAGCAACAATACAGGGGTTGCCTATAAAGCGTTTGAGATGGGCATAGATTGGATTGCCGGCCCATTCTTAAATACCACCAACTCTTACGCATTAATGACACTGCAAGAAGAGCTAGATTGTAAAGGTGCGTTTATTTCTAACGAGATTAACCAAAACCAAATTAGACGCATAAAACGCCCTGAAGGCTTTAAACTTTTATACAGCATTTACCACCCTATCTTGATGATGACCAGCCGCCAGTGTTTCTTCCAGCAAACTGTCGGTTGTAAAAAACCCAGCATTGAAGATGGCTGCATGCTGAAATGTGAAAAGGCCACCACCATTACTAACGTGAAAGGCATTTCTTTCGCGGTGGACAAGCAAAAAGGCGGCTACCCTAGTATTTATAACCACGAGCAATTCTTAAACCTAGACGCGGTTAAAGATTTCTCGGGATTGTTTGATGAATTCTTTATTGATTTAACTAACATAGGTGCAGGCTCGAAAGAACAAGCCGATAAGGCTGAATTGTTACGTCACTTTGAGAATGTATTGGATGGTGTGGAGGCTTCAAGCGTACAGCTTAATGAAATGGTAGAGATATCTACTAACGCTCAGTATCGTCAGGGGCTTTAGGTTTCTAACCTATTTAAAAGATGGACTCTAGTCGACTAAATATTTTTTCCTCAATGTGTCACTCTTGTCAATATGAAAGAGTGGCCTCTGATAAGTACGTTAAGCATCGATGTCCAAAATGTAAAAAGCCCTATCTAGTCTCATATAAGCAAGCAGCACGTGAAGGCAAGTTTGATAACTACACACCAAACCATATTCCTTTTAAAGAAAGAATATTTTTTGTTTTTTTCGGTTTTGTATTAATGGCATATTCATTCTATGCCATATTTGATGAAAGACTGATTATCCCCACTAAAAGATCTGAAATAATTTTTGTAGGCGATGGCATACCATGGGGAGGGTTTTGCTTATTTACTATAGCGTTATCGCTCTTTATCGGTGTAATTGATCACTACGATAAAAGAGATAATGAAATATATTATTCGTTTGCAGTCGGAGGGTTACAGCTATTAGGTTGCCTATGCATATTGATAGGCGTGATAGTTGATTAATAAATTGGCCTCTTCATTAGAGGCCGAATATGTCTTAGGTCATGGAGGCTAAATTACTAATCAAAACTAAAACTGCATCTCAGGCACCACATCTGGCACCACTAATTCCCCAGCGGTTTTATCAATAATCTCTTGCACCGACACTCCTGGTGCACGCTCAATCAACCAAAAGGCACCGTTGCGAATTTCCATAAAGGCCAAGTCGGTTACCACTTTTTTAATGCAGCCAGCCCCTGTTAACGGCAAGGTACATTTAGGCAGTAATTTAGAATCTCCATTTTTAGAAGCGTGGGTCATGGTCACAATTATATTATCTGCACCCGCTACTAAATCCATGGCGCCGCCCATGCCTTTTATTAACTTGCCTGGAATCATATAAGAGGCAATGTTACCGCGCACATCCACTTCAAAGGCACCCAGTACGGTTAAATCCACATGGCCACCACGAATCATGGCAAAGGATTCAGCCGATGAAAAAATCGAAGCGCCTTTAATAGCGGTTACGGTTTGTTTGCCGGCGTTAATCATGTCGGCGTCTAATTCGTCTTCGGTGGGAAAACGGCCCATGCCTAATAAACCATTTTCAGATTGCAGCATTACTTCCATGCCTTCGGGTACATAGTTAGCCACTAAGGTAGGGATACCTATGCCCAGGTTCACGTAGTAACCGTCTTTCATTTCTTGCGCCACACGCTGGGCTAGTTGTTCTCTTGATAAAGCCATGATGAAACTCCTTATGCCTGTGTGATGGTGCGTTGTTCAATGCGTTTTTCAAAAGTACCTAGTATTAAACGATCAACATAAATGCCAGGTGTGTGTATATGCGCTGGGTCTAGTTCTCCTGGCTGCACAATTTCTTCCACTTCAACCACTGTAATTTTTCCGGCGGTAGCGGCCATGGGATTAAAGTTTTGTGCGGTATGGCGATAAACCAGGTTGCCATAGGTATCGGCCTTCCAAGCTTTCACAATGGCAAAGTCGCCGGTGATGGCTTCTTCTAAAATGTAATTGCGGCCGTTAAATTCTTTTACCTCTTTACCCTCACCTACTGGAGTACCGTAACCAGTGGCTGTATAAAAAGCAGGAATGCCTGCGCCGCCTGCTCGCATTTTTTCGGCCAGCGTGCCTTGCGGAGTTAATTCAACTTCTAATTCACCAGCCAATAACTGCTCTTCAAATAATTTGTTTTCGCCCACATAAGAAGACACCATTTTTTTAATTTGCTTATCTTCCAGCAAAACACCTAAACCAAAACCATCAACACCACAGTTGTTGGAGACAAACGTTAAATCCGTGGTGCCTTTGTTTTTAATTTCGCCTATTAGGTTTTCTGGAATACCACACAAACCAAAACCGCCGGCAATAACGGTCATACCATCTTCAAGACCCGCCATGGCCTCTTCGTAACTGCCAACCAGCTTATTAAATCCCGACATGTTCCACTCCTATTGGCCAATCACCATGAGTATGTTTATTTTGAGGGCTTCTCTTGCGGCTTAGTACCCAGCAAAAGAAACTGAAATTAGGGCTTTTACAGCATGGGATATGGCTTTATATTAAACAATTGGAAAAAATTCATGGTTTAATAAGTTTTTTAAATAAATAACCAACAACCTAAACGAGTGGGTGGCAGCGGCATGGCCAGTATAAGTAGCGTAACCCTTAAGCAAATACGTGCCTTTGTGGCGGTCGTGCGCTCACGCAGCTTTGCCGAAGCGGCTGCACAAATTCACCTGTCACAACCAGCATTAAGCATTGCCATTAAAAACCTGGAAGAGACAGTAGGTGGGCAGTTACTCACCCGCACCACTCGCTCCTTCGCACTAACCCCCGAAGGGGAAAGCTTTTACCCCACTGCCCAGCGCCTGCTTGGCGATTGGGATAACGCCCTATCAGATTTAAATAATCGCTTTGCCCTGCGTACCGGGCGCATTACGGTGGCTGCCATGCCTTCATTTGCCGCCAACCTACTGCCCATTGCCCTTAAAGAATTTAAAACCCAGCACGACCAGGTAAAAGTGGCTTTGCATGACGTCATTGCCGAAGAAGTGGTGAGTATGGTGCGCTCAGGCAAGGCCGAGTTAGGGGTGAGCTTTGACCCGGGTGAACATGACGACCTAAAGTTTATACCGCTGTTTAATGACCATTTTGTGGCGGTATTACCCAAGGATCACGCCCTGGCCCAACATGAACAAATAGATGTTAAGCAGCTTTTAGAGTCTGATTTACTTACCCTGCAAGCGCCCTCTCAGGTAAGGCAGCTCATAAGCGATTGGCTAGAGGGGCTATCTATTCCATTCAGCCCTGCCATGGAAACTCACCAGCTGGTGACCATAGGGCGCATGGTGGCTCAGGGCTTGGGCATTAGTATTGCGCCGGCTTTGTGTGAGACTCAAATGCGCGAGGTGGGTGCCATATGTCGGCCACTACAAAATGCTGGCCTCAGTCAGCAAGTGGGGATTATTACTCGGCGCCGTTATCCACTTTCGGCGGCGGCTCAGGCCATGGAAAATATCTTGCTGGAGACCTTTGGCCTGGCTAAAGACCGTGCTTAAATCTAATAAAACGCCCTGGTTTAGCCGTTGGCCAACAAATTCTGGTCATAATTCACATAGACCAAATGCGAAAATGCATTACACTGAGATGATGTACATTTAGTCTTTAAAAAGAGCTTACAAATATTATGAGTAAGGACAATATTGTTGATGGCGTAGATTATGGCCCCTTGGCCCAGTTAATTGGCAAGTGGCAGGGGGATAAAGGCATAGACATAGCCCCTGAACCCGACGATGAAGAACGAAACCCCTACTTTGAAACCATTACCTTTGAGGCCATTGGCACCACCAGCAATGCCGAGTCTCAAACGTTAGCCGGTCTTTATTATCAGCAGTTGGTGACACGTAGCCGTGATAAAAAACCATTGCACAATCAAACGGGCTATTGGTTATGGGATGCTGAAAACAATGTGATTATGCACTCATTCACTATTCCTCGTGGGGTTTGTGTCTTAGCCGGTGGCGAGCATAAAGACACTGAGCAAGAGGAAGTTATTTTAGAAGTACGGGCCGCCATGGGAGATAAAGAATGGGAAATTATTCAATCACCCTTTATGAAGAAAAAAGCTCGAACCGTTAAGTATTTTCATAAACTAAGTGTTAAAGGCGACGCGCTTAAATATCAACAAACCATGAACTTGGAAATTTATGGCAATATGTTTGAGCATACCGATAACAATAGCCTTATCCGCATTAAATAACGCTCCCCCATAGCAAACCTCAGCCTGCTTGAGGTTTGTTTCATTTAGGCTAGGCTTTAATTATCTAATGAACCGTAAAATACTAACTGACTTGCTATGGCCGCACTCAATGTGTCTTGGCAAAACATCGACATAGCATTATTGAATGGCCTGTTAGCTATTTTCACCAAGGCTCTTTTTATATAGAGACGTAACAAATAGCAGTATACGGATTTATTGCCTATGGATAAGCGCACTCTTGCAGAGCTAAAGAAAAAAATAGTACAACTGCCGCCATTATCCAACGTTGTTACACGCCTACTGGCCTTAGATTCAGACAGCGATACCTTCTTTGAAGATGTTATGCGCTTGGCTCAAGAGGACCCCACCTTTGCACTAAGAATTATTAAGCTAAGCAACTCAGCTATTAATACACCTGTGGATCAAATTATTGGGCTACGTGAAGCGGTGGTGAGAATTGGCACTAATCAAATTGCCGGCTTAATTGCCTCCATGGCCATGACCCAGGTATTTATTCCCACCACTCAAGCCGAAAAAGATTTATGGAAACATTCAATACAAGTGGCGGTGATCTCGCGAGTATTGGCCTGTGCCACCACGGCCTTTAAAGTGAATCCCGAGCAAGCCTACCTGTGTGGATTAATCCACGATATGGGAAAGTTTATATTGTCTCCCCTGGATGCAAATAAACAGGGCAAAACAGCCAAGGAAAATAATCATTCAGCACAGCAATATATTCTCGCTGAAAAAGACGCCAAGGGTTTTAACCACGCCATTCTCGGCATGCATGTTTGTAAAAAGTGGCAAATGCCCGAGACCCTGTGCAATGTGGCAAGGTATCATCATGCCAAGGAGCTACCCAAGGACATTACAAACGATGTGATGTGCACTCACCTAATTCGTCTTATTCAACTGGCAGATATCATTAGTTTTTATTTAAACTTAAACCCAGAAGTATTGGATTTTGAATTAGAAAATATAGAGGAGTGTTTAGAGGAAAACTGCATTAAGCCTTTCCCAGGAAAAGCGCCGTTAAGGGCAGACGAATTAGCCACATTAATTGGCCCTATGTTACTGGAAGCGAATATGGCCATTAAGAATTTAGGCATTAGCGACTAGGCTATTAAAGCAGCGCAGTTTATCTTTACAACAGCTGAAAGTTCGGGTGTAAATTCCAGTCTATTTCATCTAGCCCATGTTTTTTTAAATAGGCGTTGCCTTCACTAAAACAACCAGAGCCGGTAAAGGCCACAAAATCACTGCCCTGTTTACTGGCACCTAAAGGACTTGGGTGAGAGGTTTTAATCACACAGTGTTTTTGGGTATCTATTTTCTCGCACACACCGTGGGCAAATTTCCCCCAGGCCAAAAACACCACATTAGTTTTTTCGCGGTTAATTAGCTCTATGCAACTATTGGTAAAGGTTTCCCAACCTTTTTTGCTGTGACTGCCCGCCTGCGCTTCACGCACGGTTAAACAAGAATTAAGCAACAACACCCCCTGATTCGCCCAGTCTTGCAAATTGCCCGAAACAGGAATATCAATATTTAAGTCGCGGTTTAATTCTTTGTAGATATTCCTTAAGGAGGGTGGGATTTTCACATCCCCCTCAACACTAAAAGACAAACCATGGGCCTGGCCTTTGCCGTGGTAAGGGTCTTGACCAATAATAACCACTTTCACATTATCAAACGGAGCACTTTGAAAGGCGTTGTAACAATTTTTGTTTGAGGGAAATACCACCTGCCCAACGGCCTGCTCTTCTTGCAAAAACTGCTGCAGCGATTGCATATAGTCTTTAGCAAATTCTTTTTTGAAATGCTTTTTCCATTTAGCGTCGAGCTTTTTAGGCAGGGAGATCATTTACAGCTCTTCGTCTATTTTTTGAGTTTCTTTAGTGACCACAAATAGACGATAAATAAATACGGTAAACATTGGCAGAACAAATACATTTAACCCAAATTCAAACACACCCAGCAATAATGGATTAACCGCAATCATTAAGTTTAATAACACCAGTGCCAAACCATATACGCCAGTTAATGCCCCTAGCACCATAAAACCATTAAAGGCTAATTTGTTACCTTTAATTTGTTGGTTACTGGCTTTGAGCGCTTCAATGGGGTTTAAACCATCCACTAGAGTGTAGTAAGCGGCAAAAAAACAACGATACATAATCATACAGACAGGAATGGCAATAATTGCAACCATGAGTGTATTTTTTAAAACTTCGTCACTAATGCCTGAGGCTAATATTCCAGCTACTATTGCTGCAGGAATAACTGCCAACATGACAAATAACCCCATGACAATACTGGTGAGAGCAACTGGCATTACTTTTCCAACAGCCAGGGTAAAAGCAGAACTTAAGCTATCGTCTTGCTCCGTAGAATACTGATGCACAAGTGACATCATATACACAGAGAAAAACATGCTCATTAGCATCATCACCAGCAAACCCAAACCAGAAGGCTGAGCCGTGCCAAATATTGCGGAGTGAATAAGCGGCACTATACTGGAGGCCACACTTAACCAAAATATTTTATTAAAAAGTTGAGCATAAAAATTTAAACTTTGCTTGAAAACATCGATGGCGGTCATAAAGATAGCTCGGCTATTGAAACAACACCCTTGGTAACACTCGGGGATTTGAAAGTTAAACTCAGAAAATAAACATACAGTTTATACAAAAAAGCCGAAGCTAAATTTTAGGGTCACCCTAAAATTTAGCTTCGGCTTAGCACATAGGCTAGTTAGCCACGTGGACGCATGTGTGGGAACAAGATAACGTCTTTAATGGTTGGGCTGTCGGTGAACAACATCATTAAACGGTCGATACCTATGCCTTCACCTGCTGTTGGAGGCATGCCGTATTCTAAGGCTTCTATGTAGTCAGCATCGTAATGCATGGCTTCATCATCACCGGCGGCTTTTTCATCCACTTGCTTCTGGAAACGTTGGGCTTGGTCTTCAGCATCGTTTAACTCGCTGAAACCGTTGGCCAGTTCACGTCCGCCTACAAAGAATTCAAAACGGTCGGTGAAGAATGCATTATCATCGCTACGACGGGCTAGCGGCGATACCTCCCAAGGGTAAGCAGTAATGAAAGTTGGCTGATCTAATTTGTGTTCAGCGGTTTCTTCAAAAATTTCGCATAACCACTTACCAGCACCCCAGGCACTTTGCTTAGGTTCATCTTTAATGCCCACCTGGCGACCATATGCAATTAACGCTTCAAGGTTATTTTCACAATCTTGAATAATGGCATTATCAAATTCAGGGTTATATTTCATAACCGCGTCGCACATGGTGATACGAGTAAATGGTTGAGAGAAATCGTAAGTAGATTCCTTAACAATATTGCCTTCGCTGTCTTTTTCGGTGGACTTAATATCTGTGGTGCCCATTACGTCTTGAGCCAGGGTGCGCAACATGTCTTCTGTGGTATTCATAAGGTCATGGTAAGTGGCATAAGCCTGATAAAATTCAATCATGGTGAATTCAGGGTTATGGCGAGTAGACAAACCTTCGTTACGGAAGCTGCGGTTAATTTCAAATACACGCTCAAAGCCACCCACGATTAAACGCTTAAGGTTAAGCTCAGGTGCAATACGCAAGTACATGTCTACGTCTAGAGCGTTGTGATGAGTCTCAAATGGTTTAGCGGTAGCGCCACCTGGAATCACTTGCAACATGGGTGTTTCCACTTCCATGAAATCACGCTCGGATAAGTATTTACGAATACCTTCAACAATTTTTGAACGGATTTTAAATAAGTCACGGGTCTCTTGGCTCATGATTAAATCAATATAGCGCTGACGGTATTTGGTTTCTTGATCGGCCAAACCATGGAACTTATCTGGCAGTGGACGTAACGATTTAGTTAACATTACCAACTGATCAGAAGATGTGATGTTTACAAACAACTCACCTTTACCCGATTTGTGCAAAGCACCCTTGGCACCAATGATATCGCCTAGGTCATAAGCGCTTTTGTAATTAATTTCTTTTTGCACTTCTTTGGCGATGTAAACCTGGATTTTTCCAGACACATCTTGAATTTGAGCAAATGGGCCACGCTGAAACATGATACGACCGGCTACTGCTACCTGGTGGTCTTTTTCTTCAAGGGTGGGTTTATCAAACTCACCAAATTCTTTTTGTAAATCTTCAGCAAGATCTTTACGATCAAAATCGTTTTTATGACCATTGGCTGAACAACCTTCACGCATCGCATCTAATTTAGCGCGACGTTCGCTGATCAACTTGTTTTCATCACGTGCTTCAGTCATTTCAATAGCCTTTTGCCTACATGGATGTAGGTACTTGGGCTGCGTCGGGAACGTGCAGCCCTGTTTTAATATTTAACCAAGGCTTAGTTTCAATTAAGCCCTGCTTTACAATTTAGCAAAAGCCTAATTTAGATTAGACCCTGCTTTAAAATTTAACCAAGGCCTAGTTAGAACTAGGCCCACTTTAATACTTTAAAAAGGCCTTGTTTGAATAAGACCTATTTTTTACAAACCAGCTTTTTACAAACCGGCCTTTAGAGACGCTTCCATAAATGGATCTAAAGCCCCATCAAGTACTACCTGGGTATTACGATTTTCAATACCTGTACGTAAATCTTTAATACGTGAATCATCCAGTACGTATGAACGTATCTGGCTGCCCCAGCCAATGTCAGACTTAGTGGCTTCCAGCGCCTGGCTTTCGGCATTACGAATGCTTAATTCACGTTCGTATAATTTGGCCTTTAACTGCTTCATGGCCTGGTCTTTGTTTTTATGCTGCGATCGCTGGTTTTGACACTGGGTTACCACATTGGTGGGAACGTGGGTAATACGTACCGCCGATTCGGTGGTGTTTACGTGCTGACCACCGGCGCCACTGGCACGGTAAACATCAATACGTAAATCAGCCGGGTTAATGTCTATTTCAATGTTGTCATCAATTTCTGGTGAAACAAAAACCGAAGCAAACGAGGTATGGCGACGACCACTGGAATCGAATGGCGATTTGCGTACCAAACGATGCACACCGGTTTCGGTACGCAACCAACCAAAAGCATATTCACCATCAAAACGAATGGTGGCGCCTTTAATACCCGCCACATCGCCGG
>ERZ1027231.228-NODE-228-length-23430-cov-21.456599_pt1 | contig 23430 bp, 20 predicted proteins | sample MGYA00520866_ERZ1027231 | MGnify/ENA primary metagenome ERZ1027231 (study PRJEB33311, sample SAMEA4378411) | marine metagenome | biome: Marine biome; feature: Fjord; material: Water | collected 2014-07-20T08:00:00Z/2014-07-... | depth 75 m ...
CCCATCATTATGAGTGATGTGCTCTAACCAACTGAGCTATGTAGCCAAAAGCGGGGCGCATTATTAACTTCAGGCCGCTTTATGTCAAGCAAGTATTTCAAATTAATCAGTCACTTAGCAAAAAATATGGCTTATTTGGACCTAGCTTGGCTTTTCAGGCCGTAGCCGTGGGGAATTGCCCACTTTATACTCGATTGAGTGGGCTAAATAACAAAAACGTAAGGTCGCTATGGAAATTGGCCTAAACCCACAGTCGCAATTTGTATCTATCAGCGGCTGTCAGGCTGGTGCATAGCAATACAGTTAATGTCTAGCTCAAGCAGTGGAAGTGCAATCCTGAAGTTAATGCAGAAATATACGAGTACTCAAGCCAGTAGCAAGTGGTTGATAAAAATAATCATAACAACAGAAGGGAAATTAAATGAATAAACTAATCGGCTTCGTGGTGACGCTGGGCTTAATAGGCGGGCTTTATATAGGCCTTGGTAACGTCTACAAAAATGAAATATATCAAGGGGCGATAAACTTTGAAGCAGGCCTTTCCGGTTTAAAGGAAAGGGATGCTGACATAAGCGTGGGTGAAATTGTGTATTTTGAAAATGCCCAGCGCGATAAAAAACCCAGTGTATTGTTAGTGCATGGATTTGGTGCAAACAAAGAGAACTGGTTACGCTTCGCGCGTTCGTTTAAGGATAACTACCATGTGGTGGCGGTGGATTTACCTGGCCATGGCAAGAGCGTGAATTCATTTGATTTAAATTACTCTCTGGAAAATCAGGTGGCCTGGCTGCATGAGTTTACGCAAAACATTGGTTTACAGTCTTTTCATTTAGCGGGTAATTCCATGGGTGGTGCTATCAGTGCCTTGTATGCGGTGAAATATCCAGAGCAAGTGATTAGTGCCACCTTAATTGATCCGGCCGGAATACATGATTTTCGTTCGGTCATGCAAGATTTAATTGACCAAGGCGACAATCCATTGGTGGTGGAAGACACTCAGGGTTTCAATCGCCTAATGAACTTTGCCTTGGAGCAGCCTCCATTTGTGCCCTGGCCAATTACCATGGTGAATGCTGAGCATGCTAAGGCGTTAAAACCACTACACAACAAGCTTTGGAAAGACATGTTGCAAGGCCAGGGCGATAGCTTTAAGCCACTGCTTAAGCAAATACGTGTACCTACTTTGGTGCAATGGGGTGAACAGGACAGGGTAATTAACTACAAAAATATCGAAGTATTTAAAAGTCTTATTCCGTCTGTGACCACCCATGTTTGGCCAAATGTAGGTCACGCTCCCATGGTGGAAATTCCAAATGAATCAGCAGAGCTGATGCTTAGTCACATTCAAGACTAGAATTGAGTTAGAGACCAACAAAACTAATACTAAAGTTGGTGCGTTGGTCTCACTGGTTTCATTTATTTATTCAATTCAGCATAAAGTTGTAATTTTGATAATCAGGGTCCTAGAAGTTACAAATTAAACTGTTAATATGCGCCATAATACGAAAACGAATGCCTTAGGTATTGTGGATTTAGTGGTATGCAAAAATTAACACGAGAAGAATATAACAGCGATGCGGTCATGCGCATGGTGCACAGTGTTACCTTTCTAAAAAACCTAGCCAATCAAGATCAAGCCCAATTTGAATTGTTATTAAGCGTTAGTCGCTTCATGAAATTTGAGCAGGGCGAAGTATTAATGAACAAGGGTGAATCAGCCGACAGCCTTTATTTTTTACTAAAAGGCCAGGTTTCTGTTTTTACTTCAAGTGACGATCAAGCCTCATGTGTTCTCAATCCTGGTGAAGTGGTAGGCACCATGTCTATGGTGACAGGCGGTAATCGCAGCGCCACTGTTAAAGCCCACTCCGATGTAGTGCTGTTGTCGCTGGAGTATACCCACTGTAACGATATTAACGACTATGGATTATTTAATTTACATACCAAGTTAATGGCATATCGCATGGTGATTCACCATATTCGTTGGACACTTGAGCTAAATAAAATGAAGTATCCAAACCATGAGCTGGCACCTAGAATTTTTAAGATGCCAATTTATTCCGGAGACAAAGATACTCAAGAAGAGTTACTGGCTTTACATGAACAAGCGCGTTTATTGGCTGAATTATTACGTGAATGGAATGATAGTTTGGTTGAGTCAATGACCACAAATTCAGAATCACATGGCTTAATGGCCAGTGGTCTAACTGCTAGCTAATTGTTTATGGGTGCCATTTTTTATTTAGGCGCCACAGTAAATCCATCTTTTGTAGCTGTTAAGAAAAAACTCAACAGCTCATCGTCATTCATCCCGTCTTTTAGTTTTTACCCTTGGTAAATAAATGCGGAAACAACTTCAGCTTTTGCTCTTGCGTTAAATCCTTCATGCATTGAATATTATTATCTGGAATAGCTTCTGGATTAGGGTATTTCTCGAGGGCATCTTCAAGGCTGTCTTCTCGAATCAGGTGCAGCAGAGGATAAGGGGCGCGGTTGGTGAGGTTTTCGGCATCATCAGGCTGAGTGCCACCAAACTGATACTGAGGATGGAAACTGGCAATTTGAAAAATACCCAGCCAATCTTCTTGCTCTAGTAACTTGTCTGCATAATCTAAAAACTGATTGTAATCATCAAAATTCTGTAAATGATTTGGAATTATGATAACCGTGGTTTCACGGGTTTGTGCAGGCAGTTTTTCAAGCTCCAGTAGGGCATTTTGCACATGCTCCAGCAGGTCCACATCTTTCTTGCCTGTGAATAAGTCCAGATGAATTTGCTGTAAGCGTTGAGGCTTGGCCGCAAACGGGCATAAATTAAGGCCTATAACTACCTGATCTAACCAGGTATTTACCTCTGAGATAATCTTGTCTGTCATGGTTTATGCTGAATTTTATAAAAAACCATTGTAACTAAATCTGTGCTTAAACCCTAGGCTGCTGTCTGTTAAGGCGGTCATTAGTTTAATTAATAAAATCAATGAATTGGCTTATCAATAATAGATCTATGCAGGGCATTTTCTCAAATAAATAGCGACTATAGTTAAGGTGGGTATGGGCAAACGGTGTGCTTCATGGAAAAAATTCTGCGTAACATTATTGAAGGGGTTTCCAATAACTACGGCAAAGCCTTTTTCAACACCATTACTCTTAAACTGCACGAAGCCATTGGCAGCGACTTTACCTTTATTGCCCGTCTCGATGTAGACGCCTATGTGTCTCGTACTATCTCCTTGGTGGCCAATGGTGAGCTGGCTGAAAACATGGAATACAGTTTAAAAGACACTCCCTGTGCAACAGTAACCGATGACAGCCTATGCCTTTATCCTAAAGAAATATGCAAGTACTTCCCTGACGACCAATTACTTGTGGACATGGAAATAGAGGGTTATGTAGGCACCCCATTAAAGGATTCAAATGGTGAGATATTAGGCCTAACGGTAGCGCTTTATAAACACCCCATTCAGAACATTGAATTTGTGCAAACAGTATTTCAAATTTTTGGTGGGCGCATTGCCGCCGAAATCGAACGCAGTGAATATGAAGCCAACCTGGAAAGTATTGTGGCCCAGCGTACTGAGCACCTGGAAAGCGCCATGTACAGTTTAAAGCGTACTCAAACACAGTTAATACAGCAGGAAAAATTGGCCTCATTAGGGGGAGTGGTAGCGGGTGTGGCTCATGAAATTAATACCCCGTTAGGCATTGCTAAAACAGGCCACAGTTTTCACGAAGAAATTTTAAAAAAAATAAAGTTGGGTTTTTCTGATAAATCTCTCACCGCATCTGGCATGCAAGATTACATCGATCAGGCCGGCGAAATAATGGGCACGGTCAGTGACAATCTGGAGCGGGCCATTGACCTTGTGAAAAACTTTAAACACGCGGCAGTGGACCGAGTGGACTCAAGAATCCTAAAACATAATTTACACGATTTAATTGAGCGCATTATTATTTCCCTGGCGGCTGAGTTTTTACGTAATCAAATTCAGTGTCATGTCGATATTAATAAAAATATTTTCATTACCACTTATGGCAGTGATTTGTCCCAAGTGATCAGTAACCTTATTATGAATGCTTGTGTGCATGCGTTTGAGGGGCGTAGCGATAGGAAGATTACGATCTCTGCCCGGGAGCTAGATCAGTCACTTGAATTAGTGGTCAGTGATAACGGTGTGGGTGTAGCGCAGTCCATACGAGACACAGTATTTGAGCCCTTCGTCACCACTAAACGTCACTTGGGCAGTACCGGGCTGGGCATGAATATTGTGTTCAATCAGGTAACCTCTAAATTAAAGGGCTGTATTAAACTTGAGTTACCTGAGGCAGGCGGTAGTCAATGGCACATGGCATTTCCGCTAGAGCTAACAAATGATGATGGCGATATTAAAACCCATATCGCGGAAGACCAAGCCGATTAGATTTTTTCACAATACTCCAACCAGCGTTGCACCCCGGCACTGCGAAATTTCTTCTTGTGTAAAATAAAATACAGAGTACGAGAGAAGTCTCTATTAGGCGGGTTTAATACCACTAGGTCACCACGGATAAATGCATCCAGTAAGGTGATGCGAGATAAACACCCCAAACCAAGACCATTGCCCACCGCACGCTTAATGGCTTCGGTATGCTGTAATTCCAGGCTTATTTTTATTTCAGGCAATATGCCATGCATGGCCCGGTCAAATGCCTGACGAGTACCCGAGCCCGCTTCCCGCATGACCCAAGGGTGCTCAATTAAATCGGCATCGGTAATGTTGGCCTTACTGGCCAAGGGATGATCGGGTGCGCAAAATACACAAAGGTTATCGTCGCGCCAGGGAATAATATCTAGGTCGCCATGCTGAACCTCTCCCTCAATCATGCCGATATCAATGTCGTAATTCAGTACCTGACTCATGACCTGTTCGGTATTGGCCACGGTTAAACTCACCTCGGCATCAGGCTGATCGGCCAGTAGTTTCCCTAAAATATTCACCGCTAAATAATTGCCTATGGTGAGAGTGGCGCCCACTTTAACCGGCCCCGCATCCTTGTGTTGCATCAGGGCCTGTTCTACTTCACGGGCTTGTTCCAACAAGGCTTCGGCACGGCTACGTATTAGTCGGCCTTGTTCATTTAGTTGTAAACGTTTACCTACACGGTCGAATAATAAAATATCAAATTGCTGCTCCAATTCTTTTAGTGCGCTGCTAGCAGCACTTTGCGACATGGCCAATTTATCGGCTGCCTTGGATATATTTTGAAAGTGAGCGGTGGCTAAAAACACTTCAAGCTGGCGTAGGCTGAATCTCATGCTGCGCTCTCACTTAAGCAATTTTTAATTCTTTGTGAATTGTCTTTGGGCAATGAATCTGCACCGGCAGAGACAGATATGTTTTGAAAGTGAACGGTGGCTAAAAACACTTCAAGCGGGTAGGCGCTAAAATTTAAAGATTTCATGCTTTGCCCTCTTCAAGGTCTTGCTGAATTAGTTGCAAACTTTCCTCGGCGAAGCCTGTACCGGCTTCTACATAGTAGTTAAAGACGTTATCCACACCAAACTCTACCAGCTGTTTACGTTCATCTTCATAGCGGGCAATGGCGGCAATATGGCCTTTGTAGCCGGACATTTTTAACTGGGCGGTAATGTCGTGAATGTCGCTCACCGACGGCATAGCCAACATCACCAGTTTGATATGCCAAAGCTCACGGGTCTCCCAAAAATCAGCATCCTCGGCGTCGCCTAAAATAACGTGGCGGCCATCTTTGCGGTGGCGCCTCACCTTATCGATATCCGATTCAACCCCCCATACGCGTTTTCCTAATTTCTCTTCAAGTACATCGTAAGCACTGCGTCCTACCCGGCCCATACCAATCACCAACACCTCGGCCATTTTTAACTGTTCTTGGTAAATGGGGGCAGGCTGCTGGCGTTCAAAAAATTTCACCCGTCGGCGCATATAGGCATAAGCGGTGTGGGCATATTCGTAAAAAACGCTGGTGAATATAAAAGAGACACTTACCGCTAAAGCAATGATCACCAGCCAGTCTTTACTTAACCAGCCGTTTTGTACGCACAAGGCGGTAACGATTAAACCAAATTCACTGTAGTTAGTGAGCAACATACTGCCCAAAAACATGCTGCGTCCAGGCGCACGAAGTGCCCCTAACACCTGGAATAATAAGGCGCCTTTAATCACTAGTAACATACTTACCGCAGCAATAGGGGCGAGCATGTCCAGGGTAGGCAGAGCGGTGAAACCTATGGACAAAAAGAAGCCGATTAAAAACATGTCTTTAAAGCTTAATAAGGATTTGGCCAGCTCCACCGACTTGGGATGCTGGCTAATTAACAGGCCCACCATTAGCGCACCCAAATCTCCCTTAAGATTCACCAGGCTAAATAATTCGTAACCACCCATGGCCAGGAAAAATCCAATGAGCGGTAATAACTCACCGTGGCCACTTAAATTTAAGAAGCGACCTAAGAAGTGTCGAGCTGGCCACAATAGCAATAACGCCAAGGCATAAGGGCTAGGAGCAGAACCTGTGGCCAATACCATGAAGACCACGGCCACTATGTCCTGCATAACCAATATGCCCACGGCCAGCTTGCCATGGCGGCTCTTCATTTCATTTTTATCTTCAAGCAGTTTCACCACACACACAGTACTGGAAAAACTTAAGGCAAAGGCAATGAGCGACAAGGCAGGCCAGTCAAGCTGGTTAAAGTAGTTAATGCCCAGAATGGCCAACCCTTTTAATAACAGGGTGCCTATGACTACCCAGCCCAGCATGTGCAAGCTGCTGCCAGCCCAAACCGTGGGTTTAAGCAGGCTGTGGATATTAATTTTTAAGCCTATGGTGAACAGCATTAGGGTAATGCCCAGATGTGCCAGGGTTTGCAGGCTTTCGTGTGGTTGCACCCCTGCAAAGTGCAAGGCAAAACCCGCGGCCAGATAGCCAATGAGGGGAGGCAGCTTAAATTGCTTGGCTATAAAGCCACAGGCAAAGGCGATTAAAATCCAAATAAAGTCCATAACATCCGCCTGAATACATACCTAGAGTCTAGGTAGAATTTTATATATAGGTAAAATTGATAATATATAGAACTTTTACCCGTTTTTCAAATATAAGTGTAAGGCCTATTCTGGATGCAAGTTAATTAAGTAGACAAGCAAAGAGAGGAGCATCATGAAAGGATTTAACACAGAAACCGTAACCAGTGTTCATCATTGGAATGATAGCTTGTTTAGTTTCAAGGTTACCCGAGATGCAGGCCTTCGCTACAAAAACGGTCACTTCATCATGATTGGTTTAAAGGTAGAAGATAAGCCTTTAATGCGCGCTTATAGTATTGCCAGCGCCAACTACGAAGAGGAAATGGAGTTTTTTAGCATTAAGGTAGACGACGGCCCACTAACCTCACGCTTGCAAAAAATTCAGCCAGGGGATGAAATCTTAATCAGTAGAAAACCCACAGGCACTTTGTTGGTAGATGATTTATTGCCAGGCAAACACCTTTACTTGTTAAGCACAGGAACTGGTTTGGCGCCGTTTTTAAGCATCATTCGTGATCCGTACACCTATGAGAAATTTGATAAAGTTATCATCACTCACGGTGTGCGTTATGAAAGTGAATTGGCCTATCAAGATTTAATCCTTAATCAACTACCGGATGACGAGTACTTGGGTGAATTGGTAAAAGAAAAACTAATTTACTACCCAACCGTTACCCGTGAAGACTACGAAAATCAGGGGCGTTTAACCGACTTATTGCAAAGCGGTAAGCTTTACAACGATTTGGGGTTACCGGCTCCTAATAAAGAAGACGACAGATTCATGTTGTGTGGCAGCCCTAGCATGCTGAAAGATTTCACTAACATTCTTGATGAACAGGGTTTTAAAGAAACCCGTCAGGGTGAGTTAGCTGAATATGTAATTGAACGTGCTTTTGTTGAATAAAATCGTGCTACCTTGGCACCATGACTTTTAAGTCTTGGTGCCGTTTTTAGTTTTTCTGATTCTCCTTCCTTCGTGTTACACCCTTCCTCCTTTATTTATTTTTACGCCACCCTCATCTAGGTGGCCGATAGAGTTTAAAAACTCTATCGGCCAGGGGGGCTGGCTTGTCACCTTGGTTAAGGCGGTATTGCCAAAATCCGAAAGGCTCTTCACGCCATTAGGATTAGTTAACTGCTGCCTTAATAAAACCTGGCAAACCAAGCCATGAGTTACCACTAATATGTTGGTGTTATGACTGCTGGCAATTTGGGTGATGTGTTTCCAAGCAAGGGCTACTCTTTCAGCAAACACCTGCCAGCTTTCACCGTCTTCAGGCACATAGTCCAGTGCAAACGGGTCGAAGTTAAAATCGTTATAAGACTGGCCCCGTAATAAACCAAAGTTTCGCTCACGCAGTAGCGAGGTTAACTCGGTTTTAATTCCGGTTTGTTCGCTGACTTTTTGTGCAGTTTGTTGGGTGCGCTCGTAATCACTGCAAATAATATGGCCAATATTAAGCTCCTTCATACGAAAGGCCAATAACGCAGCTTGTTTTTGGCCGTTCACGGAAAGAGGGTCGCCGGGCATTTGCATGATACGGTTTTTGTTCGAATCGGTTTCCCCGTGCCGGGCGATGTATATGCTCATAATCCTGCCTGCTAAAAATCTCAGTAATATTAGATAGAGTATTAATAATTGATAATCAAAAAACAAGCTTGTGGTTTAGCAAAGGGCAGGAAAGATGGGGCTAGTTGTTTGAGTAAATAGTTTTAATCCACTATGTGGATTGCATAATAAATAGCCAGTTAAGGAGTGCTGAATTAGATCAACATGATAGTGGGGGTCATTTTCCATTTAGGCCAATACAGCTTTTTGTAATTGACGATTTCTTTTTCAAAAACTGGGACAACCGCCGCAAAAAAAGGGGTTTGTGGCTGAACTTGCATTATACAAATGGGAGCTAGGTCGCAAAACATCGTTTTGTTACATCAAAAAACCATTCTTCAAACTCTGTCACGAATTGAAATATTAAATCCAAATCAGCAATAAGTTGTGGATTAGTTCCTCGTCTAAAAACAGTAGCTCCTTATAGTGTCGCCAGATATAGCTCGGCATCAAAAGTTCAATAAAAATAGTTTTGTTGCTGCAAGAATTTCAGAGAGAGTGACTATGTTAGATTTATTGAATAGCGGTGGTTCCTTCATGTACGTAATTCTACTTACGTCCATTGGCGCGCTTGCCTTATTTTGTGAGCGAGCATTCTTCTTGTATGCAAAACTCAACCTTAATATGGATAATGCTTTTGATAAGATCTCTGCACTGCTGGGTAATTCAAATTACCGTGCTGCCCTGGAAGAAGTAAACCGAATTCAAAACCACCCTATGGGCCGCACGCTTAAAAGTGGCTTGTTAAAAGCGGGTAAGCGCGACAAAGATATTGAGCAAGCACTGCAAGAAAGTATTCTGCGCGAAATGCCACTGCTTAAAAAACGCATTAATTATCTGAGTATGTTTGCCAATGTAGCCACTCTATTGGGGTTGCTGGGAACCATTATTGGTTTGATCGCGGCCTTTGCTGGTGTGGCTGGCGCATCTGCCGCCGAGAAGCAACAGGTGCTGGCAGCCGGTATTTCTGTGGCCATGTTTACCACCGCATTTGGTTTGATTGTATCTATCCCGAGCTTAGTGGGTTTTTACTTACTGAATAACCGTGGCGACCACATCATTGAAAAAATGGATGAGAAGTCACTGGCATTGTTTAATATTTTATCTGGCCTGAAGCGCGAGGGCTAAATTATGGCAGGTTTAGGGCAGCGTAGGCGCACGGGTGGCGATCTCGATTGTGAGATCGATATGGTTCCTATCATGAATATGTTTTTGGTATTGATTCCATTTTTGTTGGCGTCTTCAAGCTTTTTAAATCTCAAGGCCATCAATACATCTGTACCTGTGATGGCTGAAACCTCCACACCCATGGAGCAAGAAAAAAAGTCAGAGGTTAAAATTACCGCCACGGTAAAGCTGAAAATGGATCGTATCATCCTGGAAGCTACTTCATCTGAACTGTCTGAGAAAAAGCTTAAAGAGATGGATGCCGTGGTTAAAAAAGATAACCAAGGGCAATACGCCTACGCGCAACTGGCAGTAGCGCTATTAAAGGTTAAGCAGCTTTATCCCAAGAGCGACACGCTTATATTAGTGCCAAGCGATGGAATCATATATGACGCCATCATTAAAACCATGGATGTAGCGCGAACATTTGAAGGGCAAAAATTATTCCCTAATGTCGTTATTTCCGGACAGGTTCAATAGGAGGCAGTATGGCGCTGGGCAATTCAAAGGCACTGCGGCCTCAAGAGCCGGAACCCACCATTAACATCACGTCAATGATGGATATGTTTACCATTATTGTATTTTTTCTTTTGTTTTCTTATGCATCTAAGCCAGATGAGTTTGCGGTGGATAAAAATGTTGACCTGCCTGAATCAAGCTCAAGCTTCGATTACAGTAATTCGGTAAAGCTATTTCTAAGCGATGTGCACATCAAGATTGAAGAGGACATAGTGGCGCAAATGAAAGGGGGCAAGGTGGTCGGTCTTAATCCTGATAAGCCAGAACGCTCTAGCCTCTATCAGAGTTTAAAGCAATATAAGGAAAAACAAATCAGCGATGCCAAATTAGTCGCCATGGAAACAGGGGAAGAGCCAAAGTCTGATTTTCATGTTTTGTTTTTTTGCGATCGAAATCTGACCTTTAAAACTATGAACAGCATAATAAAAGTAGCGGCGGCGGCAGGTTACCCTAACTTTCAATTAGCGGTAATGGAGAAATAACAGTGAATAGATCATTCATACTACTTATTTCAATATTGGCATTCAGCCCTTTGTCTAACGCTGAAGGCGAAGCCGATGCAGTTTCCAATCGCATTGATTTTGGTAACTCCTATGTGAATGGTCAGTCGATTAAGTCTGGTGCGGTTTACTTAATGAACCGTAAGAAAAACAAGATCAGCAGTATGCTTAAACGTCGTGAAAGTTACCGCTCTGAAATTTTAGACGAGTACCCTGAATTTCGCAGCGAGTCATTTGATAAACAACAACAGGCCAGTTCCTTGTGAAGGCGGTTTTGTCTATCCGAATAGAAGCGGTGTCGGAATAATACCATGCAAGCAAATAACGCGATTAAAAAGCCAGTTGCAAGATCCGCTTCTGCCAAGCCCAAAGGCCAGACTATTAACCTGAAGAATCAACAGGTAGATGTAGACAGGCTAAAGCCAGAGGCCAAGACTCGATTAATTGAGATCTTGTCTAATCGTTATGAAAAAAATACTAGCAGTATTCATGTTAAAAATAACCAGGCTGTGGATCGCACCGCTTCAGATTTTAACGAACTGGTAGGCCTTATCCGTACCGAGCTTAATCCGCAAGCCATGTCGGAAACCGGTAAAGCTAAATTAATTTACCTGTTGCATAACAAAGTAGAGCAGCAAGATAAGATTATTGGCGCCTATAAGGATGGCAGTACTCAAACCGGTACAGAAATATCACTGGATAGGCCCCCATCTAAAAAAGCGACGAAGCCGTTACCACCAGTTAAAGCGGATGCTAAAGAATTAACAGCAAAGCCCACTAAAAAAGCAGCTCCATCAAGCGCGGTAGAGTCATTTGCTGATATTAAGCCGGCACTAGATTATAGCAAGCCCGTATTCAAAGCAGAGTCTAAAGTAGAGGTTGTGGCTAACAAGTCGTTAGCGAACAAGGCACCTGTCAGCAAAAATCCTGCGCAAAAACTGAATCAAGACAACTTTGAAAATAAAAATAAATCGGCTTCTGTAAAATTAGCCAATGAAACTAAAGTCGCAAAGCCAGCCATTAAGACCAGGCAACCCATCGATTTAACCGATGCCCATGGTCAAGATGCACAAATGCCTGAAGAAGACGTCAGCCTGCTTCAGCGTATTGTAAACAGCTTTAAAAAAGCACTGTCCTTGTTAAAAATAAATAAGTCAGCATCAAAGCCTCAAGAAAATTCCGCTCATAACAAATCTCTTAATAAGCTTCCTGCTCAGGGCATGCCTAAATTCAATGGCGTAGAAGATGATGATGACGACGAAGACGATGAAGTAGATAACGAGCAGCTTTTTGAATTAAAAGATCACTTTACCAGCCATAGTCAAACTGCTTGGCCCACTGAAGTCAGTAATCGAGTTATTGAAGTATTGCACCTAGTGCGTGGTGAAGTTAAAGACGTTGCTTACCTGCAAAAAGGTCAGAGCTATCAGATCAAAAAAGCAGGTAAAACATTTACGCTTGCCAAACACAAAGGCAATGACAAATGCCTATATCTTTTTAACGGTGACCAGTTTAAGGGAGAAGTTCGAAATAGAGCTCCTGGCGGTAAATTTTCAGTTAATCAACTTACCAATCGCGATGCAGGTGTGTTTTCAGGTAATGCCGTGCAAACAGAAATTCCATCTGACTCAGATGTATGCATGCGCAATGGTCAAGATACCTACATTGTGCGTGCAAGCTATGGCATTAAAACACCTAAAGTAAAGCTGGAAGAAAAAAACTATAAAAATATCTACCAGAGTATTGCTGGCTCTACCGCATTTCATTTATTGGTATTGGTTATGGCAGGCATAGTAGTGAATTTAACCGCTACAGAGCCTAAAGCCCACGAGCCTGAATTTGTGAAGATGGAACTTCCCAAGATCGAACCGCCTAAAATAGAAAAACCAAAACCCAAGCCAAAGGTCATTAAAGCAAAGCCTAAACCAAAACCTAAAGCCAAGGTGAAGCCAAAAGTTAAGCCCAAGGCCAAACCAAAAACCAAGGCCAAAGCGAAACCAAAGCCTAAAGCCAAGCCCAAAGCCGGTGGTGGTGCCAAGGGTAATATTAAAAAACGGGACGTGAAAAAATCAGGTTTATTGGCATCTCTGGGCAGTAAGTCAGGGAAAACCAAACCTAAGAGAAGTTTGGCAAGTATTACTAATTTGGATGCAGTGTCATCTAGCTCGAGCTCGGCCAAACTAAAAGTTTCTGGTTTAAAGGCCAAGGTATCGGGCTCTCGCATGAGTTTGCCCACAGGTGAGTTAATCACCAGCAAGGGTGCGGCGGATGTATTACGTAGCGGCGGCGTGGGTGGAAAAGGATCGGTTGCCGCTTTATCTAGAGGCGGTACCGGTACCCAAGCGGTGGCAGGACGTGTAACCGCCAGTATGTCCAAGCGTGTGAAAATTAAAGGTGGTTTAAGTCGTGATCAGGTTAAACGTGTGATTGATGCCAACATGGATGATGTTACTTACTGTTATGAAAGCTCGTTAATGAATACCCCAAGTCTAGCCGGTAAAGCGGTATTTGAATGGAAGGTTAAGTCAAATGGCAGGGTAGGGGCGGTGAACATTAAGTCTTCAACAGTGAAGTCTGATGAAATTCATTCTTGCATTAAGTCGGCGATTAAAACCTGGAAGTTCCCACAGCCAAGTGGCGGTGAAGCGGTGTTTGTATCGTATCCATTTATATTTGATACCGTTGGTTTTTAGCAGGCTAGGTTGATCAAAGTTCGTTGTAGTCAGTATTGAGTGAGACGAGAATTATGAACAAAATATTTCCTTTTTTTATTGTCTGGGTTTTCAGCGTCATGCTAATTCAGAGTGCCCAGGCAAAAAATGCTTTTGATAAAGAAACCGTGACAGTGGTTCAAGAGCGTATTTATGATAGAACCCATGAAATAGCTTTTAATATGGGTTATGTACCAGACGATGATTTTTACGAAGAATATCCTCTGTCGCTAAGCTACACCTATCATTTTAATAAAAATATTGCCTGGGAAGTGGGCCGTTTTCAATATTTTCTAACTCGTAAAAAGGATTTAAAAGATACCTTGTCGGGCTATGATTTGGCGGCCGTTTCGTTTGATAAACCGCTTTATATGCTGCATACCTCATTTGTATTAAAACCCACCTACGGCAAAGACGCGGTATGGGATAAAAATATTATCAATCACGAGGGGTTCTTTTCGTTTGGCGCTGGTATTGCGCAATACCAAAGAGAATACCCCGTGGATACTGAAACCAGTACCGAAACAGTATTGTCTTTAACCTTGGGAGCTGGACGACGTTATTTTATCTCTAAAAAGTTTGCCCTAATTACCGAAATAAAAACCTATACACAATTTAAAGACTCCACCACAGAAACTAATATTTATATTGGGCTGGGTATTGCATACCGTTTTAACTTCTCTAATCGTAATTCAAGCGTGCGTGAAAAGACCGACTCTGTGTACAGGTACCTGAATGATGATGAAGAATAAGTTATTTCAGATCGGTGTGATTTTAGTCGCTTTTGCTCAGGCTAGTAGTTACGCGCAAGATTACCAAAGCGATGATATTAGCGATATCCCTGATGTAGAGAGTGATGCTCAGGATTATCAAAGTGATGATATTAGCGATATCCCTGATGTAGAAGATTATCAGGGTAATGAAATTAGCGGCATTCTTGATGTAGAGGGTGTTATAGAAGATGTTATAGAGAGCGATGCTGAAGAATATCAAGCGAGTGATTTTTCTGAAACGGAAGACTCACAACTTGGACATTCAATTGAAGAGCCTGCATTAGAAAACTCCAGCTCTATGGATATAGAGTCACAAGCCAGTGTGGCGGAAAATGCAGAGCCACAAGATGCGGCGCTTTTGGCCGACGCTGCTGCTCAGGAAGAGATTGCAGAAGAAAATGCAGAGTTTGAAATTGCTGAGGTAGAAATAGATCCCCAAGACATCTTTAAACAGGCTTACCAACAATTTAAATTAGAAAGATGGGAAATTGCTGCTGGCAGCTTCCTAAAATTTATTCAGCTTACCTCATCCGATGAAAAGAATTTTGAGTGGGCCGAGTTTTTCATGGCCATTAGCCTAGAACACTTGGGTTATACCCACGCGGCAGTGGATCGTTTCTCGAATTTAGCCGCTCGTAAACCGAACACCAAAATTGTTAGTTATATTCTTGATATGTTTGAACAAATTAGCCGTACCAAGCCATTTGATTATGACCAGGTAATACTGCAAGTGGTAAACGATAAAGATTATGGTTTTATCAGTGACGAAGTCAGTGGATTTGTTGATTATTATCAAGGCATACAAGACTGGAAAACAGGGTATCGAGACTGGGCCCTGGATCATTTTAAACGTATTCCAAAAGACAGCTATTATTATAGTCGTTACCTACACCAACAAGCCTTGTATCAGGTAGAGATTAATAAACCTAAACAAGCATTAAAGATTATCTCGCAAATACTTCAAGTTGAAAAACTGGATGATAACTTACGTGATGAATCGTTGTGGATTGCTGCTCGCTTGCATTATGAATTGGGAGACATGAAAGAAGCATCATTTTTATATAGCAAGATCAAAACTCCAGTAATTGAACAAGCATCCTTTTTACTGGAACAGGCATGGATTGAGTATCAAAACAAAGATTTTGAGCGAGCCATGGGTTTTCTATACGCTTTCGAAGCACCCAGTTTTAGACAGTTCTTTACTCCTGAATACTTTTTATTGAAAGGTTTTATTTATAAAGACGTTTGTCACTATGAGTCGGCGTTAACCGTGGTAGAAGAGTTTAATCAGCGCTATGGGCAATCTCTAGAAGCCATCTACAATCGTAAAGACGAAACCGATGTGGAAAGTGAAGAACTGCTCTATGTGATTTTGGCCAAGAAAAACGTTAAGACGGTATGGGAATTTATTACCATGCTCGAAGCAGAAAAATCACGAGTGGATGAGCTTGATGATGACAATCTGATTGAATATGTAGAGGGCGTTTACAACCTGCAAATTGAGGATAGTACTTACCAGCTGCGTAACCTTATTAAAATTGAGTACGCCTCACGTGCTAATGGCTTGCTGCAGTTTGAAGAGGAATCTAACCTCATGCGTTATGAAATTGGTGTAGACATGTACCAGCGTGTTGCTCAAAACACATATGTGGCTGCCAATAGAAAAGATGAAAGTAAAAAAGATTCACAGGAATCGCAAGTGGTGTTCTCTTTCCAACGAGAATACTGGAATGATGAATTGGGTTTCTACAAGGTATCCCTGCCTAATAAATGCGATACCTTCAAAGATTGGGATTTATTTTTCTGATGAAGTATTCAACCCTAGTATTACTATCAAGCCTTCTGGGCAGTGTATGCATGCAATCCTCTGCAGTTTTTGCCCAACAAGAGGTGGCCCAAGCCAGTACCGAAAAACCTGATCTGGATCGCTATGGTTTTGAGAAGGTAGATAAAACAGTTGAACAAAAGCGACTCATTGGCAAGTTTACACGTGATCGCAACCAATTGGATAAGGCTATCGACAATACCAAGGCACTTATCTATCAATCTCAGGGTAAGCAATATTTGCCCGAGCTCTATTTGCGTTTGGCTGAGCTATATATTGAAAAATCGCGAGTAGCGTATTTTTTACGCCGTACTGAGTCTGGGGCAGCGGTTAAGTCTGCATTGGAGTCACTGGAATCAAATACCCTTAAAAGCCAGGCCATTGAAACCTATAAACGAATTATTAACCAATACCCTCAGTATAAAGATCGTGACAAGGTACATTTTTATCTGGCCCATGAGTTTCGCGAACTAAACCGTTTGGAAGAAATGAAACAGGAATACTTAACCCTAATTAAAGAACACCCTAAAAGTGGTTTTGTGGCAGAAAGCCATTTGTTATTGGCCGATTATTATTCGGGTCTTAAAAATTTAACCGGTGCCAAAAAGCATTATCAGGAAGTGTTAAAACATCCAGAAAGTTCAGCCATTACCCTGGCGCAATATAAGTTGGCCTGGGTACATATATCCAAAAAGGATTTTGCTACAGCCATTAAATTATTGGAAAAGTCTGTGGCGGGTCCTGGTGCAGGTAAAGAAGTGGATATTGATACCTATGGCCGTGTGGATATCCGCACCGAAGCCTTTAACGATATGGCATTCATTTATTCGAACCATTATAAAAAGGCAACGCCAGTTCAGGCTTTGAAATATTTCAAAGGCTTTGCTTGGTCACGCCCGGCTTACATTGGTGTGTTGGAAAAATTAGCTTATCGTTATATCGTCAAGAAAAAGTGGTCGCACGGTGCCAGCATTTACCGGGAGTTATCTCGTATACAGCATGATCCTGCCAAGTTATTGGAGTACGCCGATTACATTTACACCGCCAGTAAAGAGCTTAAATCTTATGATAATGCGTTTGATGACGTTCGGGTGGTAGTCGCGGCACTGCGTCGCACCAAATACAGTGTTTACGTAGAGGACGAGGTTAAGCAAAAAGCCATTAAGGATTACGAGATATACGTACGCGACGTGATAACTCAATTGCATGTTAAGGCTAAAAAAGACAAGAAAATAGAGTACTTTTCACAAAGTGCCGATGCTTATAAATTGTACTTAGGCTTTTTTGAAGAAAGTGATTTCAATGTAGAGATGCGTTTAAACCTAGCGGAATCTTTATTTAATGCCAAGCGATTTACCCAGGCCGGCAAAGTGTATGAAGAGCTGGCTAAACATTCAGATAAAGCCGATAAAAAGCAGGAGTTTTTATACGGCGCTACCCTATCTTTCTACGAAGCACTGAAAGATCGTAAAGGTCTTAATTATTACCAAACCGTGCAGGCGCAATCGGGTCTTGCCCAAACCGGTGAGCAGTTTGCCAGTAGCTTCCCCAATTCAGACAAGGTGCCTAACGTGTTATTTAACGTGGCCTGGATTCGTTATGACGAGGGTAAGTTTGAAGAGTCTATTGGTGAATTTACCCGCTTTGTTGAAAAGTATCCTACAGGTAAAGAAGCCAAGGCGGCAGTTAAGCTTATCGTTGATGCCTACAGTATTATGGAAGATTACGAAGGCTTGATTGCCTTTAACAAGGTTGTAGCAAAAATTCCTAAGCTAGACGGTGCCATTAAACAAGGTGTGAGTGAACTGGCCTCTACCGCTGAAGCGAAAATGGTGAGCAACTTAACAGTGGCTTCCATTGAAGATTGGGAAACGGGTAAAGATGATCTGTTGGAGTTTGCGCAAAAGCATAAATCTTCAGCCATGGGTGCGCAGGCATTGAATGCATTGTTTATTTCCAGTAAAGAAAAAAACGATTTAGAAACCATGCAGGTGACCGGGCAAAATATTATTGCCAGTTATCCTGACTCTAACGAAGCAGAGCAGGTTCTAAACGGCATGATTGAAGCTTCTATTCGTACTTCCCAATTCAGAGTGTTGGCGGCCAATTTAGAACAATATTCAAAGCAATTTAAGGGTACGGCTAACGCTAAAGAATTTTTAATGCAGGCCGCGCAAATTCGTCAAAGCCTTAATCAGCCAGGTATCGCCAACGGTTTATACCAATCGCTAATAAATCAGTATAAATGGAGTGCCGGGACCTATCGTGATATGGCAGTGTCTATGGCGGCTAACGAACTTTTACGGGGTAACCAACGCGGCGCTATTCAAGCGCTGGAAGGTCAGCGTGAAAATGTATCGGGTGGCTTCCGTGTGGATCTAGATGCGCGCATCGCCTCGCTTTATTGGGATTTGGAGGAAAGTGATAAAGCCAATAAATATTTCACCCTGGCACTAAAAGGATTTCAACAAGGTGCGGGTAAGGATATTTCCGAAGTACGAGATAACATTGCCAAATTGGTTTACGCCAGTGCGGGTTCACAAATGCAATTATTTAAAAACACTCGTCTTAAAGGCGTGATTGATAACGACATAGTGGCCAGTAAAACTGAATTATTTGAAACTCTGCAAGAGGGCTACTATTCGGTTCTGGATTTTGAATCTGCGAAGTGGAGTCTGTTGGCACTTTACCGTTTATATGAAGTAAATGAAGAGTACGCTCAGTTTTTACAAAATGCGCCTTTGCCAGAAATGTCAGTGGAAGAGAGCGAACAGTACAAGGAAATTATTGGCCAGAAAGTTGCGGAATATCGTACCGAAGGGCAAGAGTTTATATCTTCGGGTGAACAACTTTCTAAGCGCATTAAAGCATTAGACCCAACCTTATCGGATTACCAAACATCTTTATCTGCCATGAACAATGCTGTGCAGTTGTACGCTCCAAGCAAGCAGGGCAAAGAGATCTCTATTGATGCTTATAAAGATGATGAATTACGAGATTTGCATAACCGCATGTCGAGAGATCCTAGGGATATGGCGTCATTGATTGCACTGTCTAAAGCCTATTTACAACGAGGTGATTTAGGCCAAGCGGGAGTGATTGCGCAAAGTATCATTGATGGCGAAACGGCTAAGGGTAATGTGTTAGCCGATGCATTTACGGTACGTGGGCTAACCGCCATAGCCGCAGGTAAAGATCCGTTGGCGCGGGAAATGTTTAACAAAGCCATTATCGAAGAGCCGCAACATAATGCAGCCAATACTAATCTGGCCAGTTTGTTACAGCATTATGGTTTTAATAAAGAAGCCAAAGTGAGGTTGCGCCAGGTGAGTGCCACTTCAGAGTTGTCTGTATTGGTTCATCCTAAAGCCAATTCCAAGATACTGGCCAATAATTAGTATGGAAGTGATGATGCTTACAAAAAAAATAACCCATATCGGCAGCATTTTCATATTGAGTAGTTTGATGCTGGCTTGTGGTGGTGGCGTATCAGAAGAAGAGGCATATCAAATACCAGGCTCTGATTGGAATGAGCTTTTAGATAACGAAGTGGGCTACATTTATGTGGCTGGAGTACGTGATGATTGGTCGTTTAATCGAGTAGTGAGCCCTCCAAGTACCGGACTCATGATTCCTTACTTTGATGCGGTTAGTAGCAGTGATGGTAATGTTCAATTTGTATATTATAACCACGAAGGAGAGTACTTAACCGAGGATGGTCGAGATGAGGCTTTATACAATTTAAAACATTTAGTTTGGGTTCCTTCCGATCACATTGGAATAGAAGGTGAAGCAGTACATGTGGGAACGCAAGACCCAACTATCATCACTTACAATCATACCGACCGAATTTCTTTAACCCAGGGCGGCGATGACAAACTTTATTTGGCTTATCGTGGTGGCATTGAAAAAGCCTGTAATGGCGGTAAGGTTTTAGCCGATGCCATGTTTAATGTTTTTGATGGTATTGACTGGAGCGAGTATCAAGGGGCTGTGGGGTATGTGGAGCGCTCGGCAGGACCGCTGCTGGATGGTCATGCTGGCGCCAATGCCGATATTGCTATCGATACATTGGGTAATGTGCATCTCATTTACCAATTTTCCTATGAAGGTTGTGATGCTACTAACTTTGCCTACCCTGATTTATTTTATGCAAAGAAAGAACCTGATCAATTTTTAAATGATGAGCGTCTCGATGCTGAAATAGAAGAGCAGGTTTCCGGTAATGGTTATTTGGATGGTAATAACTTTCAGAATAATACCGGTTCCATTACAGATATCCTCATTGATAATAATGACAACCCTATTGTTTTTTATTATGCACAAGCTGCCATTGGCGAGAAAGGTTTGTACGTGTCTTATAAACAAGACGATACTTGGATAGAGGAGCCGATCAATACGCAGTGCAGTATTAGAGATGTGGCTGCCAGCATTAATGATCAAGGGGATGTATTTGTCGCATATGTTGCCGACAGCTGCGAGGGTGGTGGGGATACGCGTTTTTCATTACGCTTTGCTAAAAAATTACAGTTTAAGGATGATGGTACCCAGGTAGGAGATATCATCATTACCGATCCTGTATGGGAAGACACTGCCATAGAAGAAGGTGTATATGTGGGTGGAACGGGTCGGCATTTGGACATGACGATAGATGTAAATAACCGCCCCGTGGTGGTGTATTACGAATTGCAGGCTTATCAGGGCAGCGCTAAACGAGATTTAAAGCTGGCTACCTTTGCCGATGACTGGCAAGTGAGCCGGTTGTTATTGGCAGAAGAGGGAGACATTGGTCAACATAATAAAGTTTGGCTAGGCGAGAATGAAAAGCTACATGTGGCGACTTATTCTGAGAGTCAAAAATCAATATACATCCTGATTCAAGACTAAACTGAATTATTATGCGTCAGCCTCAATTACTACGGCTTAATGGAGAGGAGTATCGTTGTTTAACGGATATGGTAAAACGTCACTCTTCTTCTGTAAAACTAGTAGAGCGAGCTTACATCGTTTTGCTAGCACACCATGAAGTTAGTAATGTTGAAATTGCTAAGTTATTAAACATTAGCCGACAAAAAGTGGCGCGCTGGCGAACACGTTTCCATCAACAGGGCATCACCGCCATTGAAAAAGCGGCAACACGTCCTGGACGAAAGGATGAACTGGCCAGTCATGTGGTAAGCCAGGTATTACACCTTACGCTAAAACAAAATCCTCCCAGCGGTAAATACTGGACGCAAAAATCTGTAGCACAACTGTGTGGTGTTAGCAGCTCTTCTGTCCGTCGTATCTGGGATAAACACGGCATCTCTTCCAAGAAAAATACAGCTTAATCAATCTTCTTGCTGTACTTAACGACTTAATTTCGGTCCCTGTTCCTCTAAAGTTACAATCTGTTTGGTTATTGTTAAACCCTGTGTTCCAGTTCTCACTCGTGTTGTGGAGCCCTTCCAAAATTCCCTTTTAAAAAGCCGTAAAATTCAATTCTTAAATAATTAATTTAAAAATTAACCAATAAAATTAAAAAAATAAGTAACTTAATTTAAATCAATAGAGTTCCTATTGAGAGAGGCCCTATGAAAAAAACAGGATTGGCGATGCTGTTCATCGCTCAGGCATTTATGCTCAATAGTACTGTGCAAGCAGCAGAGTCTAACGATTATTTTGATGAGTGCCCAGAGGCTCTTTGTGGTGCCCCGCCTACTGGTGGCGCACTAAATGGCGGCGGCCCGATAGTGATTAAATATGATCTAGGAAAAACCATCTCGGTCGACGAAGACGTCGATGCTGATGGCCTTGTGGATACCCACGATAATTGCCCATCTACGCCCAATGGCACTCTGTATGTCACAGAAGATGGCAGTGTAGTAGAGCCATTTTCCAATCAGGATGGTGATGATTTGGGAGACGCTTGTGATAACTGCGTACTCAATGCCAATAACGATCAATCGAATATTGATGGTGATGCACTGGGAGATGCCTGTGACCCAGATATAGATGGTGATGGAATTCTGAATGGTGTGGATAACTGTCCAACGGTTTCTAATATAAATCAAAATAACCTTGATGAAGACGCATTTGGTGATGTCTGCGACGACGATGATGATGCCGATGAAGTGCCTGATGCAGTGGATAATTGCCCTGCCATTGCCAACATCGATCAGAAAAACAGTGATGCCTTCATGGTAGGTGATGCTGCAGGTGATGCTTGTGATCACGATTGGGATAACGATGGTTTAATTGATGACGGCACTCATACCCTGGAAAGTCAGCGTGACTTGTGTCCAAGAGCTAACTCATCTAGTAACACCGACAGCGATGGCGATGACATTGGTGATGTCTGCGATAACTGCCCAACTACAGCAAACTTTGATCAGCTGGACAGTGATAACAATGGCATCGGTGATGTCTGTGAATTGTAAAAAATTATTTACCGTATTACTGGCGAGCTCTGTTTTATTCTTGTTTGGGTGTAAGGAATCCCCCGAGCTTGAATGGACTCAGGAGCGCAGTTCGGTGACGCTTTCAGGGCAATTCATTACCAAGAGTCCTGATGAAATCCAGTTCCCGGTGAAGGTCTTGTTTGCTATCGATTGCTCTTTGTCCATGGGTCAGGAAATCGATGGAGCTCAAGCCGGTGCTGACCCTGCATTTCAACGAATCGATGCGGTGAAGAGCTTTATTAATGAATACAACGTTAATGATAATGTTTCATTTGAAATTATGTTGTGGAGCACCAGCGTATTTGAACGTACGCGAAATGTTGAGGGTGATTTTGGCTTTACCAAGAATGTGGTGGAGTTAAATAGAGTATTGGATGCGGTACGTAACGATACCCAAACCGATTACGTAGGTACCTTGAGTGAAATAAACAAGGATATCCAGGTAGATATGTTGTTAGAAACAGACGCCAATAACTTGCAACGCACCAAATATATTGTGGTGTTTTTAAGTGACGGCATCGCCAACGACAATGGCCGACAATCCGATACCGATATCATCAACGAGGTAGGAAAAATTGTTGACCTAACCGAATCTGCAGGGGTTGCCGGCTTTAACCTTCATACCTTCCTACTGTTAGGTGGCTTTCAACCTGGCGATGCTGGTGATGAATTTCGTGATCAGGCCACAACGACATTGGAAGACATGGCAGCTGAGGGTGGTGGTGAGTTTACCGAATTTGAAAATGCAGAGGCGGTTAACTTTCTTAACTTGGTAGACCTTAGGTTGTCGATTGAATATCTGTTGAAATACATCATCGCTTATAACGTCAATACCATTCCGGGCAC
>ERZ1027231.230-NODE-230-length-23363-cov-17.183285_pt1 | contig 23363 bp, 14 predicted proteins | sample MGYA00520866_ERZ1027231 | MGnify/ENA primary metagenome ERZ1027231 (study PRJEB33311, sample SAMEA4378411) | marine metagenome | biome: Marine biome; feature: Fjord; material: Water | collected 2014-07-20T08:00:00Z/2014-07-... | depth 75 m ...
GTCGATCCAGTCGATCCAGTCGATCCAGTCGATCCAGTCGATCCAGTCGATCCAGTCGATCCAGATATCGTATCTCTTTCAGATCAATCGTTGAGCTCAGGAGAAAACCTAAATGTAATTTTTGAATTGCCAGCCGAATCTACGCCTGCGGGCTTGTTACATTGGACTAAAGATTATGGTCCTGATGGAGTGGCAATAAATCCTTTAACAGGACAGGTTACTTGGAACATAGATGCTGACATGCCTAGTGATAGTTTTCATGTAGGGCTTAAGGTTAGTGGTGATACTGAGTCTATCCATACTAATTTTATTGTTCATGTTAAGAAAAGTCAGGTGATTACGGTTGGTGAAAATGGTGATTTCTCTAGTATAAAGCTAGCACTAAAATCTTTAGTCAGTGGCGGAACAATTGTTGTGTTAGATGGTACTTATTCAGGTAGTGATAATTTCATGGGGCTAACACTCGGAGGTGCGGTTCAGCATCCTGCATCAGGAACTGAGAGCTCATATACCACGATAATGGCTCAACACCCCGGACAAGCAGTTTTAGAGGATGGCGCATATATACGCCTACATGGTCAATGGCCTGTATCTTATGTGTCATTCAAAGGTTTATTTGTTAAGGGTGGTCAGATTGCAGTATTTGGATATGGATACAATAAAGATGAAAGTGATGATCGCCATCATCACATTAAATTTATACGTAATGGAGTGCAAGGTGGGTTAGCCGTTGCTGACAGTGGCGATACTAAGTCTCCATTTAATGCATTCCGTTGTGACGATATCTTATTTGAAAATAATTACACATTTGGTGGTGGCCGATACAAGTTCACAAGTTACCAGTCTTCAAATGTCGTATGGCGTCGTAATGTTGCCCGCTATGATCGGGGAACACATGAAGGTGAACCTAAAGGTACGTACTCGGTGTACAGTACTATGGATGCACAATTATCAAATAATTTAGCCATTGATGGGGATAATCCTGATTATGTTCTTCAGGGAGAGTTAGCGGGCGAATTTGCAACACCAACAACGATCGGTGATACCAGGGCTAAATTTAATAGAAATATACAGCTAAATAGTGCGTTTCTATTTGGGAATATGGATGATCAGATGTCTGGTGGGGGCGGAGATAGTGACGTTCAACATAAAGACATCGTTTCATGGGATGTGAAGCCATATAGCCGTTATGTTCTCACTTGGGGCAGTGCTTGGTTTGATCATATGACGATGGGAGACATAGCCTCTAGAAACTTTGCAGACCATTTCTTCTTTGGGTATCACAATAATAGTCGCGGTGTGACCAATAGCATTCTGCATAATTTTAGCAACGGCGATATGTTTTCAGATATTGATCAGGAAGATACTCATGTAACAATTGGCAGGGAGGTTGAGCGCTATGGTGTTGATACCGTCAATATTACTGAGTTTTCAGGTACGTTGAACGTTCAAAATAGCGATATAGTAAACGTAAGTAATGTCAGTCCTTTGTACTCTGATAGTAACCTTAATGGCGGACTGAAATATTTAACGCGTATTGAAAATAGTTCTAATTTAAGTGGCGTAGGTAAAGATAGTGGCGATATGGGTGCGACTGTTATGACGTTTATTGGGAAATCAGGAACCATGTATGGTGAGCAGGGATTCGATGAAGAAACGAATATCCCAATGTGGCCATTTCCAATGGAACACATCATTAAGGAAAAATTTGCGCAATATACTTATACAGGTAAGAAGTATACAGGGCACTATACTAATCGTGTTGAGAATGGAGTTGGTACCATTAACGGTGCACGTGGTTTTGCAGTGACAGGACAGTCACTTACAAATTATATTTGGGGATATCTTGGAAACGTCGTTCCACCTTTTAACGTTACAGCATCTTTGGAAGATCAAAATGTGACAATACAATGGGATGCTAGTGCGAAAGTTAGTCAGGATGAAATAAGCGGGTATAGAGTATATTTATATGATGCCGATTCTGAAACTCAGGAGTTAATAGCAGAGCTTCCATCAACTAAGTTTGTGTATACAGACACAAGTGTCGAAGCAGGATCAGCACCTTCATATATTGTTACAGCATTAAGTAACACGAAAGAAAGTGGGGCTTCATTTTCTGTTTCAGTAGGTGTTGTAGACTAATATAGACAGGTGCAGCTGACAGTAAAAGCTGCACCTTTTTATTATCCCTTCCTTCACTTTCCTTCATATTAATACTTTCACTTCTTAGCGTGATTTGATATTTGCTAACTGTCCTTTCGGTCGCTACAATGGCGCGGAATTTTTTAGTAATAAACTCTTAATTTTATTGGTTTTAAATATAAAAAGTAAGCTTAAAGTGCTGCTTTTTAAGGCTGGCCGAGTAAAATTTATAATCTAATCATGGAAGTTAGTAAATAGCAGTGCATTAATTTGTAGTGCTGTGGTCTTGTATTGAAAATATGTTAAAAATTCTTCTAGTCTCCAATTTATATCCAAATGATAATGAGCCTACAAGGGGGGTTTTTACAGAGCAAATAGTTGAAAAGCTAAGCCGAGATAATATGGTTGAGGTGATGTCCCCTACTCCATGGTTTCCTAAGTTTCTTAATAAATTCAAATCATCACCTCATAAATTCTTACCTGATACATGTGTAAGAAAAAACATAAAAATATATCACCCTCAATATTTTGTGATTCCTAAAATAGGTCGTTGGCTATACGGCATTTTATTTTTTTTAGGGATCTTTAATACATTAAGAAAAATTAAAAAATCATTCAACCCTGATGTAATTAATGTGCACTGGATGTATCCAGATGGTTTTGGCACTGTATTGGCTGCAAAGTTACTAAATATCCCGGTGGTCACACATAGCTTGGGCTGCGATATCAATGAGTATAGTCAGTATCCATCTAGGCGGTTTTTTATCAGTCTTGCTTTGAAAATGGCTGATTTCAATATATCTGTTAGTGAAGAATTAAAGCGTAAGACTATTGACTTGGGTTCTGCTCCTGATAAATCAATTAGCATTATGAATGGAGTGAACTCAGAACTATTCTCTCCGGGTAATCAATATAATTTAAGAAGAGAATTGCAACTACCGACAGATAAGACAATTTTTTTATATGCTGGAAACTTCAATATAGAAAAAGGCCTTGAGGTGTTATTGCGTGCCTTTTCATTAATCCATAAAGAAAATCCAGAGGCTAGGTTAGTAATCGTTGGGTCAGGCCCCTTGGAATCTCATATCAAGGAAGTTGTTAGCGAATTGAACATAGCGGAGAAATTGATATTTGTCGGTCGTGTAGGGCATGAGCAAGTAATTGATTATTTATCTGCGGCAGATTTTTTATGCCTACCCAGCCTAAGAGAAGGTTGCCCAAATATAGTATTAGAATCATTAAGTTCGGGCACCCCTGTGCTAGCCAGCAGAGTAGGAGCTGTTCCAGAAATGATAGCCAGTGAAGATAAGATACTTGGATTGCTGTCAGAACCAAATGATGTCGTTGGGTTATCAGACGTTCTATCAAAAAGCTTGGCTATGCAGTGGCCAGAAGAATTAGGGTTTACGTGGATGGACTGGCAGCAAAGTGCAGACAAAATTTCTGATGTGTTGCATCAAGCAATAATAATTAATAAAAAGGCTTAATGAGTATGGCTAGTATTATTAGTAAGCTTAAAAAAATGAATGTATTTCTTATTATTCCTTTGACCTTGATGCTCTATCAATGTGTTTCATGTTCATTAAGTGCTAGTGGCTCCAGATCTTCTGATCAGGGTGCACATCTAGGTATAACTTATGATCGTCCAGATAGCATACCAACTGTATCATTGGTCTCAGATCAAATGCTGGAATCAGAAACAGACCTAAATATTATTCTCGAATTACCAGCTGAAATCACTCTGGAAGGCCAATTACATTGGACCAAAGATTACGGCCCAGACGGCGTTGTTGTACATCCGTCAACGGGTCAGGTCACATGGGATATAGATCCGACTATGCCTGGAGACAGTTTTCATGTTGGACTGAAAGTGAGCAGTGCATCTGAGTCTATTTACACAAATTTCATCATACACGTTAAGAAAAGTCAGGTAATCACTGTAGGCAGTAATGGTGACTACCCTAATATCAGGCTTGCTTTAAAAGCGCTAAACAGTGGCGGTACTCTGGTTGTCTTAGATGGTACTTACATCGGAGATGATAATTTTATGGGGCTAACCCTAGGAGGATCGATACAACATCCTCCATCAGGAAGTGCAGATGTTTATACAACCATCATGGCAGAAAACCCAGGTCAGGCGATATTAGAAAATGGAGCATATATTAAATTGCATGGTGAATGGCCCGTTTCTTATACGTCTTTTAAAGGTTTTTTTGTTAAGGGTGGCCAAATTGCAGTGTTTGGATACGGATATAACAAAGAGGAGAGTAATGATCGACACCATCACGTTAAATTTATCAGGAATGGCGTGCAAGGTGGTTTAGCCATTGACGATGTCGGTGATACGAAATCGCCTTTCAATGCATTCCGTTGTGACGATATTCTGTTTGAAAATAATTATACATTTGGTGGTGGACGTTACAAATTCGCGAGTTATCAATCATCTAATGTCGTTTGGAGGCGTAATGTAGCGCGTTACGACCGAGGTACCCACTATGGAGAACCAAAGGGGACATACTCTGTATATAGCACTCTAGATGCTCAGCTATCCAACAATATAGCTGTAGACGGCGATAGCCCTGACTTTGTTAATCAGGGTGAGCTTGCAGGTGAGTTTGCAACACCAACAACAATAGGCGATACAAGAGCTAGGTTTTTTAGGAATATGCAGCTAAACAGCGCATTTTTGTTTGGAAACATGGACGACCAGATGTCTGGTGGTGGTGGTGATAGTGATGTTGAGCATACTGATATAGTTTCATGGGATGTTAAGCCATTTAACAATTACGTTCTGACCTGGGGCAGTGCTTGGTTCAACCATATGACTTTAGGAAATGTTGACTCTAGGTTTCCAGCGGATCATTTTTTCTTTGGTTATCATAATAATAGTCGTGGTCTGACCAATAGTATTCTTCACGATTTTACTAATGGTAATATGTTTTCGGATATAGATCAGGAGAACAGCCATGTAACAGTCGGTCGCACAGTAGAGCGATATGGCGTTGATACAGTCAATATTTCTGAGTTTACTGGCGAACTAAATGTAGAGAATTCTAGTGACATTGTTAATGACAGCAATGTAGACCCTATATACTCTGAAAGTAATATTAATGGCGGGTTAAAATATTTAACACGCATCGAAAGTAACTCGAATCTAAGTGGTATAAGCAAAGACGGAGGTGATTTAGGAGCAACGGTTATGACGTTACTAGGTAAGTCGGGCACATTATATGGGGAAGCGGGTTTTGACGAGGAAACGTATATTCCTATGTGGCCATTTCCAATGGAGCATATTATTAAAGAAAAGTTTGCCCAGTATACTTATTCGGGCAATCGATACTCAGGACATTACGAAAATAGAGTTGAAAACGGTGTAGGCACGATTAAGGGTGCACGTGGGTTTGCGGTTAATGGACAATCCCTAACAAATTATGTGTGGGGCTATTTGGGTAATCTTGCCCCTCCTTTAAATGTGAGTGCAAGTGAGGTTGGAGACAGCCTAATTGTGCAATGGGAAGCGAACGCGCCAATAAGTCAGCAGAATGTCATAGGGTATCGAGTGTGGGAACTAAATACACAAACGCAAAGTAAAAGCTTACTGGTAAACTTATCTGCAGATCAATTTAGTTACCAAGTTACACCTTTAACAAATGCTGCTCATATCCAATATGGTGTTACCGCAATGACGGAGGATGATGAAAGCGGAATTGGGTATTTGTCTGTACTATATCGTTAATAGCGACTCTAGCATGCCATAAGATGCTTAGCGGTGATTAGAACCATTTGTTGAATTATGGCATTTGAATTTATATAAGTACCACTAGAGAGAGTTATACAAGGAAGTATATTTTTGAAATTTTCAGTACAATTTTTAATTACAGCATTAAGTAAATCGACACTACACCTTAGTATCTTTATATTAAGCGTTATTCTATCTCGCTTTTTTACTAAAGATGATTACGGAACGTATTTACATGTTCAGCTAATAACAAACTTGTCTGTATGGGCATTTCTATTAGGTATACCACACGGTATATATTATTTTTTGCCAAAGGCTAAGTCTGCAAAAATTTATGTCTTATCAATTCTATCTTTGATAAGCGGTATATCTGTTCTTGTGAGTACATGCATATTTTATAATGCAAATGGTCTTGGTAATTTCTTAAGCAACCCAAGAATAGAAGATTTATCCTATGTTTTACTATTCATGATTCTGTTTAAAATACCACTGACTATATTTGAACCTCTAATGATTACTGTTGGGCGAGTAAAGCAATTTGCAAGCGTTGAGCTAATGTTCAATTTAAGCTTCTTCTTTGCTGTATTAATCCCCGTGTTACTAGATAGTAGTATGATTGAAATACTATGGTGGTTAGTAGGCTTGTATAGCCTGCATGCAATGGTAGTAATAATTATCTCTTTATTCATTGCATTTACTTACAAAGGGAATGAAGAGCAGCATTCGCCTTTTACACTTAAAGACCAAGTTAGATATAGTTTACCTCTTGGTCTTTCAATGAATGTTCTAGAGTTATCCCGATACGTTGATAAACTTGTTGTGAGTAATCAGTCTTCAGCTGAAGACTATGCAATGTATACAAGGGGGGCAATGGAAATACCTGTGATTGGTATCATTGCAAATACGCTAGACAATTTACATATGCCAAATTTTGTTCGTTATTATAAAGAAAATAAAATTAGCGAATTGATGAGTGTATGGCACACATCGGTACGATTTATGGCTGCGTTTATTTATCCTTGCTGCCTTTTTTTAATTGTGTCTGCTCCGTTGTTAATACCCGCAATATTTTCAGATAAATATATTGGCAGTGTGATTATTTTTCAAGCATATACCATTGGGATGCTGTCTAGGATTTCGACATTTGATATTATATTAAGGGTTATTGGAAAAACAAAAATAATTCTAGTCGCAGCCCTGATGTCTATTGTTGTAAATATCGCCTTAACTTATGGTTTGATGGCTTTATGGGGGTTAATTGGGGCTCCAATAGCGACAGTAATTACATTGTTTTTTATGAGGTTGACCTACTTAATTGCCATAACACATCATTTTGAAATTAAATTATCTCAAGTATTCCCATGGGCTTCTTTGTTTAAGAGTTTACTTTCGGCTTGCATCTCTACGGTACCAGTATTTTATATTTACAGTCTTACATTAGATATAAACGTTTGGATTCAACTTTTATTAATGGCCATAGCCTTTAGCATTAGCTATCTAGTGTTAATGAAATATTTAAATGGTTTAAATGAAGAAGATAAATCTTCACTAAAAAATATTTTACCTAAAAAATTAGAATGGATAATCTAGGTACAAGGAATACATAATGGATCTATTAAAGTACATTAATCGTTATATTCTCTATCCACTATACTATTTTAAAAGTGGAGATAAAAGATTAGATCGTCTTAATGTTATGGAGAAAAACCAATATTTAGATGTGGATCGTTTAGACGACCTAAGGTTAAAAAAATTAATCGAAATCATTACATATGCATATAATAATACAGAGTACTATAAGAGGATTTTTGACGATCAAGGAATATCTCCTAAAGATATTAAAAGCTTCAGTGATCTCTCTAAAATTCCGCCACTAAAAAAAACGGACATCCAGAATAATAGTAACGAATTATTATCAAAAGAATTTTATCGAACGTCATTAATTAAAGATGCCTCTGGAGGCTCTACAGGTGAGCCGACTGTGTTCTATAAGAATCTGGAGTATCAACAGCTAAGAGCAGCTGATCAGTTAAGGCATGATCGTTGGAGTGGTTGGGATATTGGTGATCGTTTTGCGTTAATATGGGGGGCTCAGCGGGATTTAAAAGCCAGTCAATCTATTAGAGAGTTTATCATATCAAGGTATGTGGCTAGGATATGGGAGTTAGATGCTTTCGATATGAACATAGCCAAGATGGATAAATATGTGAAAACGTTACAGCGAATCAAACCTAAAATGATTTTAGGTTATGCAAATGCGCTTGTGGCATTTTCTGAATACTTACTTAAACATAACCCTAATCACGGCATTAAACCAAAGGGGATTATTTCATCTGCAGAAACACTGACTGAAGATAAAAGAAAAATTATTGAATCTGCATTTAATTGTAAGGTGTTGAATCGATATGGTTCGAGAGAAGTAGGATTGATTGCCAGTGAATGTTCAGAGCAAAGTGGACTCCATATAAATGCCGATAATATTTATGTAGAGATAGTAAGGGATGGAAAGCCAGTAACGATAGGCGAAAGTGGCGATATATTAGTAACCGATTTTAGTAATAAAGCGATGCCCTTAATTCGGTATGAATTAGGAGATGTTGGACAGTTAGGTTCAAATAACTGTCCATGTAATCGAACATTACCAATATTGAAATCAGTAGAAGGGCGATCGGGTGATTTTTTTGTTGCAGCTAATGGGTCGCTCGTACACGGTGAGTATTTTACTCATTTATTTTATGGTGAGTTAGACGTGAAAAAGTTTCAAATGATTCAAAATTCATTAGAGAATGTTCACCTTAAAATCGTATCTATTGAACAGAATATGAAGGCTGAATACATAGAATCATTTATAAATAAAACGGTCGAAATGTTAGGGCCTCAATGTAAAGTAGATGTAGATTTTGTGAGTGATATTCCTCCAACGGCTTCAGGGAAATCACTATTTACTATATCTAAAGTGAAGCGTTAAATTTTTGAATGCGAAGGCGTAATATGAGAGGGTCTTTTATCTACGCTGGGAATCTTAATTTCGATAAGCGTAATAATACATATGAATACAGTTGTAATTTTAATTCTAAATACTTCGATATAGGGCTTTATGATAAGTTTAATATAAAATGTCCGATTGAAATACAACGTTCGAGTCTCCTGAGGCAAGCTGAATATTTAGCAGGTAGATATTCAGCTAAACAGGTCCTAACTGCATTGCACCAAAACAATCAAGACGTGGGTAGAAATAGCAATCGTAGTCCAATATGGCCGGGATCAATTACTGGCTCTATATCTCATACATCTAAAATAGCTTTGAGCTGCGCTGCTGATATTTCACTTGTAAAAAAAATAGGGGTTGATATTGAGCCATGGTTTTCTGAAACTGTTTCAGAAGAAATTAAACATGAAATACTAAGTGCTAGAGAAATAGAAGTAGCATCAGGCATAAAAATGCCTTTCACGAAAATTCTTACTTTGTGCTTTTCAGCAAAGGAAAGTATATATAAGGCATTAGGTAGATTTAATGAACATGTATCAAACTTTAAGCAGTTAGAGTTTAAATCAATATCACTAAATAATAAGACTATTGAGTTCAAATTAATTGATGATATAGCCAATAATAGTGAAGAGTATTTTTTGTGTGATTTTGTACTAGAAGGTGAATATACGATCACTCGATATTATCTCAAGTGATCGTTTAGGAGATTAAGCACTCACTTTTTGTTTTGATTTATCTTTAAGTAAAATTTGCTTGAATAGTTGCATGCTATGCTCAGATTCCACCATGTTAGTGTGGTTACCTTCAACATAGTATGTGGTTAAATTACTTGTGGTTTTTTTCCATCCTAGACTAGGATCGGAATATGCTCCGTGTGTCTGCATTGGTGCTCTGATCAATGTGACATTTCCATGGAACTTCTCAGGTTTTCTCATTTCCATTAATTTGTAATTATTATTCTCAATCAATTGATATCGAATACTATATGGAACTGACATATTAAGCATAGAGAAGATAGGAGGAGCCAACCTTGTCTTTAACATTTTGAACCGGTAGTTTAAAAAATTAATTAGTCTCTTACCAAATGATTCTTTATCTTTCTTGATGTCGTCCTTGGTACTGATTGTCACATCTAAATGTGGACCGTAACTATCAAACATAATAACGTCGTCGATAGCTTCACCAGCATTAGATAGGCGTATTGCTATGTCTAAAGCCGTTACGCCGCCCATAGAGCCGCCAACTAACGTATATGGCCCATGCGGTTGTACACTTCTAATCTCACTAATATATGAATCAAGCATACTTTCATAGCTTGATTCAAGAGCACTAACTCCATCAACCCCAGATGATTGCAGTCCGAAGGTAGGTCGCTCACTACCTATAGAATTTACTAAGCGTATATAATTGAGAACATTGCCACCAACACCGTGAAAGAAGAAAACAGGGAGACCTACACCTTCAATTTGGATATTTACCAAGTTTTTAGAAACAGTCGTCTCTGATGCTTCGGTACTAGTCGTGGTGTTTCTAGTATCTAAATGAAGAGCTAATTTTTCAATAGTTGGATGAGTGAACAAAGTATCCAATGGTAAAGACATAAAAAGCTGTTTCTTAATTGCTGAAAATACGCGTATGGATAAAAGAGAGTTACCGCCAATATCAAAAAAACTTTCCTTAATATCGATATTTTTTAAGTTCAATACGTTAGACCATATATCAAGTAGTAATTTTTCTGTTTGCGTGGTAGCTTGATGGTTAATTTTTACTGAATTAATATGGCTTGGTATTGGAAGTGCTTTTCGATCAATTTTGAAATTTAATGTCATAGGAAAAGACTTCAGATGTACAAATCGATTCGGTACCATATATTTTGGTAGTGTTATATTTAGCTGAGATTTTAGCTCAGTCTCGTTTAATGGCTCTTGATTCTCTGTGAGATAATATGCAACTAACTGGTGATTGCCGGGTTCGTCCTCTCTTGCAATTACAACTTGAGATGTAATAGTTTCACATTCAGACAAGCAGGCCTCAACCTCACCTAGTTCAATTCGGTATCCTCTGATTTTAACCTGACCATCACTTCGACCAAAACATTCAAGCTCACCTTTGGATGTGTATCTAGCTATGTCTCCTGTTTCGTATATCAACTCGTTACGCTTAAAAGGGTTAGGGATGAATCGTTCTTTAGTAAGATTTTCTTGATGGAGATAGCCTTTTGCCAATCCATTACCACCAATATACAAATTACCAGGCATGCCTATAGGCATGGGATTAAGGTTATCATCTAATATATAGGTAGTTGTGTTATCAACGGGGCTGCCAATCAAAACACTCGATTGAATTTCCTGAACATGATGCACGGTACTGAATACAGTGGTTTCAGTTGGGCCGTATCCATTCCATACAGAATCAACTCTTTCTTGTAAGTCTTTAGCCAGATCAATTGGAAATGGCTCCCCGCCACAAATTATTTTCATTTTTGTTTTAGGAGCCCACTCTTGGGAAACTAATAGCCTAAAAGTAGCGGGAGTAGCCTGTAAAACTGTCACGCGAAACTTATCTAAGAGTGCAATTAATTTATCTGCATATAGTGATGTCTCTTTATTTGCAATAACAATACTTGCGCCACTGAAAATAGGTAGAAATAACTCAACAACCGACATGTCAAAACTTAGCGTTGTGACAGCACACAATGTGTCATCGGAATTAATACCAGGAACCTTCTGCATAGATTGCATTAAATTTAAAAGATTACCCTGGGATATCTCCACACCCTTTGGTTTCCCTGTTGAACCCGATGTATAAATTACATACGCTGTAGTCTGCTTTTCTGTTATTAGTCTTGGTCTTAGTGAGTTACAAGTCGTATCTTTTAAGATAGATTCAATTGTGATTACTAATCCTGGAAAGAAGTTGAATCTATTTTTGTGCTGCTCGGTTGTAATAAGAACCTTACTACGGCTATGTTCAGCCATATAGCTTAGTCGATCATCTGGAAAATCGGGATCTAATGGAACATAAGCAGCAGTTGATTTAAAAACGGCTATTATAGTTGAAAGAAGTTGAACATTTCTAGGTAACGCCAAAGAAATCAAATCGCCGGTTTTAATTCCGTGTTCAATTAAATTATTAGCTATTATATTCGCTTCATTCTCTAGGTCTAAATAGCTATAGGTTTTACTCTCATCTGAAGCACATATTCTATCTGGAAATTTATCAACATTATCTTCAAAAGCTTGATGGAATCCTTCGTATTTTGAGGGTGCAATGTAGGTTTCATTCCAGTCGTTTATAAGCGTTTTAGAATTCTCTGGACTAATTGTTTTTAATTCAGATACTTTATTATCATCTGATCCAGATTGGAACTGCTCAAGTACATAAATCCAATTATCCAATAAACGTTCAGCAGTAATATCATCAAAAAGCGAATTGTCATACTTGATGCCAATGCTATTTTTGTTCGCTTTATTTAATATATAAAAATGAAAGTAACCGGCTTCGATCACTTGGTTAATATCCTTTACTTGACTAAAGCAACATTGTATCGCGGGAAGGCTTAATTGTAATAAAGACTCGTTAAACTCCGTTGCTAGTTCAAGTGAATTCAAGTTGTCCGATTTGTTAATAGATAATAACTGCTCATTTACAAGACTTGTTAAGCCTTTTAGAGTTAATGTTTCTTGTAGTGATAACAAGCATGGAATAAGTTCATTATTGGAGTTTAATATGGATATATTAAGGTGTGTATGATCTGATGGATTGTAGCTCATCAATAAGCGAGTAAGTGATGAAACGGCTAGAGATTTAGCGTCTTTAGGTAAGGACACCTCTCTATCAATAGATCTATATTTAGAAGAATTTGATTTCCCAAGTGACTTATCAAAAGGAAGTCCCTGCACAGAAAATAAACCAGATTTGAACGCAGTCTTCCATTGTAAAGAGTTCATAATAAACCTATTGAAAATTAGATGTTAAAGTTATTAAAAGTTATGCGGTTAACGCTTTATTTGATGCATTGCTAGATGGTAGAAAACTTCTATCTACATACTCTCTATGCCAAAGCTCAAGTACTAATAGTTGCCATAATATTTTATGGTGATCTTGATCGCCTGAGTTATGCTCTTCAATTAATTTATTAATTTCTGATTCTTTAAAATATCCGCGATTCATTGCACTTTCAGACAAAATAATCTCTCGAACATAATCCTTTAAATCATTCTGAAACATTATGGCTAAAGGTGTTGGGAAACCTTGCTTCTTTCTATATAAAATATCTTTACTTAAATATGGTTCCATTGCTTTTTTAAGGATATATTTACTTTCATATTTTTTATGACGATACTTACTTGGCATTATCGCCGCTAGTTCTAAAAATCTATGGTCTAAAAATGGCACTCTTAATTCAAGTGATGCAGCCATACTCATTCGATCTGCTTTAACTAATAAATCATCAACTAACCAAGTTTTAACGTCTAAATATTGCATTTTAGATTGCGCATCCATATCCAGACAGCGCTGATAATAAGGGGATAGTATTTTGTAGATATCATTATTTTTTGCGATAGTTGAAAATGAGTCGCTATATAGTGATTCTTTAATCGTATTGTCGTAAAAGGAAACGCCCGCATATGATTTTTCTAACGGGAGCTCGCTTAAGTCTGCATATTTAGAAAATTTGTTTCCCATATTGCGTAAAATTGGATTCACAATTTTGTGGATGAAATTAGGAAGTTTTTTATATTTTTCCACTATATCAAGGTATTTATATATTGAATATCCGCCATAAACTTCATCAGCACCTTCACCAGACAATACAACTGTAACTTTTTCTTTAGTCTTTAAGGCTAGATAGTATAAGGATATAGCAGCCGCTTCGGTAACCGGTTCATCCATGTGACGTATATAATCAGGTAAGAATTTTTTAAATTCGTCAGCGTTCATGAAATATTCAGTATGCTCAGTTTTAAACTGTTCTGAAACTTGCCTAGCGTACTGTGTTTCATCAAAGTCCTTTCCATAATCCCAGGCTACAGAAAAGGTTTTTATATCTTTAACACCAAGCTTACTCATTATTGCAACAACAGCTGATGAATCGACTCCACCAGAAAGAAATACCCCTAATGGTACATCGCTTCTTAATTGTAGCTTAATGGAATCTTCAAAAAGTTCCTGAGTCTGTTTGACGTAATACTTCTCTCCTTTATCGATATTTTTATTGAATTCTATATCCCAATATTTTCTAATCTGTATCTCGTTATCTACAATTTCTAAGTAATGGCCAGGAGGCACTTTCTTAATACCATTAAATAAAGTTTCGTTACTTGGGCAGTATCCAAGACTCATATAACTATCTAATAATTTAGTGTTTACTGAATTAGTGTTTTTTTCTAAAGCCAGTAATGACTTTATTTCAGATGCGAAAATTATTCCGTCGATAGTTTCTTTATAAAACAATGGTTTAATACCAAGGCGATCGCGAACTAACAAAAAGTTATCATTTGTTTGATCCCAATAAGAAAATGCATACATGCCATTAAGTTTTTGTAAGGCACTAACACCTTCTGCTCTTAATAACTCAAGGATAACCTCTGTATCTGAAGTGGTTTTAAACGATGTTCCACTATCCTTCAGTTGTTGTGAAAGCTCAACGTAATTATATACTTCACCGTTATAGCATATAGTCTGCGGACCATAGTGGCTGGTCATCGGTTGATTTGAACGTTCAGATGTATCAATAATTGTTAAACGCTTATGTCCAAATCCAATATGTTCAGTTGTAAATACCCCATCGCCATCAGGGCCCCGGTAATTAATTACTGCGATCATATCCTTAATAGATTGTTCGGTAACTTGGTTGTGTGTCTTAAAATTATAAATGCCAGCTATACCGCACATGATGCAACTTCCATATTACGCTGATTAGGATGTGGAACTTCATAGTCTCGATAATCATTAGGATTACCTGTTTTTCCGTTTTCTGCAGCACGAACGATATTGAAGGCTTCTCTAGCACTTACGTAATGTAAGCGATATTTTTTGCCATCATTATAATTCTCTTCGATGTAGTCATGCATTTGATCAGTTGTTTCACTCACCACCGATTTATGATCTTGAGCGCCATGGCAGAAGATTTTCACAAATTGCCATTCAGGTCGACCTTTGACGTGTATGTTTTGATTCATCCAGGCATTAATTCGTTTTGGATCATTATGTGTTGGATATTGATTGATGTCTCCATCTTCGATGGTAGGGTGCCATTTATGACGCCAATCTTTTAGATTGATGCTCATAGGCCCTTGAAAAATAAGAAACTCATCTTCTTTCTGTGGTTTGTTTACAGCTGCATCGCGTCCTTTAAAATAACATGACGGTTGATCAAGGTTTTGGCAATAATAAATATTATTAACCATTGGAGGCTGAGCTTCACTGAATAAGGCTGGGTATGTAAAGTCGGCATAACAACCTTGTTGTTTTAAAATTTCAACTTCGTTGTCTACGCCACAAAAATTATCTCCTCTTGAGTTACCTAGAGACCAGTTTCCATGAATAAAAGAAAAACATGATTTTTGACCTTCTTTGTATGGTTTCATATAACCATGTTTATGGAATACCTCCATTGCAGCATCAAGTTTTTCTACAAAAGAAATAGGGGTGTCATGATCGTGATGCCAATGTAATTCAAATTCACCATAACCAGCATCTACAACCGGCTTCATAGCAAGTAATTCATGTTCATGCATTAAGTCTAATGCGTAAAAAAAACTGTGTTTAGGGTGGTGCCCATCACTGTCAGTATGTTTCTTAGCAATGGCTGGGTACCCTTCTGTCCATGCCTTTAGTCGGTCTTCATGACCGTTAAGCTCAAAATGATCAACAAATAAAAACATTATATCAATAGGCTTATCTATCACTTTTACACGAGAAAATTTTCCTTTTATATAATGTGGAATCCAACGATCAATTAGCTTTACCCTTGCGTAAAGGATGATGCAACCTATGAAACCTAAACTTAAGAAAACTAATCCATATATTATTACATCAATGTTCATTATTAGTTTCACCAAATAAGTTTAAAGTTTCGTCTTTCTTGTTTTCTGAAGGCAATATGTTTGCTAATGCACAGCATAAACCTAAATAAAAATAGGTCCAAACAGAGAAGCCTTGATTTCCTAAAAATATATATAATAACCAACCTACAAAAGTAATAAGTACAGCGATTGCTACTGTTCGTTCTGTATTGGTTATTTCTTTTACTGTTATATCATCACAATTATTAGGCTCAATATTTTTGTCTTTATCATCGTCTGAATATAAATCATTCATTAAATATTCGTCGGTATTTACATTGTCATTAAACACTGAATGATGTTTTTCTGGAGGAGCATTCGGGTTAGCATTACTCATAATGGGCTTGAATTGCTTTAAGCATAATAAAATAGTCCACAAGTATAAGAAGATACCTGGTAGCCCAGTTTCAGCCATGACTTCTACATAAGAATTATGAGAGGCTAGTCCGTGATACTCAAGCCACTGACCCTTACCGACCCCCGTTACAGGGTACCAAGATACCATGTCAAAGCCATAGCCCCAGGCACGTGTCCTACCCTGAAATGACTCATCATTACCAGCGTCTAAGATGGTTCCCATCCGCTCTTGTAATGGGCCTGGCATGAAGGTTAATACGCTCAGCATTAGAACAGACATAACCCCACCAATAACCGCTTTTTTTGCTAAATTTCCTTTCCCTCTTAACATAAAAGTACCTACAAACATCATTGCAAGTGTCACCATAACGGTCCTTGATTCGCACTTCACCATTACATAAAGCAATAATCCAATCAGCGCAATTGAGGCTGCGGATAATATAGTGCTTTTTCTAATTAATATGCAGGCTAATAAAAATGGAACAGTTGTGATCATGAGCTGGCCAAACTCGTTTGAATTCTCATAGTACCCAATGCCTTGCCAGCGGTTCGATCTAGGGTCTATATATTGGCTTTTCAATCCGAAAGTGTTTACATCTTCAATTGCAAGGTACCCTAGGTAAGTAACACTTAATCCCATACAAAAGAACAGCGCGATAAACTGGGCCGGTGTTTGTAAAATTCTGCTAGCGAAATAATAGAGTGAAATTGAGCATAGGTATAAATAAGTCTCACCAGGTAAAGTACTTGGTGACATTATCAATAAGCCAAACATCGAAAGTAGTAGTAAATACAATATTAATTTGTCTTGTTTCCATTTCAATTTAGAAAGTTTATCTTTATTGATTATACAGCTTAGTAACATTCCAAATAACAAGAGTGTAAATGGCTTAATGGAGGTGATTTGCGGATAGTGATCTTGAAAGCGTAAAAGTAAGCTACATGTAAACCCGACAAGACCCCAAAACGGACTTATCAATCCAATTATAAAACTAAAAATATAATAACCAAATGCTAATGCCATGTTAAATTAACCTTGGTTATACATTTTTTAACTTATTATATTTAGTTGAAAACAGTTGCTCGTATACAATTTCGTAATTCTCAACCATAGACTGAAGAGTGAAATTATTAACTATATGTTTTCGTGCTGATGCCGATATCCTCTTGATCTCAATTGGAGAATTACATAGAGAAAGAAGAGTCTCAGATAATGCATTTACATCATTTGAGGGATATAAGAAACCACTTATGTTTGTCTTGATTATTTCAGAATTACCACCTACATCTGATGCAATAACCGGTACACCAGATGACATAGCTTCTAATAATGTATTAGAAAGGCCTTCACTAAAGCTAGGCAATACAAATAAATCCATACAATTCATGACACTTGGAATATCGTTTCTATTACCAAGAAAATGTACATTCTTATTAATATCTAGTGCAGTAACCAGTTTTTCTAATATTTTTCTTTCAGGTCCATCCCCAGCTAATACAAGGTGAGTATTCTTATTATTTTCAAAAACATGATGAAACGCTTTGATTAAACTTGGGTAATTTTTTACGTTCACAAGTCTCCCCACCGATCCAATAACTATATCTTGATCCGGAATGTTAAGATCATGACGAACTGTGCTGTTATTTTTCGGGTTGAATGTAGTGCTATCGACACCGTTAATAATGGGTTTGAAATTATCGAATGAAAGCCTGAATTCGTGCAGTATTTTAGTTTTCAATTCACTGCTTACGGTTAGATTGATATCCATAGCTCGAAATAGCCATTTTTGTAGGATTCGTTTTTTGAATGAGGAGTAATAAAGTGTGCCATGCTCACCATTGATGATGATTGGACGATTGACAAAAAAACTAGCAATATAAGTGGACAACATGGTCGTAAAGCCGTGAGTATGTACTATATCGTAGTCACCAGAGTTGCAGGCTACCATGATCTTCTTTATCGCGGTTAATAGGCTTGGATTATGATTCCCGTCAAAGATAACTTGGCTGTTTGTATTTTCAATACGATTGGCTAATTTACCTTTCTCCCTTAGGCATAATACATCAACAATAAATTTGTCTTGGTCGGAATTATTAATTAGATTAACTATACCGTTCTCAAGTCCGCCTGTTTCCATAGAAAGAACAATATGAAGAACTTTTATTATATTACTTTTCATGATTAAAAATCTAAAGTACGGTTGAAGAGATTCTCTAAATCACAAACATTATTTTGCCACTGATGTTGAGAATGAATTTTTTTCTCGGCAAGTTTAGCTGCATTAGATATTTTTTCTGGGTGTTTATGAATATCGATTAATAGATCTATGCATGCATCGAAATTTCCTTGAGGGAATAACCATCCATCTTTACCGTCTTCTAGTATCTCAACGATAGGTGGATAGTTTGCTGCAACCAATGGAACACCTGCACCCATTAGTTCGAACATTTTCATAGGTGATCCATATTCATTTGAACTAGGTAGGACAGAAAAATCCATTGCGTTGACATAATTGCTTATTTCGCCATGTGGTATATTGCCCGTTAATATAACCTGTTCTGATAGCTTAAATTGATCAACGATTCGTTTTACAGTAGGGAGAGTTTCACCATCACCAATTAGTAGTAATACTAAATTAGGGTGTTGTTTTAATGTTGGTGCAATTTTTTCCATGAAATGATGTACCCCATGCCAAAAAGCAAAGCAACCAATGAACCCACAGACCGTTTTACCTTCTAATTCGAATATTTTTTTTGCATTCTTTTTATTGTTTTCATCATAAAAGAAAATATTTTTATCAGATGCATTAGGGGAGATAATACTTTTAGTTTTAATATCTGGATATGCATCTAAAATTATTTGGCTGAGGCGTTCAGAAACGAATACAAGTCCTGCCGATTTTTTGAAAGTTAAGCGTTCAATCATAGCGGCAATACGTTTAAAGTATAATGGCCTTAATCTAACAAGTTGTGCCGAGTCATTGATTTCGTAAATGACAGGGATGCCATAAATTTTCCCTAGTAAAAGGGTAGAAAATAAGAATAAGGAATAACGTTCGTAAATACGTTCAGGTCGGTAGGAATGAATAACGCTCCAGAGTCTAAAGAAAGCATAAATGTTATACCCTATTTCAGCCAATTCAAATATGGGTTCAGGTAGCTTTTTTGCAAGTGTTTTTAATAGGCCTGGTTTTCTATTGGGATTTCCAGCCTGATTTGATATGGGAGCTTTAGAGTAATCATCATTTTTTGAAGTCACTGAAACTAATCGAACATCATTATTAAGCGCAACCAGTGCATTACAGATACTGCGTATGTGCACCCCCTCTACGTTAAGGCCTTGGGTGCGATGATGATAAAGGTATTTCATGATGTTCCTTGTCGATGTAATTTATACACCTATTCAAATTCCAGTAATGGATGAATGCTCAGGATTTATATCGGGAATTGCTAGACTCTTTATATACTTATAAAGCCTAATCTATTTACAAGAAGAGCCAGTATGCTGGCTTTTTCTACGTCCCTGTAAATCGTACCTAATAAATCGCTATCCTTAGCAAAATCACTTAGAAATGATTATAAAAATATAATGTGAATTCAATCATGTTTCATGAGTTTTTACTATACTTTGAGCCAGTTAGTCTAAGTATTTTTTGTTACAAGTTCCGTTCAAAATAAGCCGGAAAGGATTCAATTTCAAGACTAATGATATAGTACTAGATTCTCTTTGTTTGGTATTTTCACCAAAAATAGAGCTTCCAAATATCCTATTGTTTAGATTGTTTCCTATCAATTATGCGTTTGTGTATATCTAATTTATGTACCTATGATGAACATCGATCAGAATGAATGTGAGGTGTCTTACATGGTAGGTATCATTGTTCTATAACTGATTCTAATGCCATGTGGGTTATCGTATTCTCAACACTGTGTTTATCGAAGGTGAGGCTCCGAGTGTAATTTGTTATTACCATCAATCGATAATCTATAAATCTATATTATTATATTATGAGCATTATTCTTTAATCTAATATAACGGGAAATGTTTTATACTTGATTAATTAAGACTTTTCCCATTAAAAATCCTACTTAAAATAGAGTATTTACTTATTAAATAATAATGAATTAAATTTGTAATTATAAAAGTGCTTGCAACTAATAATATGAATTTAAATACAATATTTATCTCAGTTTGAATGATCAATATTCCTATTAATATTACGAAAATGTGATGGAAAAGATATATCGTGTAAGACGCACCGGCTAAGTATGTGAAGAGAATAGATTTTTTATTAAATAATGAATTGAAAATATAAAAACATAAAACACATGATAGCCAGATTATAAGTGCAGTTTTATATGAACTAAGTAATTTATTGATTAGTGCACTATCAAATTCCCAGTAGTGAAATATCGTTATTATCAACATAGAGAGAATAATGATAGCTTTTTTGGGTCTTACAAATTCCGATAGCAAGTTTTTATTTGTACCAAGTATTATTCCAAAAACAAAATATATGGAATACTTTATTGAATCTGCAATTGCAGCATCATAATATTGCTCACTAACGTTTGGGAATATATAACTAATCTTCAATAATCCCATTGATACAATAGGTATAATGAAAAGATAGTATCCATTCGTATGATTTATAATATTATTAGTTATTTTTTTTATATTATTTAATAAGTTGGGGGTAAGATAATAGAATAACGCTGAGAATATGAAATAGTAAATTAGTGTGTTCAAAAACCATAAATGTGAGACCCAAGATCCATTTAACCAATACCGTATATCTGTAATGTCAATATCGGTAAGATTACTATTTATTAGGATATAATTTTGTAGTGTATTTAAAGTTACTGCTGTTACCAAAAACGGAATGATTATCCTTGGCAATCTAATGTTTATAAATTTTATTGGGCCATTTTTCTTTAGTGTCATATGGCAAAAGAATCCGGATACAATAAAGAAGGCAGGCATCCTAAAAATATGAATAGTATCGATAAGATATGTAAAATATTCAGATGTATTAATATTTTTTATCGCCCAATCGGAATCACTAAATACATTGGCACTATGTAATAAAATACCTAGAATCATAAGAATGCTTCGCATAGCATCTAAATAATGCAGGCGTTGTTTAGTAGTATGATTATTCATTTTGAATGCCCATAACCCTTGTGGCTTTTGACTTTGATAATAACCAGTCCCACATTTCTGGGTTTGAATAGGTTTGTTGCCATGCGTAATGTGAATCAAGATCGGGTCTGGTAATTTTGTGATCACCGCCTTTTTCTTTTAATGCTTTATGCCAAATATTACTGCGCCAAATCTCTACTGTCATATCACCGCTATTATGAAAAAACCAACTTGAAACTCGAGACATAGCACTTGACGGTTGATTGCTCTCCGGAGGCTGAGCAGCGGGAGCTATTGGGACCATTGCTGCAAAAGCTTCAGGGTGCTTTGAAATATACCTCAGTGTCACTCCGCCTCCAGCGCTGAAACCCGTCATGTATATTCTTTTAGTGTCTATGTGTTGAGCGTAACGTTGTAATATGTATTCGACGAAAGGATGAATAGCACTTTTATTCCATTTAGGCAGCATTCCTGAAATGATAATGGCAGGGAAATGATTGCCTTCTTCGATTAAATTTGGCAGGCCTTGGATAAGCAAATTATCTAGTTCGTTATTTCCATCTCCAGTGATAGCGTTTTGGCCATTCCAAAAGAAGATAAGTGGTATTTTTTTTGTATCGTCTTTTTTAAAATTTTGAGGAAGATACTCGTAATATCCGTAAATATTACCTTCTGTATCAATCGGTACAGGAGTGTGCTCCCCTGCAATGCCTTTGCTATGGAGTACAATATCTGAAGAGATGTCACTGCAAGCAGCAATACAGGTGAGGCCAATAATTAATATGATTCGCTTCATAGCCATCGAATCACGTTGTAATATTTTGTACAGATAGCATCAAAAACGATTCCTTGTTCGGTCAGAAAATTTTTATATTCTTCTATATCGCTTTCTCGACCTTGTAGTTCAGGTGAAACTAAGCAAAGTTTGAACCCTGCCTCTTTAAGCTTTCTGTAAGAGTTTTTATCTATTGGCAGCTTTGAGAAGCAGTCGACCCAAACCCATTTTACCTTTCCGGCCATTGACATAATGGTATCTAACCCTTCGAATTCGGAAAAGCGTACAGCACAATTATTTTCGCCACTATTACTCAATAAATAGATCATTGGAAAGGAGCTGTCTAAAAAGAAGTAATCCGTTATATTGTATTTTGACAGTAATGTTTGAACGCGATGTTCTATTCGTTCACTTTTTATATTCAGTATCATTGTTCCATGTTGATACTCTTTCAAATAATCCTCAAACAGCTCTCCATCTGAAAAAGGATCGTGTTGTAGAATTAAGTCATCCCCGGAGTCTCTTAGGTCTAGTTCAACGCCGTATTCTATTGGAAGCTTCTGAAGTTCTTCTAAAGTATTGATTCTATGGGCGATATAGTGGGTCATTATTCAGCTCCCTTTTTAGTTCTACAGAAAACTCTAGAGTTCGCTTAATAAATTTCCATTTTGCGGCCATTCCTGTATTCCAAGTTGACTCACCATGTTGGCGTTCAGGAAAATATACATCGAACCGTTCAACTTGTAAGTTCATTTTTTTGGCCTTGTATAAAACGTATAAATCTAATGAAAAGTCATATGGTGCATCTTTTCGAATTTTATCAAAAAACGATTTATGAAATATGTTGGGCTGTGCATTGATATCCCATAGGGTTTCCCCCATATATAGGCTTTCAAAAATACTCATACCTGTAGTAAAAAACTGATCAAAAATAGGCCGCCCTTTGCGATCGCCTTTTAAGTATAAGTTTTGATTGCTATTGTTTGTTTCGATGATACTCAGAGCTTTTAATACATCTTGAGGGTCTGTTTGTAGATCTGCGTGGGTCCAGCCAAGAAAGGTGCCTCTTGCAGCATCTAAACCAGATAGAATCCCAAATCCATAGCCTTGATTTGTTGTGACTTGCTCACATCGGGCAAATGGATATA
>ERZ1027231.232-NODE-232-length-22945-cov-246.941634_pt1 | contig 22945 bp, 24 predicted proteins | sample MGYA00520866_ERZ1027231 | MGnify/ENA primary metagenome ERZ1027231 (study PRJEB33311, sample SAMEA4378411) | marine metagenome | biome: Marine biome; feature: Fjord; material: Water | collected 2014-07-20T08:00:00Z/2014-07-... | depth 75 m ...
CGTTCCAGCCAGAAGAGTTAACCGCTATGTTAGGTTTGGCTAAAGAAGGTTTAGCAACCATTAATGAGCTACAAAACGCGGCGTTAGCTGAGTAAAGAATAACGTGTTGTGGGAGGGCGCTTGCGCGCGAAAAGTGCTGAGGGTATTTTATGCTCCTATATTCGCGCGCAAGTGGCATGCCCCGTTCACGAAGTGAGTGTTTTGGGTACGCCCTCCCACAAATAATATAAGCCTAACGTGATGTAGGCGGGCTGTTCAAATCAGAACAGCTAAGCTGTATGTTAGACTTGGAAATTAGGGTTTAGCCCATATTACGTAATCAAACAGTTCGGCGCCTATTTAAGTAGGTCGTCGCTGCTTTTTGACAATATTAAGGAATGAATAAATGGGATCATCGTTTACTGAAATTGGTTTAATGATTGTGAATACAATCTCGGGATTGTTTTTATTCGTTGTGGTTCTGCGCTTTTTATTGCAGGCAGCAAGGGCCGATTTTTATAACCCTATTTCTCAGTTTATTGTAAAAGTAACAAACCCGCTGTTGTTACCCGTGCGTAAAGTAGTGCCTGGTCTAGGGGGTTATGATGTGGCCTCTTTGGTATTGGCGGTCATCGTTCAGCTAGTGACTATTTGTGCCACTTTAGCCTTAATTGGGTTCTGGCCGCTGCCATATTTGAATGTTGCTATCTGGTCTCTGTTGGGCACGGTAGGCATATTTTTAGATTTATATTTTTGGGGATTGCTGGCCATTATCATCATTAGCTGGATTGCTCCTAATAATCCAAATCCTGCTATTGAATTGTTGAAGCAAATTATTGAACCGATCATGAAACCTATACGTGATCGCATGCCAGATATGGGCGGCATAGATTTAAGCCCTATCATTGTGATTTTATTAATACGTGTATTTGAAACCTTATTGCGCGGATTTGCGGGAGCAGCGGGTTACAACGGGCAGTTTCCAATCATCGGGCTATAGGCACCTAGCTCAGGCGTAATTAAGTAAACCACTAGCATAATAAATGAATAGTTAGCGGTAAGTGTTCGCAGTCGTCGGCTGCGAAAAACAGAATTAAATATTTAGTTGGATCCTTTCATGCCTCAACACATCCCATCGGATAACGTTGGCATTGTCACGCCACAAGTGGCTAAGTTTGATACGCCTTTAGAGTTACGTAGCGGTAAAGTTATACCAAGCTATGAGCTTGTATACGAAACCTATGGTGAATTAAATTCAGATAAAAGTAATGCCGTACTGATTTGTCATGCGCTAAGTGGGCATCACCATGCGGCCGGTTATCACGAAGGTGATAGCAAGCCTGGTTGGTGGGACAGTTGCATTGGTCCTGGTAAGGCAATTGATACGAATCGCTTTTTTGTATTGTCGGTGAATAACCTTGGCGGTTGTCATGGCTCTACAGGGCCTGTCAGTATTAACCCAGAAACAGATCAGCCGTATGGCAGTGATTTTCCAATGGTACGCGTACGTGACTGGGTAGAAAGCCAAGCGCGATTAGCCGATCGTTTAGGCATTCAAAAGTTTGCCGCTGTTATTGGCGGAAGCCTTGGTGGTATGCAAGCCCTGCGTTGGAGTTTTCAGTATCCAGATCGCATTGTTTACTGTGGTGTGATTGCCTCAGCTCCAAAACTGTCTGCGCAAAATATAGCGTTTAACGAAGTAGCTCGTAACGCCATTATGAAAGACCCTGAATTTCACGATGGTCATTACATTGTAAAAAACGCCATTCCCAAAACCGGATTGATGACAGCCAGAATGTTGGCCCACTTAACGTATTTGAGTGATGACGCCATGGGTGAAAAATTTGGTCGAGACTTAAAAACCGATGAAATTAAATACGGATACAAACCTGAATTCCAAGTAGAAAGCTATTTACATTATCAAGGCGAAAAATTTTCAACATCGTTTGATGCGAATACTTATTTATTAATGACCAAGGCGTTAGACTATTTTGACCCTGCGCAATATACCAATGGCGACCTAGCGAAGTGTTTGGCCCCTGCAAGCAGTAAATTCTTTGTGGTGAGTTTCACTACTGATTGGCGCTTTAGTCCTGAACGTAGCGAAGAAATTGTCGATGCATTAATCGAAGCCGATAAAGATGTTGTATACGCTTGCATCGAATCAGAAAAAGGACATGACGCATTTCTTATCCCGATACCTAGATACGTGAAAGTATTTACCGCGTACATGAATCGTGTGGCTAAGGAGTTAGGTCTATGAGCCATCCTGTAAAAAATAAAAGTAACTTACGCAGTGATTTAAATATTATTCAACACTGGGTAAGTGAAGAAAGCCAGGTGTTGGATTTAGGTTGCGGTGAAGGTGATTTGTTAGCGTATTTAAAGCATGACAAAAACTGCAAAGCATACGGGCTAGAAATTCACCCTGACAGTATTGTCAGTTGCGTTGAAAAAGGTTTAAACGTGATTGAGCACGATTTGAATGATGGTCTAAGGCATTTTAAAGATAATGCAATGGATACAGTTATCATGACTCAAGCATTACAAGCCGTGAGCCGACCCGATGTATTGCTGGATGACATGTTGCGTGTCGGTAAAGAAGCCATCATCACCTTTCCAAATTTTGGCTATTGGAGAACGCGTTTTTACCTGATGATTAAAGGTAAAATGCCCATGTCTAAAACACTGCCTTTTAATTGGTATGATACGCCGAACATCCATATGTGTACATTCCGAGATTTTGAAAGATTATGCCGTGAAAAAAATCTCACCATATTGAATCGAACGGTTGTAGATAAAAATCATCACAAATCATTGTCTATTAGTATCTTGCCAAACTTGTTAGGTGAGATTGCAGTGTATCGTGTTACCAAATAAAAAAGAGGCAATTATGAAATACGTATTGATTGGTTTATTGACGATGGTATTGGCAGGTGTAGCCACTGCCGAACAGAAAAAAGTATTCGGTAATTTTGAAGTGCACTACATGGGTTTAACCACCAGTGATTTAGATGCTGATGTAGCGCGTGCCTATGGCATTACTCGTAGCCGTAATGTGGGCTACCTTATGATCAGTTTGTTAAAAACTGATGAGGGCGATATGCCCATTGCTTGGAATGGTAAGTTAGAAGCGAAAATGTCGAACTTATTGGGGCAAAGCAAAGAGCTTGAATTCATTCGCATTCAAGAAACCAATGCTTTGTATTTTTACAGTACTTTTGATTTTTACGATGCCAATCACTATCGCTTTAAAGTAAAAGTCACACCAGATGGTCAAAAAAGAACATTTGATGTGAAATTTGATCAAAAATTTTACCGCGGCGAATAACACCCCTCTCTATAAATACTCGGTAGATTGATACCGAGTGATCGAACCTGTTAGACATCTGGATCCCTCATGACTCAACAAAAAATAGTGTTAGCCAGTGGTAATAAAGGCAAGCTAGCCGAATTGCAAAATGCGTTAAACGATTTTGATGTGGCATTGATCCCACAAAGTGAATTCTCAGTAACGGATGCGGATGAAACAGGCCTAAGCTTTATTGAAAACGCCATTCTAAAAGCCCGCCATGCCAGTCTTGCAACGGGGCTACCTGCATTAGCCGATGACAGTGGTTTAGAAGTAGATGCGCTAAAAGGGGCTCCCGGTATTTACAGTGCGCGTTTTTCAGCGGATGAAAACGGTAAAGGGGCCACAGACGAAAGTAATAACTTGAAACTTTTGGATGAATTACAGAATGTACCTGCACAGGATCGAACTGCGCGATTCCATTGTGTATTGGCATTTGTTAAGCATGCCTTAGATCCTAATCCCATTATTTGCCAAGGGGCTTGGGAGGGCGTGATTAAAACCGAGCTTGATGGAAAAGGTGGCTTTGGTTATGACCCATTATTTTTTGTGAAAGATCAAAACAAAACAGCGGCTCAGCTTACTAAAGAAGAAAAGAATAAAATTAGCCATCGCGGCCTGGCCATCAAACAACTTAAAACTCAATTTAAGCTGTAACACTTTTTAATACAGAAGATCGCTTTTATATGAGTAGCTTACTAAGCCTGCCACCTTTATCACTTTATATTCATGTGCCTTGGTGTGTGAAAAAATGTCCATACTGCGATTTCAATAGCCACAAGGCTGATAAGGTTCTGCCAGAGAAGGATTATGTGGCCGCGCTACTTGATGACCTTGATATAGACTTAACGTGGCTTAAAGACAATGGTGTGGCAGAACGCCCTGTTCAATCAATCTTCATAGGCGGCGGTACGCCGTCGTTACTCAGTGTTGAAAGCTACCAAAATTTGTTTGCAGGTTTAAAACAACGTTTAGAATTTATCAGTGACATAGAAATTACCATGGAAGCCAACCCTGGTACGTTTGAAGCCGAAAAGTTTAAGGGTTATCGAGCACTGGGCATTAATCGTTTATCCATCGGCATACAAAGTTTTGCTGATCATCAGTTAGAACATCTCGGTCGTATTCATAATGGCAAAGAAGCGGTCGCCGCGGTTGAGATGGCCAAGGCGGCAGGCTTTGATAATTTTAATTTAGACTTTATGCACGGTCTGCCTGATCAAACCTTAGAGCAAGCTCTAAATGATTTAAGGCAAGGCATTGCACTGGGTCCCACTCATTTAAGCTGGTATCAATTAACCATTGAGCCGAATACTGAGTTTTTTAAACGTCCACCTGTATTGCCACAAGATGAAACCCTTTGGTCCATTCAAGAAGCTGGTCAGGCCCTTTTGGCTGAGCATGGTTTCGCTCAATATGAAATTTCAGCTTATGCCCAGCCCGGTAAAGCAGCCAAGCACAATTTAAACTATTGGCAGTTTGGTGATTATTTAGGTATTGGTGCTGGCGCCCATGGCAAGCTTACTATTCCGAATGATGACATTGATAAAAGTAAAATTTATCGAACAGCCAAAACTCGATTACCAAAAGATTATTTGAACTTGGCGAAGCGTTTTTTAGCCACACAAGACAATATCGAAGCTGAAGATCGCGACCTAGAGTTTTTAATGAATGGCCTGCGTTTGTTTGCTGGTGTGGATAAAAAACTGTTTAGTGAAAGAACTGGATTGCCATATGAAAGTATTGAGCTGGCAGTAGATAAAGCGGTTAAAGATGGTTTGTTGCAAGAAGGTGATAAATTAAAAACAACCGACAAGGGTCAGTTGTTTTTGAATGAGCTGTTAGAGCGGTTTTTGTAATCTATTAGAGCATATATCAATATAGCTTGATGAGATCGGGCGCGGGGCACCCTCGTACAATGTAAGGTGATACTGTAGAAGAGTGTGCCCAAAGCATTCGCTTCGCTCGTGGGGCATGCAACCCCGCACCCGATGATTAAATCAAAGCCTTACTTCAATCCCTTGTGCTTGCATATGCTTTTTAGCTTCTTCTACTGTGTGCTCACCAAAGTGAAAAATACTGGCGGCTAATACCGCGTCCGCTTTGCCTTCTTTCACACCGTCAGCAAGGTGTTGTAGTGAACCCACGCCCCCTGATGCGATCACTGGCACGTTTACCGCTTCGCTAACAGCACGTGTCAGTTCGATATCAAATCCTTTTTTAACGCCGTCTTGATCCATTGAGGTTAATAGCACTTCGCCAGCACCATAGTTGGTCATTTTAATGGCCCACTCGATTACATCAATGCCGGTTGGCTTACGGCCACCATGGGTAAATATCTCCCATTTATTTGGCTCATCTTCGCCGCTTACTTTTTTAGCGTCTATTGCGATTACGATGCATTGGCTGCCAAATTTTTCTGCGGCTTCTTTTACAAACTCAGGATTGTATATAGCAGCGCTGTTGATGGCGGTTTTATCTGCGCCTGCGTTCAGCATGTTACGAATGTCGTCGACGGTACGTATACCACCACCAACGGTTAGCGGTATAAATACTTGTTCGGCAATGGCTTCAACCGTGTGAATGGTTGTATCGCGGCCGTGGTGACTGGCAGTGATGTCTAAGAAGGTGATTTCATCAGCCCCTTGTTCGTCATAGCGTTTTGCTACTTCCACAGGGTCACCTGCATCACGAATATCTAAAAACTGAACGCCTTTTACAACGCGTCCATTTTCGACATCTAGGCAAGGGATGATTCTTTTTGCTAAACCCATGAGATTAAATCCCGCTTATAGAGAACCCCAATCGGATCTCTAGCTTTATAATTTGTAGGATGGGTTAGCGAAGTATGAGCGTAACCCATCGTGTTACCTGTTTGTTGATGGGTTACGAAACTCGTAATACTCGTTTCTAACCCATCCTACGAAATAATTGGCGTGCTGTTAGTCTTGGCCATTCCATTCTAAAAAGTTTTTCAGAAGCTGTAATCCAGCCGTGTGACTTTTTTCTGGGTGAAATTGCACGGCAAAAATATTGTCTTGGCCAATGGCCGCTGCAAAATCTTTCCCGTAGTGGCCGTGACCTTTAATTTGCTCTTTGTTTTTTGCATCTACAAAGTAGCTGTGCACAAAGTAAAAGCGGCTGTTGTCTTCAATGTTATTCCACATTGGGTGGGCAACTTGTTTAACTTGATTCCAGCCCATGTGTGGAACTTTTAATTTTTCACCGGTTTGTGTGCCTTGGCTTTCAATTAAGTTGTCACCAAAGAATCGTACTTCGCCATCAAAATGCTTAAGACATTCAACACCCGAATTTTCTTCGCTGTGATTCATCAAGGCTTGCATGCCCACACAAATTCCAAGAAGCGGTTTTGTTTTAGCCACTTCGGCGACAACTTGGTCTACACCTATGCGTTTTATTTCTGACATGCAATCGCGCATAGCGCCAACACCAGGTAATACTACGTGATCGGCTTTACGGATAATGTCTGGGTCAGAGGTAACTAGAACTTGGGTATTGTGGTTGCTTACATGCTCTAGCGCTTTAGATGCGCTGTGCAGATTGCCCATGCCATAATCAATTACAGCACATATTTTACTACTCATAAGCTTGGTCTCGCTTGCTGGAGCTTGCCAATACTGCGTTATATCTTTTTTCGAAATCCTCAGGTGCTAAAGCACATTCCGGTTTCTCAAAAATATATGCCTTGTCTTGGCTTCGCCCAGTGCAGCTTTTATTAGGTATGCATTGGGCTGGGAATTAATTTGTATCTAATAAATTTGAAAACCCCAATACATATATTAAAAGGTATTAGGGTTGTTTCAAATTTTACAAAGAACCCTTAGTAGAAGGAATCATGCCTTCCATTCTTGGGTCTACTTCTATTGCCATGCGTACCGCGCGACCAAATGCTTTGAACACTGTCTCAGCTTGGTGGTGTGCGTTGTGGCCTTTCAAATTATCAATGTGCAGGGTAACGCCAGCGTGGTTTACAAACCCTTGGAAGAATTCGTAAAACAGTTCGGTATCAAACCCGCCAATGGCACCGCGTGTAAACGGAATGTTGTATTCCAAGCCTGGGCGGCCAGAAAAATCGATAACAACACGGCTTAGTGCTTCATCTAATGGCACGTAAGCGTGGCCATAACGGCGTAGGCCTTTTTTATCACCAACGGCTTTTGCAAATGCTTGGCCTAATGTAATGCCTGTGTCTTCTGCACTGTGGTGATCATCAATGTGATTATCGCCTTTGCATTCTATGTCTAGATCCACCAAGCCATGACGGGCGATTTGGTCCAGCATATGCTCTAAAAAAGGCATACCTGTATCAAATTGCGCTTTGCCTGTGCCATCTAGGTTGATAGACACTTTGATTTTGGTTTCTGAGGTATTGCGTTCAATCGACGCCGTACGCTGAGCCATGCTTGTATCCTAATGGATGATCAAAAAAATCATTATACCTAAAAGCTTTGTAAGTGGTTAGTTTGCAAGCCTCTTGATTGTGCATTGTGGCGATTTGGTTGAATAGACAGCTAGCATTCACATGTTGGGCGTATTATAAATTCTTAAAGCAGATAATTTTTTGGATATCTTGAAAAAGATGGTCAAATAGGACGATAGTTCTGTATTTGGAACGATGAATTGAATTAAAGGTGCTTTATTCCTGATTCTGGGAAGGCTAGACTAGGCAAAATTTTATGAGTACAGAAAAATGAAACTAATGAGTGTATTGGCTCTGGTTATTGCCTTTGCAATGCCAGTCCACAGTGAAGTAATCGACCCTAAAATAGTGGTTAAAAACGTGGCAGATAAGGTTTTAAGTGAAATCTTGTTAAACAAAGAAAAATTGGATCAAGGACCAGAGTTCTTACTGAGCTTAATCGAGACCTACATGCTGCCGATAATTGACCAAGAACGCATGTCTAAAATGGCTTTAAAGGGCCATTGGGGCACAATCGACAAACAACAGCAGCAAAATTTCATCGAAGGCTTTAAGCGTCTGATGATTAAGACTTACGCTGGTGCGTTTAAATCGTATACGGGCCAAAAGGTATCGTATTCAGATACAAAATTTAACAAATCAGGCAGCAAAGCGATTGTAAGTTCAGCGATTCACATGGCTGGGGGGTCACTGGTGAGTTTACAGTATTATTTATATCAAGCTGAGCCAGGAAAATGGATGGTGTATGACGCGAATTTAGCGGGTCTTGGGGTGTTAAAAACCTACCGCGTTCAGTTTAATGAGCAAATACGAAAAGACGGCATTCAAAAGACCATTGATCAGCTTCTAGCCGTACGCCTTTAAAACTGGCGAGATGTGACGTAAGCCAGTGTTTATGCGGTTTGCGTAAATGATTAATAACGCCTAATCTATAGTTTGATGGCGCTTTTCAGCGCCGTCTTTGACTTAGATTGGAATATCCATATATGGCCAAGGGCTGGCAAGTGAAGTGGTTTTTACCACTTATGATTGTATTGTTTGCATCTCTGCAAGCAACGGTCGTGCATGCTGAGCTAAAAACCCATCAAATCAAAGCCGCCTACCTTTATCAAATTAGTAAGTTCGTTTTTTGGCCTGAACAGCGTAAACAAGCTGAGTTTTTTCGTGTGTGCCAGTTAGGAAAAGACCGCTACGAAGGCACCTTACAAAAAATGACGGGCCGAACTGTTTTTAACAAGCCAGTGCTGATCCAAAATATACAAAATTTGCAGCAAGCATCAGATTGCCATTTATTAATTATTTCGTCGCCTAAAAAAATGGACAAGAAAACATTACGGGACTGGCTTGCTGCTAATCAAGTGCTGACAGTGGTTGACGGAGCGACAAACTCAAATGTGGGTATGGTTGCGTTTGTGCTTGAAAATCAACGAGTCCGTTTGCACATTAATTTGGATCTTGCAGAGCATTCTGGCCTCGCCTTTGCGGCTAACCTGTTAGAAGTTGCCAGTCATATCGAACGCGGTAAACCATAATGTCGTGGCTACCGCAGCTTCATCTTAGAACCAAGTTAGTTGGTAGTATTGTATTGACCAGTGTGATCGCTGTGTTAGCGACCAGCTTTGCATTTGTGCAATACGATCGTAATCAAGAAACGGCTACCGTGTCTGAAGACATGAAGATGTTAGCCAGTATCATTGCCAATCGCTCTACCGCCGCATTAATCTTTGGCGATGCACGCCAAGCTGAATCCAATCTAAAAGCTTTGGGCGAAAATCCAAACGTGGTCATGGCGTGTATTTATGATAGCGGTAATGATGTGTTTTCTTATCATCACTTTACGCACCTTGACCAGCAACCCTGCCCTAAGAACCCAAAACAATCAGCGTTAACCATTGGCGATTCAATAGAAATCTATGAACCAATTGAGCTTGATAACTTATTGATTGGCACGCTTTACATGAATGTCAGTTTAGATTGGTTATCTAAGCGCTGGCGAGAACAAATTACTTACATCTTTTATGTTGTCTTCATGGTGTTAGTTGCTGCCATTATTGTGGCTAAATATTTACAGATGTTGTTAGTGCGGCCTATCCAGCAAATTGCTTCAACAGCTCGAAATATCACCGAGCAAAAAGATTACAGTTTGCGAGCTAAGAAGGGCGTAAAAGATGAGTTGGGTGACATGGTTGATGTGTTTAATACCATGCTCAGTAAAATCGAAGAAGAAACAGAAAGCCTGTATTCCAGTGAGGAGAAATTTAGGCAGCTATCTTCGTTGGCACCTGTAGGTATTTTTCAGATTAATTTAGAGAATCAAATTACGTATGTAAATAATCGGTGGGTTGAAATAACAGGTATCAATCAACCTCTTGTTAATTTAGAGCATTGGTTAGGCCGCATCCGTATGGGAGACCGCCGTCGTACCTTAAAGGCGTGGTCTGAATTGGCTCAGGACCACAAACCATTTGTGGTCGAAGTGGGCTTTGAGCAAGAAGATAATACGATTACCTGGAGCATAATTGAAGCCAGTGTACTTTATGATAGTAAGGGCGTTATTTACGGATATATGGGCGCCCTCAGTGATATTACTGATTTGAAAAATGCTCAGCTTCAAATGGAAAACTTGGCTTTTTATGATCCACTAACGGGCTTGTCGAATAGGCGTTTGTTTAAAGATAGGCTGAGTAAAGCGGTTGCTGAAAGTAAGCGTCGTGGTACGTTTATCGCGCTTTTGTTTTTGGATCTGGATCAGTTCAAGCGTATCAACGATTCACTGGGTCATGATGCCGGCGATCAACTATTGGTTGAAGTGGCACGACGACTACAAGAGTGCATTCGTGAAAGCGATACGGTGTCGAGAATTGGTGGCGATGAATTTACCGTGCTTTTAACCGACATTGATTCTAGTCATGGCGTGCACCATATAGCTGAAAAAATATTGCAGTCTTTAGGTAAACCTATTTTCTTAAACAACCAAGAAATAATTAATACCGCCAGTATAGGTATTACCTTGGCCCCAAGTGATGGGGATGACGACATCACGTTAATGCGTAATGCCGATCTAGCAATGTACCAAGCCAAGGCAAATGGTCGAAATAATTTTCAATTCTTCTCAGAAGAAATGAATAAAGAAATGATGGGGTATTTGAAGATTGAAAAAGATCTTCGAACATCCATTGATTCCGAAAATGATTTTATTATTTATTATCAGCCAAAGATTGATTTAATTAATAATCGCTTTGTCGGGGCTGAAGCGCTTATTCGCTGGATACCTGATGGTAAGAATATGATAAGCCCTGATCGATTCATCCCCATTGCAGAAGAGAGTGGGCTGATCGTTCCCATCGGCAAGTGGGTATTACGTAAAGCCTGTATGCAGGTCAAGCAACTAATGGATCTTGGTGTGTGGCCTAGCGATGCCAAGGTGGCAGTAAACTTGTCTGCTCGTCAGTTTAGCGATCCTAACTTGGTTGCGAATATCCAAGAAACCCTTGAAATTACAGGTTGCCCGGTTTCCATATTGGAATTGGAAATAACAGAAAGTACATTAATGGATAATGTTGAAACGGCTATATTAACCATGCGCCAGATTAAAGAGATGGGCATTTCCATTGCCATTGATGATTTTGGAACAGGCTATTCTTCTTTAAGTTATCTCAAGCGTTTTCCTATCGACATATTAAAAGTTGATCGCAGCTTTGTGATGGACATTCCAAGCGACTTGAATGATATGGCGATTACGGCGGCGGTGATTGCCATGGCTCATAAATTAAATTTACGTGTGGTGGCAGAAGGCATTGAAACCACCGAGCAACTTGATTTCCTTCGATCTAACCGTTGTGAATACGGCCAAGGGTTTTTAATTGCACGGCCTATGCCTGCTTCAGATTTAGAGGACTACATTCAGTTGCCTCGTAAAGTCAGCTAACGTAGCTTTTTCTTACATCTTCTTTGGGCTTCATGTAGGCTCCGCTTTCATTATTCTTCTTGTAGTTTTTCTCCATGAGTGACTCTTTATTTAGCCAAGCCGTACTTAACTGGTTTGATGACCACGGTCGTCATGATTTGCCTTGGCAAAAAAATAAAACCCCATACAGAGTGTGGGTGTCTGAAATTATGTTGCAGCAGACACAAGTTGTAACCGTGATCGATTATTACCAGCGTTTCATGGAACGGTTTCCAAATGTAGAAGCGTTAGCAGAAGCCTCAACCGATGAAGTGCTGCATTATTGGACCGGCTTGGGTTATTACGCTCGGGCACGTAATTTACATAAGTGCGCCCAAACGGTCGTGAACGAGTTTGCTGGTGAATTTCCTAAAAGCGTTGAGGCACTTGAAAGTTTATCAGGAATTGGTCGATCAACAGCAGGCGCCATAGCCAGTATCAGTATGGGCATCTCAGCCAGTATTTTAGATGGCAATGTTAAACGCGTTTTAAGTCGCTTTCATGCAATAGAAGGCTGGCCAGGTAATAAAAAAATTGCCGATAAAATGTGGGTAATTGCTGAGCGATATACACCGGTGAAGCGAACAGGTGATTATACTCAGGCCATGATGGATCTGGGGGCTACCCTGTGTTCTCGTAGCAAGCCTCAGTGCCAAGTTTGCCCGTTGATGAGTCAATGTGAGGCTTACGCTCAAGATAACGTTGAAGCGTTTCCTAACAGTAAACCGAAAAAAGAAAAACCCGTTAAGTCCATTCGAATGATAATGCTAGAACACGAAGGCGAAGTATTGCTGTTGCAGCAACCTGACTCAGGCATTTGGGGCGGACTTTGGATATTTCCACAGCAGGCTGTAGCCGAGAGTTATGCCGAGAGCGAATGGCTGTTAGATGCTTCCATTGCCAAAGTAGAAGACAAAGAAATGTTTAGGCATACCTTTAGTCATTATCACTTAGACATACACCCTATTCGCATTCAGCTGAATGCTAAGCCAGATCTAGTGGGGGAAAAGCCCTTGCTTTGGTATGATCTATCAAATCCAGCCAGTGTGGGATTAGCCGCACCTGTTAAGAAATTATTGGAGTCTCTGTTATGAGCCGTACCGTCATGTGTCGCCGCTTTAAAGAAGAGCTTGAAGGGCTAACAAAGCTGCCTTTCCCAGGTGTAATGGGGCAGGATGTGTTTGATAACATCAGCCAAAAAGCTTGGTTAGAGTGGATGGAGCATCAAACCCGCATAATTAATGAGCAGCATCTTAATATGATGGATCTCACCAGTCGAAAATATCTACAGGGCCAAATGAAAAAATTCTTTGATGGCGAAGAGGTCGATCAAGCTGAAGGCTATGTGGCGCCTAGCTCTGATTAAGATTATACAAAGGCTGTGCGATTAAGTGGCTGATAACTAACGTAATTTAATTAATGTCAGGCTTGACATGAATAATGATTGGGGGTTTAATACCGCACCTCAACGAAGCCAAGTGCTCTTGTTGATATGCCCAGATAGCTCAGTCGGTAGAGCAGAGGATTGAAAATCCTCGTGTCCGTGGTTCGATTCCGCGTCTGGGCACCATCTAATTCCTAAAAAAGCCTCGTATTTATACGGGGCTTTTTTTTACCTGTAGAAAATGAATCGAATGATTCCGTGCAGCTCAGACACACCATTTAATTCTTTTAAAAGAGCCTCAACTTAGTTTGGGGTTTTTTTTGCCCGTAGAAAAGTGATTATGCCTATGACTGATTAATTTCGGTTCTGGTTCTGGTTCTGGTTCTGAGCAGGGGTTGGGCGGTAAGTTTGAAGCATTGTGCGAGGGCGCTTGCGCGCGAAAGGCAAATAAGGATTATGCATTACGCGCAAATTTTTATGAGAAAAGTAGGTCAAAATCTTGTTAATTAATCGGGCGCGGGGCACCCTCGTACACAGTTAAGATAATCGGTAAAATAAGCGTTGCGCTTATTTCCCCATTAAATTCTTAAGCCCCGCTAATGCAGACTCACCGCGTGCTTTCACTTGCTCTGGTGGCGTGTCACCAAACCCAGTACGTTCAACATCATCTTTTGGCAGCTCTTCTAAAAATCGACTTGGTGTGGGTTCGTAAGACTCACCGTAAGATCGACGTTTAGACGTCAGTGTTAATGTTAAGTTAAGTTTTGCACGAGTAATGCCCACGTACATTAAGCGACGTTCTTCTTCGACTGTTTCAGCTTCGATGCTGTTTTTATGGGGCAGTATGTCTTCTTCTAATCCCATGATCCAAACAAAAGGAAATTCCAATCCTTTAGATGCGTGCAGTGTCATCAGTTGCACTTGGTCAAGCTCATCGTCTTCTTGTTGTTGCTCTAACATGTCACGCAGAATCAATTTACTGACGGCTTCTTCAATGTCCATTTCATCGCCTTTTTCTTCGGCTTTGTCGAGCATGCGTTCGATATTATCAATTAAAAACCAAACGTTCTTCATTCGTGCTTCGGCCTGATTAGGCGTGTTGCTGGTTTCTTGTAGCCATGCCTCGTAATCTAGATCGTGAATCATTTCTTTGATGGCTTGAACAGGATTTTCTGTGTAGCAGCGTTTTGTGGTGCTGGTGAGCCAGTTGCCAAATCGTTTTAATTTATCGGCCGCTAATGGCGTGAGCATTTGCTCAAGGCCCATTTCAGAAGTAGAGGTCATTAAACTGATGTGGCGTTTGCCTGCGTATTCAGTGACTTTTTCTAATGTGGCCGGACCAATTTGACGGCGGGGCACATTGATAACGCGTAAGAACGCAGAGTCGTCAGTTGGATTCACAATGAGTTTTAAATAACTCATGATGTCTTTGATTTCACTTTTTGCAAAAAACGATTGGCTACCGCTTAGCTTGTACGGAATTTGAAATTGCTGCATTTTCATTTCCATCAATCGCGCTTGGTGATTACCGCGAAACAGTACGGCGTAGTCACTGTATTTTCCGTTTTTTCGTAATCGGTGTTCGATGATTTCAGTGGCAATGCGTTCAGCTTCGTTGTCTTCTGACTTGCATCTAACAATGCGAATTGAGTCGCCGTAACCTTTATCTGACCAAAGTTTTTTAACAAATTCGTGTTCGTTGTTCGAGATAACTTGGTTGGCCGCATTTAGGATCAAGCCAGTTGAGCGATAGTTTTGCTCAAGCATGACCACTTTTAAACTTGGGAAATCGGACTTTAGTAAACTTAGATTTTCAGGGCGAGCGCCGCGCCATGCGTAAATCGATTGGTCATCGTCGCCAACAACGGTGAACTTGCCATGCATGCCAACCAGAATTTTAACCAATTCGTACTGGCTGGTATTGGTATCCTGATACTCATCTACCAGTAAGTAGCGTGTGTTTTTTTGCCACTTTGTTCTAACGGCTTCATTATTTTTAAATAACATAGTGGGGATGCGAATCAGGTCGTCGAAGTCGACAGCGTTATACGCTTTTAAAGATCGGTCGTAGGCTGCGAATGTGGTGGCCACTAATACTTCTTGTGGGCTTTTTGCTAGGGCGACGGCGACTTCCGGTTCGATTAAGTCGTTTTTTAATTTACCAATTTCAGCGCGCACCATATCGACCATATCACCGTCGGTGCCGTGGTCTCGGTGCATCAAATCCTTTAAGAGTGATTTTGTATCGCCATCATCAAAGATCGAGAAGCCTGAGCGCAAGCCTAGGTGTTTACACTCTTTACGAATGATATTTAATCCAAGGTTATGGAACGTAGATACGGTTAGACCTGAGGCGGCCTTGCCTTGAACCAGTTTGCCCACCCGCTCTTTCATTTCTTTAGCGGCTTTATTGGTAAAGGTTAGGGCCGTAATATTTCGAGCAGGAATGCCACACTGCTGAATCAGGTAGGCCATTTTGGTGGTGATTACACTGGTCTTGCCTGAGCCTGCACCCGCCAATACCAGTAGCGGCCCGTCGATGTGTAAAACTGATTCTTTTTGACGAGGATTTAAATGATTCACACTAAGGCCTAAAGTTACAAATACATATTAGCCAAAGTGGCCGGTGACGATTGGGGTAGCCCGCTATAGTAGCAAATTAGGGTAATTATTAGGAAATTAAATCGTATCTGTCACGTAACGGTTAATAGTCTTTGAGAAGGAAAAACTGTCTAGGACTGGCTAATAAACGGATCGACGCAGGAATGTTCCAAAATCGAGGTATATCCTGTAATTCAGGGGTGCTTTCATCATTTAATACATGCAGCCAACACATATTAAGTATGTCCACTGACTCTATGGTTAGGCGGCTTTTATAATTCCATTGTCCTTTCTTTTTGATGCTAAACCAGACGGACTCATCAAACTTCCAGCGTTGTAACAGGTGGGCGCTTATTAGGTGTGCGCTTATTAGGTGTGCGTAGTGATCCGCTATCCAGTTAAATAAAGGGGGATCTTCTTTTCGTTGAAATCGAGTGAATTCTTGTGCAATTAGGCCGCTGCCTAGATCACTTAATAACGCACTTAGGTAAATGGTCTCTGTATCCATATCAAGTAACCCGGCAAGCTTCTTACAACAGGCCGCAAAACGTTGAGTGCGTATCCACCTTTCTTTCAGGTGCTCTGTGAGCTTTGAATCCTGAATTTTAAACAGACCTTTTAATTGGTGCGCGACCAGTAGTGACTTAACCGTACTTAATCCAAGTGTCGCGATGCCGTCTTGCAGCGAACTGATGGGGACTGGGCGTTTATATAAGGCGCTGTTTGCCGTTTTTAAAACAACGGCTGTTAAGTTTGGGTCTTGCTGAAGCGTGTCATCAAGTTGTTGAAAGCTAATATCGTTTAAGTTGTGCTGTAACTGTCCAACCAGTGCGGGCAGGCTAGGAACGTTTTCTCCATTTACTAGAATTTGCTTTACCGTATCAAGATAAAGCTTTGGGTTTCGTTTGAAGTCTTTCATGCACATTCCCTGTTATAGCTTTAGTATAGGGCAAGTTTTAACAGGTGCAGGGCTTTGCTTAGCTTGGTTGTAGGCGTCGTTCTAGTTGCCGATATGATAAGGCTTCAAGTAAATGGCTTTTTTCAATGTGATCTTTGTTATTCAGGTCTGCAATGGTGCGGGCCACCTTGAGAATTCGATGATAGGCCCTTGCGCTTAAGCCTAATTTATCAAGCGCATCCTCTAGAATGTTGCTGAGTTCAGGGGGCAGTTGGCAAATGTTCGACATGGATTTTTGACTCACCTGAGCATTTGGGCAGCCTTGTCGATCCAGCTGACGGTTTCGGGCTTGCACGACTCGAGCACGCACTTGGGCACTTGTTTCTGCATCGCCAGAGCTGCTTGAAAGCAAGCCTTTTGGTAAAGCGGGCACTTCAATCTGAATATCGATACGATCAAGCAAAGGCCCAGATACCGAGCTTTGGTATTTCAGAGCCTTGGCTTCCGAGCAATCGGCACAACGCTTATTGGGCTGTTTGAGGTATCCGCAAGGGCAAGGGTTCATGGCTGCGATTAATTGAAAGCGAGCAGGGTAGTCTACTTGTTGGGCGGCGCGGCTAATGCTGATTTGGCCTGTCTCTAAAGGCTCTCGCATCACATCTAATACGGTCCGGCTAAACTCGGGAATTTCATCTAAAAATAATACCCCATGATGGGCTAAGGATATCTCCCCTGGTTTAGGGTGGGCCCCACCACCTACTAGCGCGACACCAGAGGCCGTATGGTGTGGTTGGCGAAAGGGCCGTGTTAGAAAGTACGGCCGTTGTGGGTGTTTTGATATGCTGTACAGCGCCGCCACTTCTAGGGCTTCTTGCTCATTTAATGGGGGTAATATGCCGGGCAAACAATGGGCTAACATGCTTTTGCCTGTTCCTGGGGGCCCAGCAAAAAGTATATTGTGTCACATTAATATGCCAATTTACTATCTGTTACTTTGCCATTATCAATAAGCACCTGCTACAGTCGCTACAAGGGCCATAAGGTCGTCTTAATAGCGCCTTCACCACTAGGTAATGGGATACCAAAGGGTGTGCTTAATACTCCCCTTTATCCCCCCTGATTTTTTAATAGAGCAGTCTACAGGGGGGGGAGTTAGTTTAGTTTGTGGCACGGTAATATGTAGTTCTTTTATTAGGTTTAAGTGCAAACATCTATCCACATAAATTTTATAGTAAAAATATAGTATAGTGGCTTCTATTATAGGGTTTGATGGAACTTGCATCTAGGATTTCTGGCTGTTAGTTATATCCTAATATTGTATTAAATAATGAATGCACGGAACGCTATTATGGCTTTTAAACACCTAACAATAAATACAAATGATTATTACCTAGGGTTACCTGTAAATCCCCCTGTATATACTGAAATACTGGATCATATTTATCGAGAGCTATCTTCTATCACTGCCAGATATACCCGTACTATTGTTGTGAGGCTTGATTTACACCCATCAGACAATTTAAATCCCCACTCTATAGATATGACAAAGTTCTGTAAGTCATTTACTCGGAAGCTGGGTAATAAATCACTATTAAAGAAAGCATGGAACGATGAATTCAGCAAAAGGCCAGACCTAAAGGAAAGAGCCAAATATACGTCAAAGGTGGCATATTGCTGGGTAATGGAAAAGGGAAGGAATAGCTATAACAAGGGTATTCACTGGCACCTGTACGTAGCAGTCAAAAATGATGATTATATACAACCTAAAAAACATGCCGAGTTAATACAAAACGAGATTCTTAGTTCATGGGAAACAGTTGCAGGAAAGGCTCTTAGAACTCATAAGTCAGCATGGTTCTATTTAGAACGTAATAAACTCACTAAAAATGAGCGTCTCAAGCAACAACAGGAAATAATAAAAAACCCAATAAGGCCTGAAGGAGTTCTAATTAGTTCTGAGGTAATCTTAAGCAGATCAAACAATAAAGGCATATCACTTGGTGGGGTTATTGATGAGGCTTTTTACGCCCTGACCTATTTAGCAAAAGTAAACAGTAAAGATAGAACATTACAAACAAAGGGTTCTAGGTTCTATGCATCTTCTAATATCGGAATAAAAGCCAAGGATAACGAGAAGAGAGATATAGAGATACAAAATTCGTTTAATGAAATAGAATTTAATTTAAGACAGAAATTAGACCCTATTCCAGTCAATGAACAATACACTACAGAAACAGGTGATTAACAGAGGGGTGAAGAGTCGATGATGGAGAACCTAATGGCTCCCCCTAGACCTTCGAATGCCGCTAAAAAGCCCTCAGGAGCTGGCTATAGTTATTTATTAGATCCCCTAGAGCACCCTTCAATGTGCTTAACACGCCCCTCTATACTGATTATATTTTGTTTTTAAAATAACAGGGAAATTATTTGATTAATGTAGACATATTTATCGATGTTAAACCGCTATGACTCATAGTTTCTTTAGTTGGATCGACATCCAATTGCGTTTCAAAGAAGTGAACTTCCTTTCCTCCAGACTTGCTAAATTTAGGCTTAACATTCAAAAGCCCTCTCACAGATGAAAATAACTGATTTTCATTATGAGAGCATACAGGTGCAGTAATCGTGTACTTTCCCAGCATATCGAGAGCTATTTTAAAGGAGATTTGAGGAGAAACTAGCTCTTTAGCTGCTAAGTATGCCGTGTAGGATGCTATTTTATGTTCACTATAAGCTGAATTTTGTTTTTTATATTTTGATTGATCTTTCCCTCCACAGATAGTCGCTAGCCTTTGCCCTTGCAAAGTGTGGTCTACGCCATCCTTATCACCAAGTAAAACACCAACCTCAGCTAATTCGAGATACTTCCTGTTTATTGAGAAGGTATTAAACTTGAGGCTGACCTTTGTTTCACCTGAATAAAAATATACCTCCCTTTTACCGCTATGAGATATATCCCCTTCTATGACGATAAGGCCTGAACCCATAATAATGGCATCTTCAGCAACTCCCCTATTTCCACTTACACATACTTGATCTTTGATCAAAGAAGTGCCCATTTGACGAAACTGCTCCGATTCAGCTTCGACATCAGCAACAGCTTTTTCCATATGCTCATTTTGAATCAGCTTAAATACAGCTTGCCCTAAAATATTCTCGCCTAATTTTGAATTATATTTTTCCTTTACGGGGGTATAACTATCATCAAAATAATATCGACAATTTCCTTCAGCAATAGCATTTAATGAAAAGCACATGAATGTGATGACTGTTGCAAAAGCGAAAGTAAGGTTTTTCATTTATATATCCTTATAGTATGAGAAACGAACCCATATTCTGACGACACAATCAAATAAAGTCATTAGTTCAATTTAGGTATAGCTAAACTGAACTACAGTAAAACTCTCCCAAGGTATTTAATGAACCAGTATTACTAGACTATTCATATTGAACCATATATATTGAACTGAATTACTTTTTACTGAGTTCAGCATGTTTATTCGAGCCTATTTAAGAGCATCTACTTCTAACCAAGACTCTAATCGAGCTAAAGATTCATTAATATCATTTGCCGAGTCTAAAGAGCATAGGATCGCTAGCTTTTACTCAGAGAATGAATCAGGGAGATTACTTAAAAGACCCAAATTAATGCAGCTGCTTGATGACTCAACTAAGGGGGATATTCTTTTGGTTGAGTCTATAGATAGACTCACCAGACTAACCTCCGAACAGTGGGAGACATTAAAGCTAATAATTAGTCAAAAAGGGTTAAAGATAGTTGCCTTAGATGTACCTACCAGTCATACAGCCTTAGAAACAAAAACTGATAGCACCTCTGAAAACATTTTAAGAGCTGTGAATAACATGCTAATCGATATTCTCGCTACGATTGCCTGTAAAGACTATGAGCAGAGGCGAGAAAGGGCCGCTCAAGGGATATTAAAGGCTAAAGAAAATGGTATGTACAAAGGACGACCTGAGAATAAAGAAAGGAATGCTGGAATACTAAAGATGCTTAAACACGGAAGCACCTACACTGAAATCCAAAAAGCTACTGGAGCTAGTAGGGCTACCATTGCAAAGCTTCGTGAGAAGCCTTAACCTTTATTCCACTAAATCTCCAATCGTTTACAAAGGATGTACAAAATGGCTTTAATCAACTGTCCAGAATGCGAAACTGAAATATCAGATAAAGCACAGGAGTGTGTAAAGTGTGGTAACCCTTTAATACAAACTCCAATATCTCAACCAGATACACCACCACAACCCCGTATAGAAAAGATTGTAAATCGAGCTGTAGATATAATCTTTACACTAATGTATGCAGCAGTTGTATATGGATTAGCTACTAGTAAAGATATAGAACTTGCTAGCGGAGCTGCCATTTTTGGATTGATCATTGGTTTTGCCCTTATATATTTTACTCAAAAAATAGCAAAGGGAGTTCTAGGAACAGTAGCTCGTTCTTTTGACTCAATGGTAAAGCGCTAATTAACAGATATTTTCAGATTATAGATATTTAGGCACGCCATAAGTCACTTATGCTAAGCACCTAAATATCTACTGATTAGAAATACTTACCTTTATATCTCCATTTTTTAGCTCTACAGAAAAGATCAGTTTATCAACAGATTCGCTTTCATCTCCAACCGTATAATATTCTTCTACCGCACATGATACATAGCACGGTCTATAGGAATATTGTAATAAACGAATAGGCCTATTTCCCACCCGTCTTGATAGAGTGAAGCTATCTTTACTGAAAATAAATTCATTTCCTACTGCTTTTAAAGCATTATTTATTTGAATACGGGATCTCTCTTCATCTCTTATTTTTAATCTATCTAACTTAGACCAAGCATCTTTAAGAACTTCCTTGCTTACCCCTTCTTCATTACCTTTTAGCTTTTCTAGTTCAGAAGAAAGGTGTTGCCTCTCTTCATTTAGGTTATTTAGCTTTGTGGCGACTTCAGGAACCCCCGCAGCATCAGTTAAATTACTTATGCGAGTTGTGAGATTTTCAATCTTATTTTTAATCGTATAAATTTCATTAACAGCAGAACTATAGGCCGTTGGCTCTTTAGCAATATTTTCTGTCTTCAAAGATTGAATTACGGCAGCTTCCACTAAGTCATATCTAAAATTAGTGCTATTCACACATCTTCCCAAGTAATTCTCACTGCATCTAAAGTATATTTCCCTTTTCTTTTTGTTCTTTGATCGATAAGTCATACTTCTTCCGCAATATTGGCATTTAACGATTCCCTGAAGGAGGTTAGGCATATTAGCTCCCTTGCGCCCTCCAGAAGTCTTACCAAGTCCTTTAATACGAGAATTCACCCTAAAATACAGCTCATCAGATACTATTTGAGGGTAATAATCTTCAATAATATTTTCGAAATCAGGTATACGTTTGCCTGTTTGATTATCTTGTTTGGTTGGAACTAAGCGACCTATCACGGCCCCATTTGTAAATATTTTAAGTAAGTAAGATGGGTACCAACGGCCCTCACTGTTCCTGCTTCCTGTATAGATATGGGGGACTTTTTCCTCTGAAAGCAATTGGCATATTTTACGTCTCCCTAAACCACTTGCAGATAATTCAAAGATTCGATTTATTATTTTTACTTTAACTGGATCAGCAATGTATTCTTTTCGATCCTCAGATAAGGTTAACCAACTAGGGCACATTTTAGTTTTAGGAACTTTTTCTGCTTTCGCTTTTACTTGCTTATTTTTCCACGCATCACTTAATCTCTTAGACTTTTGCTCTGACTCTTTATGGGACAAGTCGGCAGCCACAGCTACTCTAATAGCATATTCAAGGTTATTTAACGAAGATTTATCTAGCTTGAGGTTGTTATAAATATCTACGACATACACACCAGCAGATAATATTTTATTTAATATCTCCTGTGTTTTAGTAATGCCCTGCCGTGAAAGTCTATCCATTGCCTCTAGAATCACATAGTCGCCTTTTCTAATTCGACCCTCTTCAATAGCGGTCAATAGATTGCTCAGATCCGGCCTTACGACATCTTTGTATCCAGAAATCCCTAAATCCTGAAAGGGCTCCTCATATAATTCCAGTTGATGAGCTTTGCAATAATTCTTGGCTAGTTCGAACTGTCTACGCTGACTATCACCCTTTAACTGGTCTTTTGTACTAAACCTTAAATAACTAAATGCACGAGGCATACTCATAATCTGACCCAATGAAGTAATATTAGGGTTAATGTATCACAATATAAGCAGGTTGTGGTTTCCTGCTGCGGCAATCTCTAAGGCGCGCTTAGCATGCTGCTGGCCCTTAACATCGGCCATATCAGGGCCGTGATACTGCT
>ERZ1027231.233-NODE-233-length-22871-cov-29.535107_pt1 | contig 22871 bp, 25 predicted proteins | sample MGYA00520866_ERZ1027231 | MGnify/ENA primary metagenome ERZ1027231 (study PRJEB33311, sample SAMEA4378411) | marine metagenome | biome: Marine biome; feature: Fjord; material: Water | collected 2014-07-20T08:00:00Z/2014-07-... | depth 75 m ...
CGAGCGCGGAAAATTCGCGAACGAACAGTACCAATTGGGCAATCCATCACTTCTGCGATTTCGTCGTAGCTCATGCCATCAAGCTCGCGTAGTGAAACGGCGATTCTTAGCTCTTCTGGTAATTCAGCAATAGCAGCAAAGACCACTTCCTTTAGACGATCGCGCTGCAATATCCGTTCAGGACTCGCATTATCACGAAATGCAGCCTCTTCAGAAAAGTTTTCTGCATCTTCAGGATCAATATCGTTGGTCGGGGTTTTGCGGCCACGGCTAACGAGATAGTTTTTCGCAGTATTCACTGCAATACGGTACAACCAAGTATAAAACTGGCTATCACCGCGGAAATTCGGCAGCGCACGATACGCTTTGATAAATGCTTCTTGTGCTACGTCTTGGCATTCAGAGCTATCGTAAACAAAGCGCCCTATTAACGATAAAATTTTAGGCTGATATTTAATGACTAATAAATCAAAGGCACGACGATCACCCTTTTGTACTCGGGAGACCAACTGCTGATCCGTTTGCTGATTGTCACTCATCTGGTGATCCATACATATTGGTTGTTGCAGCGCGTATGCCACGTTGCTCATAACTCTCTCTCCTGTATACCGAGTATCTCCCAATACATAGATAGAGTAGAGCGCTTCATAAAAGTTCCGAACTATCTCATATTCCACCGATAAAAGGCATTATTACTGCCATTTTTCAGCTCATTACATTATAGTGCGGACAATAAAGTAATGATTTTTCACCTAATTATTCATGGCGATGAACAAGCATAATGAGTCGTAAACATACATTTGATGTCTTAATCATAGGTAGCGGTGCAGCAGGTTTAACCTTAGGCCTGTCTCTGCCCGATCACTTAACCGCCGCGATTGTGAGTAAAGACAGTCTCGATGCAGGATCAACTCGCTGGGCCCAAGGTGGTGTCGCGGCTGTATTAGATAAAGATGATTCTGTTGAAGCACACGTAAAAGATACCTTGATCGCAGGCGCGGGCTTATGCCATGAACCCAGCGTACGCCATACTATTGAACAAAGTACCGCAGCGATTCAATGGCTAATAGATTTAGGCGTACCTTTTGATCAGGGAGAAAATGGCGAAGATTTTCACCTGACTCGTGAAGGCGGCCATAGCGTTCGTCGCATTATCCATGCTGCAGATGCAACTGGGGTCGCTATTTCAGAGACCTTGCAAAAAGCGGCAAAAGCGAAGAAAAACCTGCACTTATTATCCGACTATATCGCTGTTGATTTAATTACTGGGGAGAAGCTCGGTCAAAAAGAACAGGGCTGCTTTGGCGCTTATTTCTTAAATAAAGCCTCCGGTGAAGTTGAGGTAATTACTGCTAGTTCGGTGGTTTTGGCAACAGGGGGAGCCAGTAAAGCGTATCTTTATACCAGCAATCCTGATGGAGCTTCTGGGGACGGTATTGCCATGGCTTGGCGCGCAGGTTGCCGCGTTGCCAATATGGAATTCAATCAATTCCACCCTACTTGCTTATATCACCCACAAGCAAAATCCTTTTTGATTACGGAAGCGGTGCGCGGCGAAGGCGGACATTTATTGCTGCCTAACGGCGAACGCTTTATGCATAAATTTGATGAGCGCGGCGAGCTTGCCCCTCGGGATATAGTTGCTCGTGCTATCGATCATGAAATGAAACGTCTTGGTGCAGATTGCCTGTATTTGGATATTAGCCACAAAGACAAAGATTTCATCATTGCCCACTTCCCTAATATTTATGAGCGCTGTTTAGAACTGGGAATCGATATGACTAAAAATCCGATCCCTGTCGTTCCCGCAGCTCATTATACTTGCGGTGGAGTGGTGACTGATATTGAAGGGCGCACCGATATTCCTGGTTTATACGCCATTGGTGAAACTGCACACACGGGTCTGCACGGTGCAAACCGTTTAGCCAGTAATTCATTATTAGAGTGCTTGGTATTTGCTCGTCAAGCTGCTGCTGAAATTGGTAACAGTGTTTCTGCTGGGGCTAAGCTGCCTGAGATTCCAGACTGGGATGATTCTCAAGTCACAGACTCTGATGAGGCGGTGGTTATTGCCCACAACTGGGATGAGTTACGCCGCTTTATGTGGGATTACGTTGGCATTGTGCGCACAACTAAGCGTTTAGTGCGCGCCAAGCATCGAGTCACCTTGCTGCGTGAAGAGATTCAAGAGTTCTACGGTAATTATCGCGTTGGTAATGATTTATTAGAGCTGCGTAATTTAGTTGATGTGGCTGATGTGATTATTCGCTCTGCGCTATTGCGCAAAGAAAGCCGTGGCTTGCACTACTCATTGGATTATCCAGAAGCACTACCTCGCGCATTTGATACGGTGCTAACGCCGAAATACTTGAAAGAGCTGGGTGAGCTTTAAATTCATCCCTTCAGCCCAGCCCTTTTAGCTCGACTCAACGACTGCGTAGCATGCGCTTCAGACGCTGAAAATCTTTAACATCTTCAACGCTGTCGCGCGCAATAACAACGGCCTGGCCAAGCTGCCAAGGCCAGCGGCCAAAATCCAGTGCCACCCACTCTACCCAAACTCGGCTGCCGGAATACAATTCAGCATAGACCTTCTCTCCTAAGCGCCGCTGATACCACCAGCGAGCCTCACTCACACGACCATCCGCGGCGACTAAACCGCCATCACAACCAATACGGATAATACTGCTCGGGCTAGTTAAAAATACCTTACTCCTAAGCTCCATTAACGAGCCCACCAGCATAATCATAAACAGCAACAATTTATGCAAGTAGTTCAATGGAATTGCCCATAACAAAGATGCACAAAGGATCACAAACAAAATACTAATTATTATTAAACGCCGAGACGGCTGCAGAAATATATCAAGAGGTCGATTCTCATCCATGAGGCGGCCAACTCCTGTAAGAATAAAGCAGAATGACTAAACTGTGATTAATCCAGCTTTCAAAATCATATCCACCATATAAGCATGGTTTGGATTTTCTGAAACATTGTGCTGCATAAACCAGCCAAACAAATCAGGGTCTTCGCACGCGACTAAATCAACAAATTTAGCTTGATCTTCAGTGCTTAACGTTAAATAAACTTCACGGCAAAATGGCAATAGCAAAACATCCAGTTCTAACATTCCACGACGACAATGCCACATTAAGCGTTTATGCTCGAGATTCTCACTCACGTTTACTCTCCCAAATTTTAGTCAGCGCATTATACATAAGCCTAAGCACAAGACACAGTCAGGATTTATCGAGTAAAATGGAAATAACTTGCGCCAAAGCAATATCAGGACACAATAATGGTTTCACGTAGCACACTAGAACAACAAGGTAGCAATGATATTTGGGGCGATTACTTACCTCAAACAGAGCCGTTGAGCGCCAAAAACAATAGCCCAGCGAGCAAGATTAAAACCTGCTGGCTGAATCAATTTAGCGCGCTAAAAATTTATGGCCCAGATGCCGAGCGTTTCTTACAGGGTCAACTAACCTGTAATCTCACCGACATAACGACTGACACTGTCCACTATGGCGCCTGCTGTACTCCTAAAGGACGTATCGTTGCCAATTTTAACATCAGCTTTGATGGTGATAATTACTGGTTAGTTTTACCGACTAAAAGCGCCGAGGTGTTAGATAAGCATCTACAGAAATATAAAGTATTCTTTAAAGCCACGATTGAGAATTGCCAGCATAGTCATCTAATTCTGGGCCAATGGCAGGATGCTGAAACTAGTACCAACCGAAATGACCAGCAATTAGCTATATCCCCTAGTCGCCAATTTTTGATCGTTGAAGAACAAGCTTTAGACAATCAAGATGTGAACTTAGTCCCAACCCTAGACTGGCGCTTAGAAGACATATCTGACGGTATCTTTTTTATCGATAATGATCAGCATGAACAATGGATCCCCCAGCACATTAACTGGCACAAGCTAGACGGCATCAGTTTCAGTAAAGGCTGCTATACAGGGCAAGAGATCGTTGCGCGCTTACAGTATTTAGGCAAGGTTAAAAAAGCATTATACCACTACCAAATTGATAGTAATGATGACGCTATTTTAAGCCAAATCGGCACTCAGTTATTTGATTCCCAAGGCAAGAGCCAAGGGGATATCGTGATGCAGCGTAATTCACAAATACTCGCCGTTCTAAATGGTGAAAATCCTGAGGTAAATCTGTATTTAACCGATTCTAATGAATTTCCTCTCACCTTACAGAACCTGCCCTATACTGATAAAAAGGAAAAATAAAAGGTTCTAACAGACTCATGACAATACCACTCGTCAAACAAGTAAAACAAGACATCATACAAGCCCTTGAAAATGATGAGTTGGTTTTGCCAACCTTGCCCGAAGTGGCTCTGCAGGTACGCGAGGTAGCAGAAGACGTTACCTCTTCGATTACTGATTTGACCAAAATTTTAAGCCGCGATGCCGCTTTAGGTGCGCGCATGGTGAAAGTGGCTAATAGCCCACTCATTCGCGCCTCAGTCCCGGTTTCAGACCTTTCCACCGCAGTGTCTCGCCTAGGTATTGATCTGACCAGTAATTTAGCCATGGGACTGGCAATGGAGCAAATGTTCCAAGCCACTAGCGATGTTGTTGATACCCGTATGCGCGCATGCTGGTCAAAGAGCATCGAAATTGCTGCTAGCAGCCAAGTATTAGCCCGCCATTTCACGAAGTTACAGCCCGACCAAGCTCTATTAGCAGGCCTAATTCATCAAATTGGCAAGCTACCTATTTTGTCATTCGCTGAAAATAATGAAAACTTACTGAATGACTCCTTTGCCCTAGGTAAAGTACTGAGCGTTCTTCACCCATCATTAGGCAGTTATATTCTGAAAATGTGGGACTTCCCAGAAGAGCTAATTACGGTACCTAAAAACTACCTACAGTTTGAACGTGAAGTCGCTAATGTCGATTATGCCGATATCGTACAGGTCGCCACACTGCAGAGCTATGCAGGTACCGATCACCCTTATACTCAACTCGATTGGACAAAAATTTCCTCTTTCGAACGGCTGGGCTTAGACCCCACGACGATAATCGCTGAAATGGAAGATGTCAGCGAAGAAATCATTGAAACCCAAGGGGCATTAGGAGGCTAACCGATGAACTCACTTGCTGCAGATATTATGCGGGCGATTGAAGATAACAGCCTCACGCTGCCCACTTTACCCGAAATCGCATTGCGTATTCGCCAATGTGAAAAAGACCCTAATTTAGATATTATTGGCCTCACACGGATTATTGAACAAGACCCTGCAACGACTGCCCAGCTATTACGTATCGCAAACAGTCCGCTAGTAAGACGAGAAGTCAAAGTCGCAGATCTGAGTAAAGCGATCAGTTTATTAGGTATGAATTATTGCGCAAAAGTAGCCATCAGCTGCTCTACCCGCCAATTATTCAATAGCAAAAACCCATCATCAGAAGAAAAAATGCGAGAAATTTGGCATCACAGTTTAAATGTTGCCTGCCATTGTTATGTGCTGGCGAGTAAAGTCAAATTAGTACCTGAAGAAGCTTTTTTAGCTGGGTTGTTGCATAAAATTGGGGCGCTGCCAATTATTGCTATGAGTGATAAGAAAAGCTGCTATTCATTAGAAGAGTTAAATAGCACCATTAATGATATTCATCCAATGCTGGGAGAAAATATTTTAACTCATTGGCAATTTCCTCGTTCAATTGCCGATATCCCACAAAATTACCAAGATCAAAATCGTTACATTAATAAAGTAGATTTATGCGACCTAGTGACCATTGCGAATAATCGAGTATGCAACCAGGAGCAATTCATTCCTTGGGAAGATATTAGCGCCCTCACCCGCTTTGGCTGGCACAGTTCAATAATCGATAGCGAATTTAAAAACCTCAGCCTAGAAATTGAGCTGGCCCATGATGTTTTTGAATTTAGAGCGCTGTGACTTCTTAATGCAGTTAGTTAAAGCTCGCTAAAGGGATGCTCGCCATCCTGCCATAAAGATTTTAACAATCCCTCTACCCACTCAACAGGCACCTCAGCAACCGACTTGTGTTGCCAGTTAGGCTTAAAGTCTTTATCCACCACCATCGCACGAATACCTTCGACAAAATCAGGATGACGAACGGATTGCAACGCCATGATCAACTCCCACTGCACGACTTCTTTCAATGTCATGTTTTTGCCGATTAGAAGCTGCTGCATAATCAAGTGAGCGGTTGCGGGGCAGCCGTTATAAAAGTTATTCCTACCTTGAATAAACCATTCATTATCACTGCTAATCTGGCTAAATGTTGCCGCTACATTTTCTAATAACTGTTTATTATCGGCAATAGAAACAACATGCGTTTGTTTATTGTCAGCACTGCTTTCAGTATTAACCACTGAGAATAACGCAGCTATATCCGCCTTATTATCATTATAATTAGACACTGGAAATGGGGTATGAGTTTGTACTTCAAAAGATTGTAATAGCTCACGAACATACTGATTGTTCATCGCTTTATTCGACTGCCAAGATTGCTGGCATAATTGTTCAATCAGATTAGAAAAATCGCTATTGGCGAGGCAATAGTTAATCAAGCCTGCTTGCTTGCAATCGATAGCATTCATCTGGCTGCCCGTTAAAGCCATCCAATGCCCTAATGGAAAAGGTAAGCGACTGAGGTAATAACTTCCCGCGACATCAGGAAATAAACCAATTCGAATTTCTGGCCAAGCGAGCTTTAAGGTTTCGGTACCGACTTTATGACTCGCACCAATAAATAACCCTAGTCCGCCTCCCATAACGAAACCATTGCCCCAAGCAATTAACGGCTTGCCAAAACGATGGACCCGGTAGTTCTTACTGTACTCGCCAATGAAGAAACTATCCGCGTACTTTAGATGCTCATCTCCTTTGGCTTGCATACTGCCATATAACTTACGTATATCACCACCCGCACTGAAAGCCTTATCTCCTGCCCCATGCATAACCATCGCAACAATATCATCATTGGCTTGCCACTTAGCAATCACGTCATCAATCAAGTTAACCATTTCAAGATCAACCGCATTCATTGTATTCGCCGAATTCAGCGTCATAATGCCGATTTTGTGCACACCATCATGAGTTAGCACTTCTTCTGCTAAAATCAGAGCTTCTTTTTTACTGACAGTTTCCTTCTTGCTAGCAGGTGTTTTTTTACTAGAAACATTTTTTTTACGAGCAGGAGTTTTAGGCATGTTAGACTCTTTTTAAAATCCATCGATTCCACCAGTTTACAGGTTAAGAGGTTTCAATTGCAGCTGTTATTCGCCTTTATTGTTCTTAGCACCATTACTATCAGCGCACTGCTTCTTATCATGCTGAGCAAAAATAGTCGCAGCGGAAAAGTTCGCAATATTGCTATTCACCATGATTGGCAATATGAAGAGTTTGTGAATTTTAGCGATGATATCAAGGTCGCCAATTTTGGTTTGCTAAATTACAGCCAGAATGTGATTTTTCGCCATTTTATCAACGGTGATATCGATAGCCATCGTTTTAGCTTTTTTGACTGTCGAGCCATAGAACCCTCAGGTATTCATAATAGCAGCCTTATTTTGTACCACCTCAACCTCCAGGCTAAGTATGAAAATCTGCATGCTTGTTTTACTCCGATAGATTCTGGCCGCCCACTGAGCGATGCCATGCAATCTCCCATCGATAAAAATTACCTAGCCCGCTTGCGTCAGATGCAAAAACTTTCATGTCTAACACCTCACTACGCCTTCGAAAACCACGAGCTTCATGCTAATAACCCTAGCCTGCTAGAGCAATTTTTACAGCAGCACTTAGAAGAATCTGGAACAGATATCAATCTATCAACGTGGATATTGGCACATCCGCACCTTCACATTGAAATTAGTGATGGCATGCTCTTAGCCTATCAACCAAATCGATTATTGGATGAGGAATCGATTATTCCTGCGATCAACGCGGTAAGCGATATTTCCAATTCCTTAAATAATGCCGATATACTTGAACAGTAAACGAAAACCTAGAGCCTAATAATGATAATAAAATTTAAACAACTCACCATTACCACCCTCATCAGTGCTAGCTTATTATTCACTGGCTGTACTGCGAATCAGCAAGACAGTATTTTTGACAGTGCGATTAACCTAGCTCGAGAAAGTGTCGGCTTCGAAATAAAAACAGCTAACGCTGATGATGTGACATTAACGTATATGGAACGCCAAAGCAGTGTGAAAAATGCAGACAGTATTATTCTTCTGCACGGTTTTTCTGCCAATAAGGATAACTGGATTCGCTTCACCAAAGCTCTTGATAAAAAGTATCATGTCATTGCGATTGACCTAGCAGGGCATGGTGATTCGGAACAATTATTAACTACAGATTATGGACTGATAAAGCAAGCCGAGCGCTTGGATGCGTTTATGAATCGCTTAGAGCTAGATCGCTTTCATATTGTGGGCAACTCGATGGGCGGCGCTATTAGTGCCCTATATAGCATAAAATATCCAAGCAAAGTTAAGAGCTTAACCTTAATCGATTCAGCAGGTATCAATGGAGAAAACCCCAGTGAATACTTTCAAGCTCTGGCCGAAGGTAAAAATCCACTAATCGCGACCGATGAAACCAGTTTCGATTTCCGCATGGATTTCACCATGTCTCACCCACCCTTATTACCGTGGCCGTTATACCCAGCATTTGTACGCACAACCCTAGCCCGAGCTGAACTAAATAAGAAAATATTCAACGACATGCTAGCAACCCAAAAGCACTTAGAAGCAATAAATTTTCAACGTAACATTGAAGTAACCATTGCTGGCCAGAATCTACCGACACTAATTATGTGGGGTGATGAAGATCGAGTACTGGATGTTTCTGCCGCTGCTGCTTTTAAGCAATTAATTCCAGCAGCTCGCGTGCATATATTTGAAGGCGTGGGCCACTTGCCCATGGTTGAAATTCCGAATGAGAGTGCTGAGGTCTATCAGCAATTTTTATCTAGCATTGAATAACGAATGAAAAAACCAAATAACTATTCAGCAGGTTGCATAAACCGTTTGATGATTGGGTATTTAATTCTAGCAATCTGAATAGTTGAAAACCCTATTTGATAACAGCTTAAATAATTTCAGATTTAAGCTGCTATTAAATAGGGCTCTTGACCCTTACTACAAGTGAATTTACGGTTATTTTTATCTTTACGGGCATACGCCCCTTTTCCTTTTTTCGCCTTTACGATCTGTTGTCGATAGACCTTAGATGTCACTAATGCGGCTAGATGATTATGTTTCACCTGCCCTCTGCCCGTTTCAACGGGAGTCTGAGCTTTGCTCATTGTATTTCTCTCTTCTTGTTAATAATCATTAAATTATGGCTTTTATTATTTATGGTCAGGGCCTAATCCTTGATCACATTTCTTGCAACTCAATTCAAAACCTAGCATAGAGTCACGGCCTTCAGCGGATGTTACCCAAGGCCTGCTAGTCCAGGGTGGATCATGGCGCACATGCTGAAAATGACCACACGCAAGCTGGGCAACCCAATGATCTTCTTCATCTTTATGATAGCCTATCATTTTTTGCTTCATACTATTTACTTCGTACCTTCCGCTTCAAACCATGTACTTTTTTAATTTGCTTTTTAAATTTGCTTTTTTAACTCAATGCGTAAAATCTAATTCAATCAGCCCTAGTTGATATTTTAATATCAAAAAAGCGCTTATCGCAGCTAAATTAATGAGCACGGTTAAATAATATAACCGGCGAAAACTCTGCTTTGATATCTTGTGCCGAAAGGCTTGCTGGCCAATAGTCGCTCCTGGCCAACCACCGATAAGAGACAATAAATGCAGTTTATTTTCATTGATTCTACGCTTACCTTTTAACGCTAACCATTTGTCTAAGCCATACATAAACAAAGTGATAATACTCAAAATAAAATAAAGCACAGCCACTGACTCGGGCAACCAACCAATGGCCGCTGCAGCGAAGACAATCAGCAAAAAGAAAATAGCCGCCATTATGAACGGCTATCTTCCTGCATTAGTTGTTGGCACAGCTGCTCTATTAGCAGCTTACATAGCTGCTGTATTTCGACAAAACTAGGACGGGCAATACAATCATGATTCATACACTGATTTTTCAAAGCAGTTAATTTTTCAATCCCCTGAGACGATTCTGCCGAATCATTAGTACAATCAATAGAAGAACCTGTAACAAGCGGTAAGAGATCATCTAACAGACAACCAAAAGCTCTGACCTCAATACGCTCCATCGCATCTCTTTGCACTTGTTCTAAAAAGTTAAGATTAGTCGCTGCACCAAAATCGCCGAACAAGGCATTCCCGTGATCATCAATCATCGTATTATGGGCATACACATCACCATGACTGATGCCATTTTCATGCAAATGAGACATCGCATTAGCCATCTGCAAAGCAATCTTAGCAATGGTTTTAACATCAAATGCAGTACCTTGCTTAAAAGTATCTCGAGTACAGGTTATTAACGACGGCGGTAAGCCTAGATTATAATAACTGGCAGGAATCAGCTCCATCACTAAGCCTAATTTTTCTTCTGCATCGCTTTGATCAAGCTTAGCGATTACTTTAATCAAATTTTCCTGCCCACCAGCGCTTAAGCAGCAATCTAATTCATCCTGAGGGTAACCATCGCTGGTCACATCCCCTTTGAAAATTTTCACTGCAATGTGATTATCGGTGCCAGCCAAACTCGATGGTTGAGTTAACCAATCTCCACGATAAATTAAACCAGAAGCCCCTTCGCCTAATAACTCACTCAGTTCAATATCAGCCAGAGGAACATTAATGACTGATGCTTTTGAGTCGACGGCAAGCTTAGATTGATTTGTGGAAGGGGTCGCTGCACGATTAAATTCATTGCCTGAAAAAGCCAACCAAGCAAGTTTGGGCAACTGAAATAACCAGTCAGGCATTGAACTGAATTCATTAGCGGATAAACGCGCTAGCTCCAGGTTTTGACAATCAGCCATACTGTCGGGAAGTTTGCTTAAGCGGTTACCTGCTAAGGCCAACTTCTGCAGGCGATGCAATTGCCCCATAGACTCAGGTAAGGTTTCAATTTGATTGTCGGTTAAAATTAACCAACGCGTATCAACAGGTAATACACCTTCGCCAACAGAGGTTAGACGATTTGATTTAAAGCTGATCATCTCAAGTTTAGGGCAGCGAGCAAGCACCGCAGGAATCTGTGCAAAATCATTATTTGATAAGAATAATATGCGCATATTCAGCAGAGTCTCGAGTTCATCTGGTAGCTCGGTGAGCTGATTATTCGATAGATCAAGAATTTCTAGGCTATCGGCAAGATCAAATACCTCGGCAGGAAGTTCTGTTAAATTTGCTGAAATCTGTAAGCGAACAATAGGTTCTTGCTGTTGAGATAGTCGAGATGCAGACGTCAATTGCCCTGCTTGAAGCTGCTGTAAAGTCGATATAGACAAGTTAAAACCCTGAATGAAGCTATAATTTCGCTCATTTTAAGCCAAAGCTCTGATAACAGCCACAGTCACTGACCAGTAAGCACCTCTATAGCTTGATGCTATCACTTGATTCGATTACCAGACTCGATTGCTAGAATTGGTAAAAAGCATTAGAATTCCGCCATCAGATACTCCTCCTAATTATCTATGATTCAAGAGCCTCAACTATGCGCGCTACTCAGTTCCTAATCGCTACCGTAAAAGAAACCCCTACGGATGCCGTTGTTATCAGCCACCAGCTGATGCTACGTGCCGGTATGATTCGTAAGCTGGCTTCAGGTTTATATACTTGGCTGCCACTGGGTTTACGTACTTTACGCAAGGTTGAAGGAATCGTACGAGAAGAAATGAACAAGGCGAATGGCCTTGAAGTATTAATGCCTGCGGTTCAGCCTGCTGAACTATGGCAAGAAACTGGCCGCTGGTTCCAGTACGGTGGTGAGCTATTACGTGTTAAAGATCGCCATGGTCGTGATTTCTGTGTTGGCCCAACCCATGAAGAAGTAATCACTGACTTAGCCCGTAACGAACTGTCTAGCTACAAGCAGCTACCGGTTACTTTTTATCAGGTACAGACTAAGTTCCGTGATGAAACTCGCCCACGCTTTGGCGTAATGCGCTCTCGTGAATTCATCATGAAAGACGCTTATTCTTTCCATGCCGATCAAGAAAGCTTGGATGAGACCTATGACAAGATGCACGCAGCCTATACCAGCATCTTTAATCGCTTCGGCCTAGACTTCCGTCCAGTTGATGCCGATACGGGTTCTATCGGTGGCGCTAAGTCTCATGAATTTCATGTACTAGCGCAATCTGGTGAAGACGATATCGCTTTCTCTGACAGCTCTGACTTTGCCGCCAACGTAGAGTTGGCAGAAGCCTTAGCCCCAAATGGCGAACGTCCAGCGGCAAGCGCAGAGTTAACTACTATTGATACTCCAGAAACTCATAGCATCGAAGACGTATGTGCCTTGTTAAAGGTTGATGCTAAAGACGTGATTAAAACCTTACTCGTTTTAGGCAGCCAAACCGAAGAACAGGTTAAAGCTGAAGAAGCCGCACCGCTAGTTGCTCTTATTGTTCGTGGTGACCACGAATTGAATGAAATCAAAGCTGAGAAATTGCCTCAGGTTGCTGAGCCTCTTGTTTTCGCCAGCGATACTCAAATTCGTGATGTGATTGGTGCAGGAACAGGCTCTTTAGGCCCTATCGGCTTAACCGATAAAGGCATCAATGTAATCGTTGATCGCAGCGCTGCCCATTGTGCCAATTTCGTTTGTGGTGCTAACGAAGACAACAAACACGCAACAGGTGCTAACTGGGAACGTGATGCGGCTATTACAGAAATCGCTGACCTACGTAACGTTATCGCAGGTGACCCAAGCCCATGTGGTGAAGGTAACATCGAAATTAAACGTGGCATTGAAGTTGGCCATATTTTCCAGCTGGGTACTAAATACTCAGAAGCACTAAAAGCTTCGGTTTTGGATCAAAACGGTAAAGATAAAACCATGACAATGGGTTGTTATGGCATTGGTATCAGCCGTGTGGTTGCCGCTGCGATTGAACAAAACAATGATGAAAACGGTATTATTTGGCCAGATGCAATCGCACCATTTACTTTAGGCATCGTATCGATGGGCGCTCATAAGTCAGAAGCGGTGCGTGACAAGTCTGAAGCCTTGTATAACGAGCTTAAAGGTTTAGGCATCGATGTTTTCTTTGACGATCGTGATAAGAAAACAAGCCCTGGGGTTAAGTTTGCCGATATGGAATTGATGGGCTTTCCTCATCGTATTGTTATTAGCGACCGTGGCTTAGAAGCTGGCACCATTGAATATAAGCATCGCCGTGAAGCAGACAAGCAAGCCATTGCTGTCGATGACATCGTTGCTTTCTTGCAAAACGCGATTCAAGCTTAATAAATAGTAGATAAATACTGCTTTTAACCAGCGTTAGGTGATTCAAATGATTTCATGGATGAATAAGTACAATGATAGTAAGCGCAGCAATATTGTACTTCTCGTCATACTGACATCATTCGCCATGTTGACTTTATTCGTTAATATGGCGAAAGCAAATGCCTCAAGTGATCACCAACAATCCAAAATTAAAGTTGACCAAGAGCTAAAGCACGCCTTAGCAAAAGCGGTGGCGAATGCTGATAGTTTCGATGACGAATTTGAAGCCCAAGTTTGGTTAGTGGACATGTCTGCAAGGCTCAAACGCTACATCAAAGACCCCGAAGAACGCCTGCATTTACTGCGCATGGTACATAAAGAGGCAACACGAGCTGAAATTTCCCCAGAATTGGTTATTTCAGTTATTCATGTTGAGAGTGCTTTCAACTCATATGCAGTTTCTTATGTCGGTGCCCAAGGGTTAATGCAAGTCATGCCATTTTGGAAAAAAGAGCTAGGGCGTGGGGATGATAACTTAATTGATACCAATACTAACCTGCGCTACGGCTGCACAATTTTAAAACACTATTTAGATCGAGAAAAAGGCGACTGGACCCGAGCACTCGCGCGCTATAACGGCAGCCTTGGCCGCACTAAATACCCAGAGAAAGTGATGAACTTCTGGCAAAAATATTGGTTCGTAAACCACCAATAACTTCTTTAAGCGACGCGACTCTCCATCATTAATTGCACATCCGCTACCACTTCGGCCTTCGCTTGATCTTCGTACATTGATAATAAGCAAGCTTCTAGTGCGCTTTGACTCGAATCTAAGGCATTACGGGCTAGCTGAGTCGCTTCCAGTGCTTCCATACCAAATACAGCATAACCTTCTGGAGATTCAACCACATAGGGCCAGTTAAACTCATTGGCATAATGTTCAAGGGCTCGGCGCATGATTTCTTTTTCGGGATCGGCATCTAACAGGTTTTTTAAGCAGGCCGATATATTGTGTTTTTCGGCATCTGAAATAGCGGGATGAATTGAAACAAACTCTGCAAACGCATCAAATAAATTAATCATAATCCCGCTCCGCTTACAACGAATATAAGGCTGTACAGAAATAAAGGGCCGTACAGTCAGCGGGCATCACACTGCCATACGATTGAAGTGTTATTAGTTTAAGACATTTTTCAAAAAACTTTAGCAAAAAAATGATCGTTTTAAGGCTGTTTATTCATAATATACATGGGTTTAAAACAATCTGATTTATACCCCATTAAGCGGTTAATAATTTATAGAATTGGCATGCAATATTCCGAGGAAATTACAGCTAATATACTAACATCGAGTTAATAAATTAATGGCAGCTTACTTTTTAAGCTGTTTCTCCATCTGCTTAGCCGTATCAATTTCCCCATGCAGACTAGAGAGCGTTTGCGGCCCCCATAAAACTTTCACCAAGACATTATCAGGAGAAATTATTAAGGTTGCTGGTAACCCCTTAATATCTGGGAGCTGCCAAATTTCAGGCCAAGATAATAAAACAGGAAATTGAATGTTCATGTCTGTTTTTAATTGCGTTAATTCTTCTTGCGGCAACTGATCAAAGTTATAACCCAATAGCTTAATATCGTTTGCCCCTTGCAAGGCATAAAACTGATTAAGTTCAGGCATTTCTTGCCAACAAGGCTTGCACCACTGCGCCCAGATATTCACTACTCGCCATTGTCCTGCCCAATGATCAACGGGAGTATAATCGCCTTCAACCAACTTTGTTCCGCGCTCAAACCATTGACCATATAAGTCAGACTCAAAAATGGGTTTACAGCCATTCAAAAGCGCAACAAAGGCGACTAAGGAGCATAATTTCATCACGACTTTCATCACACGGCTTATCATTTACTCACCTTAAAGTAGGCCTGCAAGGGGGTATTTAATTCTTGCTCAAACAGCTGATATTTATTGGTTAAATCAGATAATAGTTTTTGCTGTTCAAGCCCACAATACCGATCAGAAAAATCTAGATTGCTTATACCTTGCCAGCTTTGAATACTATGATGCTCTAAATATTGAAATAAACTGTATTGGCTTAAATCTCGTATCAAATAGTACTCCACTGATTCTCCACGATGGCCAGTACGATTAACTTTTTTCTCTATTATCAGTTTGTTTTCAATCAGTAGCTGAAGACTTTTTAGCAAAGCCGTTTTATTACTAAGGTGAAGCTCTATCTGTAAATCTTTTAAACTTTGGCCTTCACCTTCAGCCTGTTTAAACTGCAAGCGCGCCAAAACTTGTAAGCCTAACAATAACTGGTCTTGCTCAAAACGCTCTATCAAATCCCGCTCATCCAAACCATCAATACCCTCTGCCGCTTCGATACCGAGTAAATAAACCATTTCTGCCGCGAATAAAATAACCACCCAAGAAATATACAGCCAGAGTAAAAATAGTGGCACTGCTGCAAAGGCACCATAGATTAGCTGATAGGAAGGAAAAAATGTCGTCGCCGCTGAAAATATTTCTTTGCCCAGCTCAAATAGCAAGCTCGCCAAAGCACCGCCGATTGCGGCATGCTTTAACGATACATTGCAATTAGGCACCGCCCAATAAATAAGGGTAAAGGCTAAGAAGCTGGAGAGATAAGGAATGATTAACCCCAAGGCAATGGTGCCAATTGTCGGCACCCAGTCTTCTTTCCATAAACCTAAAGAGGCAATATAGGAACTCACCGCAAAACCCGCACTGAGCATTAATGGCCCTAAGCTTAAAATCGCCCAGTATAATAAAAAGCTCGATAAGCCTTTACGTCCACTAGGTAGTTGCCAAATCTGGTTAAAGGTATTTTCAATCGCCCGCAGCATCATAAACGCAGTGATCATTAGAAAAACAATCCCCACTACGGTCAATTTCTGCGCTTGCTGAGAGAACTGATGAAGGTAGACCATTAAGGCATCTCCTGATGCAGGCATCAGGTTATCCATTAATAGCTTTTCAATTTCACCACTACCCTGCTGTAACGACGGCAGCAGCGATAACATGGAATAGATCACCGTCATCAAGGGGACTAAAGCAAATAGCGTGGTATAGGTTAAAGCGGATGCTCGAGTGGTATGAGAAAGCTTGGTGAAGCGCTGAATGGCCCGAAATAATAAACGAAAAGCATAAAACTGATTAACCATTAGCCAAAACCGTTTTACCACGAGATATCCCCTTAATGTCGTATAATGCGACTAACTGTATTGCTGCTTGCCAAATCTATGTCAGATTGCGGTGAATGATAGCGATCTTTTCGCTACAATGCTGCTATTACTACCCTATTTTAATATAAGCCTGAGTTAATATAAGCATGAGCGATTCAATTATGGATGTCACGATCTACCACAACCCACGCTGTTCAAAATCACGCCAAACCTTGCAGTTATTGGAAGAGCAAGGCATTAAGCCTACAATTCGCTTATATCTAGAAGATAGTCCATCGGCGAAAGAGTTGAAAGATGTGATCACCAAGTTAGGCATTACTCCACGTGAACTGTTACGCAAGGGTGAAGACGCCTACAAAGAAAATCAGCTGAGCAACAAAGAGCTTACCGATGCCGCTTTGATTAAGGCTATGGTTGAGTTTCCTAAGTTAATTGAACGCCCTATTGTGATTAAAGGCGATCAGGCAAGATTAGGTCGTCCTCCTGAGCAAGTTTTGGAAATTCTATAATGGTTAGTTCTAAGTCAACTGGATCTCAATCAGCCAACCCCTATATATTAGTGCTCTATTATAGTCGCGGCGGCACCACAGGCAAAATGGCTCAAGCTATCGCCCAAGGCGTAGAGATGGTTTCCGGTATCGAAGCGCGTATTCGCACCGTGCCAGCAATTTCAAGCAATTGCGAAGCAACAGAGAGCACAATACCTAGCGAAGGAGCAGTCTATTGCACTGAAGAAGATTTGAAATACTGCTCGGGCTTGATTATGGGTAGCCCAACTCGCTTTGGTAATATGGCTGCACCGTTGAAATACTTCATCGACAGTACCAGCAACCTTTGGTTAACGGGGAAGCTGGTCAATAAACCTGCTGGAGTATTTACCGCCACATCCAGTCTGCACGGCGGCCAAGAAACAACCCTTATGTCGATGGCGTTGCCTCTCATCCATCATGGCATGATATTTTGCGGCATTCCCTATACCGAATCTGCTTTACTGCATACCGAAGCCGGAGGAACGCCTTATGGCGCTTCGCACTGGTCAGGTAACGAAGGTGAGCGCACACTCTCTGAACATGAATTAAAACTCTGCCAAGCTCAGGGCAAGCGTATTGCGACATTAGGATTAGCCCTAATAACAGGAATGAGCAAATGAATAAGCTTTTGATAAGCCGCATCGTCCTATTAACCAGCTATATAAGCTTAATATTTGTATTGCTGGCCAGCACCCTAGCCAGTGGTGGCGAACATACAGAAGGCACCAGCATAGCGGCACCGATTGTACTGTGGCTCTTTAAATGCCTACCTTTATTAATCTTTATACCTGGCTTGATCAGCGGCAGCCATAAAACAGCCTCTTGGCTGTCGTATGTCACCATGATCTACTTTGTTTTGGCCATATTATTAATGTTCACCACTGGTGCTGATATTTGGGGCAGATTAATGCCGCTATCCACCTTAGTACTATTTACCGCAACTATGTTGTATACCCGCTGGAAAAAAGAAGAACAGCGTCTAAATGTTCAGAAAGAGAAAGTAGAATGATGAAATTAAAAGTGTATTTATCTGGTGAGATTCATTCAGACTGGCGTAAAACCATCGACGAAGGAATTAAAGCAGCAGGTTTAGCTATAGAGCTTTCTGCTCCTAATACCGATCATGCCTCTAGCGATGATTGCGGTGATAAGATTTTAGGGGCGGAAGAAAACCCATTTTGGAAAGACCATAAAGCTTCAAAAATTAACGCTTTACGCACGCGTAAACTGATTAATGATGCTGATATCGTGGTGGTTCGCTTTGGTGATAAATACAAACAGTGGAATGCAGCGTTTGACGCGGGTTATGCTGCCGCGTTGAATAAGTCACTGATCGTTATGCACGACCCGAAGATCACCCACCCTCTGAAGGAAGTCGATGCTGCTGCACAAGCCGTTTGCGAGACCCCTGAGCAAGTGGTAGAGATTTTTAAATACATTATTTCAGATAGCTAAAAAAAAGCGCACGAGAGAATATCTCTGGTGCGCTTTTCAATATCTTCGTTTTGGAAAAGAGACTAGCGCTCGTCTTCCCACTCACCGTCAGTGCTTTCATCAGCAACTTCGGTCAAGCTCACTTCACCACACTTTTTACACTTACCTTCAACGATAATTGCACCGTTAAGTTCATATTCTTTTGGCTCGATCATGCCCAAATCAACAGCTTGGCAAGCATTACACCAAGTTTGAGTTAGAAAGGCTTCTTGATCTTCTGGGGTTCGATCTTCGAAGTTACGTTCGATTATTTCATCATTGTTTGTATCAGGGGTATTTGTATCAGTCATGATTTTTCACTTTTAACATCATTTGGGTTTATAGAAACATTCTAACAGATCAAGTGCTTATATATTAAACACTGAGTGTATTTTTCTACTATGACCCGAAGTTTTATAGGGAATTTTGTCTAGACTTAACCTAATGATACTTATTTAGACGAAGGCATGTCATGAATCTCAAGGTAAAACAGCAGCTGATCATCGCATTTATTGCTATCTCCGCTATTTCAATTTTTGTTTCTTCCCTACTCATTGGTAATAACGCAATTTCTGAATCTGAAGTTGCGATTAAGCACCAAGTAGAACAAAAGCTAATTTCCGCGCGAGACTTGAAAAAAAGCCAGATAGAGGATTATTTCACCCTTATTCGAAATCAAATCAGAATCGCCTCCACTGCCCCCTGGATTATTGATGCCGCTGATTACATGAAAACAGCTTTCTTCGACTATCCGTTACAAACAGGGGGCAAGATAGAAATCTCTGCCTTAAAAGATTATTACAACAATGAATTCAATCGGGTCTTTAAAGAAAACAATAACGGCAAAAGTGCTGATATCAACGGCTTATTTGATCAAATCAGTGATAATGCCCTATTCCTACAACAAGACTATATTGCAAGGAACGCCAACCCCCTTGGCAATAAGGGCGACCTAATAAGGACTGAAAATAACTCGGCCTATGATGTACTGCACCAAGAATATCACCCAACCATGACTAAATTTCTCAATACTTATGGTTATTACGATATATTCATCGTCGAGCCTGATAACGGCCACATCATATATTCCGTCTTCAAAGAACTCGACTTTGCCACGTCCTTAAAAACAGGGCCCTATAAAAATTCTGGCCTAGCCCGAGCATTTAACCAAGCAATGGCGTTAGAAAATGTTGATGATACGGTACTCATCGACTTCGCTCCCTATATTCCCTCTTATGATGCAGCGGCCTCTTTTTTAGCCTCACCTATCTTTCGTGATAAAGAGGTAATCGGCATATTAATTTTCCAAATGCCTATTGATGGCATCAATAACATTATGACCAACAACCAGCATTGGAAAGAAGCAGGATTTGGTGATTCTGGCGAGACTTACTTAATCGGCGAAGATAAATTATTACGCAGCCAGAGCCGTTTCTTATTGGAAGACAAAGCCGCTTATTTAGCAGCCATAGCCTCAGAAACCGATGCGACTACTATCGCTAAGATTAATGCAAGTGGTACAGCCATAGGCCTTAAGAAGATTAATAACGATAGCAGTACTAACGCACTCGCAGGAAAGTCAGGTATTGCTTATATTAAGGATTATCGTGGAGAACCTGTTATTTCTGCCTATACACCTATTGATATTTTGGGCTTCAAATGGGGGCTATTAAGCGAGATTGATGTCAAAGAAGCTTTTGCTCACCAAACAGAACTGGTTAATTCTATTATTCTTACCACCATCATAATTGCAGTGGTATTAATCATCATCATGGGTATTTTAGGCACATTATTTACCCGCATAGTCGTCCGCCCTATTGAAACTTTTTCAGCACAAATTAGCCAAATAACAGGCCAGCAAGACCTTACTATTCGCATTCCTACTCAGGGTAATAATGAGTTTTCAGCATTAGGTATCACACTGAATACCATGCTGGATAGCCTAGCGACGTTTGTTAGCAATATGCGTGATAGCGCGGAAAACTTAGCCGCTAATTCCACTCAATTGAATCAGGCATCAGGAGATGCTGCCGAACAGGTAAATCAACAAAACTTAGAGGTTAATGCTGCCGCGACGGCAACTACTGAGCTCAGTGCATCCATTTCTGAAGTCGCTCAAAATGCTGAGCAGGCTGCTAGCCAGATGCGTACAACCCGAGATCAAGTTAATGTCAGCATGACGGTTGCTAATGATACACAAACGGATATTTACCAACTGCAAGAAAATATGAATGGCGCCATTACCGCGATGGCTCAGCTCGAGACCGAAAGTCAAGGTATTGGCGCAGTTTTAGACGTTATTCAAAATATTGCTGAGCAAACCAATCTATTAGCACTAAACGCGGCCATTGAAGCTGCCAGAGCGGGTGAACAAGGTCGTGGTTTTGCCGTCGTCGCCGATGAAGTCCGAACGCTTGCGAGTCGCACCGCACAATCAACCGATGAAATTCGTTCAAAAATTGAGTCGCTACAAAAAGGCGTTGAAAATGCCCTAACCTCTGTCCAAGCGTCGCAAAAGAATACTCAAAGCAGCATTGAGAAAGTCGAGTCGACAGTGAGTTCCATGCAAGAAGTCACCGGCTATGTTGATCAGGTTGATCAAATGAACGCCCAAATCGCCACCGCCGCTGAAGAACAAAGCCAAGTAACAGAGGAGATCAACCGCAATATCTTATTGATCAAAGATCTATCAGATAATGTTTTAGAATTTGCTACCAGCATTACCGCTTCGAGTAATAACGTTAGCTCGGTATCCGTTGATATTCATAGCCAAGTAGATCAGTTTAAGGTTTAGGTTTTTTTAGACACGCCGTTACGCTAGGGCTTCCAACAGTTCGCTCGAAGATCGATATTGGGGATGTCGTTAGGCGGCACGCCGTGAATCCATCCATGAGGCTCGAAGACCCCATCCCTGGGGTCTAACGGCCTTAAACGCCACACCCAATACAAATCCGCGAACCCAATAGAGTAAACCTAACTTATTTCCTTTAACTATCAGGAGTATGACGGCTTTTCTGTAACTCATAAGCCGTCATGTTTATGCTTTTGATTGATCTCTACAGCAAATAGATCTTATAGGGTCTGCGGAGAAGTATGGAGTTTAGCATTGAAGGCCATCCGATTGCAGGGATGCAATCGCTGAGCTTACATGGACGTACTTGCAGCGTGCCGCACAATGATGAACTTCATGCTGAACATTAGCAGAGCAACAAAGGAATAGAGTTTCGGCGCTTCTCCAATATCACAAGATCCACTTTACTGACACAAAAAAACCGCTACTCCCTAAGGAAGCAGCGGCTTTTCGTTACAACGTTTTAAGAGGTTTGAATTACTTCAAACGTTCCCAGTCAGCAGCGATATCTCGACTCAAGAGTCCCATGCCGATCCTGATTAGGAACATTAAGAAATTACTTCAAACGTTCCCAAACTGTTGCAATACCCTGACCCATGCCGATACACATAGTAGAAACACCGAACTGAGCATCTTTCTGCTCAAGTACGTTGATCAAGGTAGTAGAGATACGAGCACCAGAACAACCTAGTGGGTGACCAAGAGCGATGGCACCACCGTGGATGTTAACGATTTCGTCAGCTTTGTCTTTAAGACCAAGGTCTTTAACACAAGGAAGAGACTGAGCAGCGAATGCTTCGTTCAATTCCCAGAAATCGATATCTGCAGCTGTTAAGCCAGCACGCTTAAGTGCTTTCTTAGTAGCAGGAACAGGACCGTAACCCATGATCGCAGCATCACAACCGGCAACAGCCATTGCTTTGATACGTGCACGAGGCTTAAGACCTAGTTCTTTAGCTTTCTTGCCGCTCATAAGCAACATAGCCGCTGCGCCATCAGTGATCTGAGAAGAAGTTGCTGCCGTAACAGTACCCGCTGCTGGATCGAAAGCTGGACGTAGCTTGCCTAACGTTTCAAGAGTCGTTTCTGGACGAATAGTTTCATCCTGAGTAACCATGATCTGCTTACCGGCTGCATCGTGACCTAACATAGGAACGATTTCATTGTTGAAATCGCCTTCGTCAGTCGCTTTTTGTGCAAGACGGTGAGAACGTTCAGCAAAAGCATCCTGTTGTGCACGAGTAATACCGTGCATCTTACCTAACATTTCTGCAGTAAGACCCATCATGTTAGACGCTTTAGCAGAGTACTTAGAAGATGCAGGGTTATGGTCGAAACCATGCTGCATGTTCACGTGACCCATGTGCTCAACACCACCAACAACGAATACATCGCCGTTACCAG
>ERZ1027231.234-NODE-234-length-22831-cov-36.130049_pt1 | contig 22831 bp, 37 predicted proteins | sample MGYA00520866_ERZ1027231 | MGnify/ENA primary metagenome ERZ1027231 (study PRJEB33311, sample SAMEA4378411) | marine metagenome | biome: Marine biome; feature: Fjord; material: Water | collected 2014-07-20T08:00:00Z/2014-07-... | depth 75 m ...
TGCACAAGAAGCAGCAGGATCGAAAGAAGCGTAGAGCCTCGATACCTGAAGCCATCACCCGCTACTTCCGCAGAAACTTAGACACGACAGACTACGCCCGGTTCGCAGCGCCTATTACATTGGCTGGGGATTTCTCTGGTAGCATTGACTTTCTAACTACAAATACTGGTAATGTCGCCCTTTTTAGTGGCGATACATTCAGTGTTTCTAGTGTTGCCATGGACGTTAATTCAGGCAACGTGAGGCTATTTTGCTACAATTCATCAGGCGTTCAGCAAGGTGTGGTGCAGTTTAGTGGTGCATATAATGACGGAGTACTACACACAGCTACATTCTCTTTTACTGGTACAGTGGCGAGTTTATCTGTCGATGGGGGCACACCCGTGACAGGTACTTGGTCTTCGTATGATACTGCAAGCATAGGCAACTTATACAGAAGGGCTAATAACTCAAGCATATTTGACGGCATCCTAGCCAACCTAAAAATCTGGGACAATGGAACACTGATCACAGATTGTCCAATAGATGAGCCATCAGGCGCAACCATAATCGATCACGCTAGCGGCAATAACGCGACTATTATTAATGGTCTTGATGCTGATAGGGGGCCATTCAAAGAAGAGCCTGCGCTATGGAAGGGCCAAAACCTAACCGTACCGCCTTGGGATTCAGTCGATCAGGAGCTATTAAAGGCATGAGCGATATAAAAACCCACTCAATAGTGACGGATGATTCAGTTGAAGGCCGAGACTGCTGCCAGCTGCGGCCTAATCACAAGGGCGTGACAGTAATATACAAAGGCGTTACTGGCTGGCTGATTAGATATGTGACGACTTGCGAGCATAAGCTGATGGAGCTATCGACTACCGAGGCTAGAGAGTGTTTAGATTTGAATACGCCAGAAGAAGAGGCTTTATAGATGAGTGACGCGTCTTATAATATTCAAGACTTTGGCCCTAGCGACTTGATGTCTAGTGAGACTATAGGTATTAGAAGGTTAAAGGTTAGCTCTGAAGACTCCAGCATTGCAGCGTCACTGAATGGGTTTTTATACTCAATTACCGGAACCGCCAGCGTTTTGGCTGGTGATAAGCTAGCTTTAAATATATCACTTGCGGCTGATAGCGTTATTAAATCAGCATCAACTATTGGCGGCCTTCCTATTACCCTGTATAGCGACCACGCCACGGGCTCGGCTGACGGTATATTTCAATCAGTAAACCTAAACCAATTGAGTGTTGATGAGAGTCCAAGCCAAGGCCAGCTATATGAGCAGGCGCAGCCGCAAGGCTCTTTGCTGACCTCTGGGCTATCAAAGCTTGATCTATCTTTTGTTTCTGGCTATCAAAAAAATAGCTCAATAGTCATTGAGAATACCGGGTCAACGCAAGATGTATTTATTAATATTGTGTTCGAGGAAATAGGCGAGCGCGCGCACGTGTTTGGCCTAACTCCTTCATCATTCCTAGAACCAACAACGGAAATTTCAACTTATGGCTAGTCAAAACGTACCAAATACCGGGCTATGGTCTTCAATAGCATCAATACTCAATCTTAATTTTTCTGGGCTTGAGTTTAGCAATCAGGTAACAGTTAAGACCGCCTCAGACTTGGCGGGTACTCTTGATAGTACAAAAGAGTATTTTATTGACGGTGTAATTGATATGGGCAGTCAGTCTATTGAGGTTCCATTGGGCGGTCTTAGCTTCTCAGGCTATAACTTTAATGTCTCCAAACTAATATCAAGTGAGCCAAACTACACAATGTTTACCTCTCCAGTTGGCGGCTCAGGTGATTTAATTGGGCAGGATTACGCTATTGAGGTGACAGGCACTAACTCAAAGGTATATGAAATCAATGACGCTACAGGATTTAACGCGTTTGAGTTTGCTCGCATAAATTATAATAATTGTACCTCGCTCGGCATTATCTCAGATTATCGACAAGGGCTTGAGTCTGGGACGGGTAGATTTGGCGGGAAGCCTGAACTAGAGCTTGCCGGAACATGGTTAGGTGGCTATTTTGTTGATAACTCAATTGTCAGGTCTATCGAAGATGGTGCTTATTCATTATTTAAGGCTGGTGCAGGCTTCACAATGGCATCAAGATTTAGATCAAATCAAAATATCGACCTGCCAGCCAGTGTTAATATATTTGATTTTTCCAGCGCTAATTTTATAAACCCGTCAACAGTTCAGCTTGAGGGCTGCATTGTTACTAGGAATGGTGTTTTTAATGCGGATGACCCAAACCTAACACCAAACTTACTAGAATCTGATTTAGTGTGTGCGTGGGTATCGAATAACGGACTTCCAAATACCTTTATTGGCGCAGAGCAAATTGTTACAAATGAGGTTGAAACTATAATCACAGCTTCAGGTACGTTTACAGACTTACTAGGCACCTACACCACAGCCGATCTACAGCACTTTGACTCACCATCAAACGGGCAGTTAAGGCATCTAGGTTCATCACCTAGGGAGTTTACCGTGACTGGGCAACTGATAATAGACTCTTCAGCAAATAACGAAATTGACTTAAAGGTGGTGATATTTAGAAACAAGACAGCAAGTTTTGAAGATGGAAAGACTCAAAGAAGAGTTATTAATAATCTTCAAGGCGGTCGTGATGTTGCCTACTTTTCTCTGTCTGACAATATAACGCTAGATGAGGGCGATTACGTGAAGATTCAGGTTGCCAATGTTGCAGCTACCAATAATGCAACAGCCGAGCTGGATTCGTTTATTATGGTAAGCGCTAGATAGTTTATTCATGCTAGAAATATGATATATTCACGTAATGAATAATAGAGGGTTTAACTAATGGCTATTGTGGTAGAAGATGGAACGGGTGCAAATCCCCTAGCTAACAGCTATGTATCTGAGGCTGAGCTAACGGCTTATGCCAATGATAGAGGTATAACTCTTACGGGTTCTGCTGACCATCTTTTATTGTTGTCGATGGATACGCTAGAAACTCGCAGCTACCAAGGCTCCAAGACTTCAACCGCTCAGCCGCTTCAATGGCCACGCTCTGGCGTTGTTGTTGATGGTGAATCTATTGATGACGATGAAATACCTAGCGACCTTAAAAGCGCTCAAATAGTTACGGCGCTATCGATCGACTCTGGCGTAAATCCAATGGGAACTATTAGCCCCGCGATTAAGCGTGAAAAAGTAGATGTTATTGAGGTTGAGTATCAAGACGGTGCTAGCTCCAGGTCTTACGATCCAAAGATTAACGCATACCTTCAGCCCTTATTAGCGTTTAAAGGTGGTTTTTCTAACTTTGCAGTAACTCGCTTATGACTTTCTACAGCGACAAGGCAGCTCTAGCCAGTAAGCTTTTAGCTAAGTATGGCCAAGATGTTATCTTTAGCTATGAAACTGGTGCGGTTTACGATCCTGTATTAATGACTGAAGCGGGCGGAGTAACTAACAATGAAACAGCCAAAGCCTTCCCGACTAAGTTTGGCAAAATGGAAGTTAGCGACACGGTATTAAGCTCTGATATTAAATTACTGACTGAGAAGCTGACAACTAAGCCCCAGCCAAATTGGACTTGTTCAATCAATGGCACTGAATATCGGGTAATGAATTCGGACGCTGTAGGCTTGATTGGTGATGAAGTTATTTACTATATGCAATTGAGAAAATAATGGCCATACAAATAGAGCAGGCACTCAATCAAAAATTAAACGCTTACGCAACTGGTAAATCAATTCCTGTTGAGTGGGACTTTTACAATGATGGAGCAGAGCCAAGCTTGACGGGCATTCATTTTCGACAGAATTTATTGCCTGCTGATGTGGTTATTATTGGAATGGAAAATACGGGCAGCAATGACCATACGGGCATATATCAAATAATGGTTTGTGGCCAAGCTGGCAAGCCTAGTGGGTCATTGAAGACTGAAGTTGACTTGGTGCTTGCTGAATTCAGTAGAGGCCAGTTAGTAACCTATGACGGCGTAACAGTTATTATAGAAGGCGTTAACCATGCTCAGCCACTCTATTCTGAGGCGTATGTAAAAATTCCTATTTCGGTGTCGTACAGGGCTATTATTAGTAATGCGCCGTCAATAACTCCACCTAACGCCATGACTTTTAATGGTGACTACTTAACATTCAACGGGGCGTATATAACGCACAGCTAATATGGCAGAGATAAAGCTAGAAGAGTTAATAGCAAGAAATTCATTGGCAGGCGATACGGTTTTAACAATCGGATCAGACGGACAGATAGCAATGGTTAATGTTGTGGCATCTGACAATAATCCTCCGGTAGTAAACGATCAAAGCCTTAATGCATCCACAGGCGCAAGCCTAACGATCACATTAGGACCGCTGACGGACGCTGATGGCGACACTGTTGCTTACACAGTAACGGGTGATGGTGCGGCAAATTACACTCCGACAAACGATAATTCTGGAGTATTTAACTCAAGCACTGCTGGGGTTGAGGTTCTTAATATCTCAGCTAGCGATGGTACTGATACCGATACCGCGATTATCACGATCACTGTGTCGGCTGTTGTGGTTAATAACCCACCAGTCGTAAACGATCAAAATCTTAACGTCGATGAGAGTGTTAATCTTGCGATCACGCTAGGACCACTGACAGACGTTGATGGTGATACGGTAACGTATACTGTAACGGGTGCGGGTGCAGCGAATTACACTCCAACGGCTGCAAACACGGGTACATTCAATTCTAGTACCGTAGGGTCTGAAACCCTGAATGTGACAGCCAGTGACGGTACTGATAGTGACACCGCAACGATCACGATCACAGTCAGTTCGGTGATACCAGTGGGTGCAGCTTATAACGCCGCGAGTGGTGATAATCTAATAGTAGGTTTGCCAGCTAAGAAGACAGCACATGTATATATGGGTTCTGGACAAAGTAACGGTCAGGGTCGTGGTGCAAGGGTTGACGCGCCATTAGGTTCTGACCCGGGTCCGATCACCGGCGTTAAAACTTGGCGTAGAAGTCAAGACGGTGATATGTTTTCAGGTACAGGCGCATGGTATCCTCTTGATTATGAATACAATCAGTACGAAGGTCGTAACGAATTCGGGTCTATCCTACAATTAGGTTTGCACTTGAGCGATTACATACACACAGCGAACGACGACGTGTATTTCATAGCCGCTAACAGTAATGGTGTTCCGATTCAGAACTGGTTAGACGGTGGCGCTGAACAAGTCGCGTTATATGCACACATTAACGCCGGGTTGTTGTCACTGGTAAATGATCCTGAAATTGATGAAGTCATTGTTCATGATTTCTTTTTCGATCAGGGTGAGAGTGATTCAGGTACAACGGAATTAGCCAACGCGTACAAGTTGAAAGAACAACGCGTCATTAGTGAACTGCGTGATCACTTAGGGTTACCAAACTTATCGTTTACGATTCGTCAGTTAGACTCGACGCTTGACTACCCGTTCGTGTCCACAGTTATTGCGGCTCAGAACGCCGTCGCCGATGAAGATGTGAACGTGCATATAATCAAGGGTCCGTATACTTACAACCTTGACGAAATACACTTAGACGGTAATAGTCAGAATATCGTCGGTGACCAACGATTCGAAGTAACTAAAACAAATAAAGGACAGGTTTATAATGGCTAATTACGGCGTAGTATTTAACGGTGTGGGTAACGTAAGCTTACCCACTTGGACGGCTGCGGCTGATTTCAACTCTAGCGTGTTGTTTAAAACCCCAGCTACATTAGCCACTGAAGGTATTACCGGTAATGTAGGGTCGGCGGGGTTCATAGCAATTTTTGACGATGGCAGTGCCCAATTTACAGCGAACGACGTCGTACATTCCACACCAGTCAGTTTAATAGAACCCGATGAAATATATCGAATTGATATTAATCGAGTTGCAGGTCTTATTGACTTCACGCTGACAAATGTTTCGACAGATACAGTATTAGACTCGGCGTCTAATCTTAGTAACACAGACGTATTGTCTTACACGTTGATCGGTGACACACAAGGTCTAGTTTTCAATGGTGAAATCAGGGAAGTAATTCTAGGGCGTTCAGGCGATGCACGTCACTATTTGTCAGATGTGAATAGTGGTAGCGTATGGAAAGACATTGGCGGGGGTGCTCAAGATGCCACGTTGAACGGACTCGCCACCGATGGGTCACAATGGCAGTTCTACGGTGTTGTTGAGGTGGGTGGTGGTACTATTACAGTAGGACCATTCAAAAACAATACGGGTGATTTACTGGCTAATAAATCGAATGTGTCGATTGCATTATACGACGCTACGACTAATGAATTAGAATACGAACTGACCGGGCTTTCGTTCGATGCTTCTGGTTTCCTGATTAGAACCGACGACCTGTTCATCATCGATAAAGTTTATATTATGATGTTCAGTGATGGTGTTGATGTGGGTGTCATTAGCGTGGTGCCAGTATTATGAGTGTAAGATTTGGACCACAACCAATAGTCGGCGCCGTATTACTTGGCGTCAGTGGGTTAGGGATTCTAGGTAAGAATATACCAAGTAATGGCGTCGATGGTGCTGGTGTTCTATACCAAGAAATAACGCTACCTGACGATAACGAAAAAGAGGTGAGACTCGAATTACTTACCATACCGTCAGCCGGCGAATTAACTTTATACGAACATGGGGGTTTTGATTTCAAGCGTGCGCCCGATGGTCAGTATCGTTTTACTTACAAAGTGTACAAAGACGGTGTCACTGATGACGTAGTGAAAGCCGTAATACTTAACATCGGCGTGTAACTATAAAAATGACGCGCCTTTCGGGGCGTGTTAAAATTAATAATATTATAGCGGCGGATTGATATGGCAACTATTGACGCTACTGAATTAGGCGCATTCGCTAAGCAGTACGCAGAGCTTAGAGGGCAGGATTTAGAAAAGACCTCAAGAGGGTTCTTTATCCAAGTAAGCACGAATATAATTTTAGATACCCCAGTTGGCGACCCGTCATTCTGGAAGTCTAAGCCGCCTGCTGGTTATGTGGGTGGTAGATTAAGAAACAACTGGTTTGCATCTACAATGTCTCCGAGTGCAGAGACGACCAAGACTATAGGCGCTAAAGGCTCAGCAGCTATAAAGCGAGTCAATGAAGCGGCCAGGAGTCATAAGATTGGCTCTGATATGTACCTAACAAATAACCTTCCTTACGTTAGGCGGGTAGAATTCGAAGGCTGGTCGCGTCAAGCGGTCGGCGGAATGGTAAGAATAAATTTAGCCAAGGCAGAGAAAGCCTTGAAAGAAGCAGTAAATAACTTAAATAAAGGAGCCTAAAAATGGCTAATAGCTCAACTGGTACAACTTTAGCGGCTTCTGCTGCTGCTCCAGCAACACACGACCAAGCAGGCTTTGCTGCTTTATCATGGACTCCTGTTGGAAATGTCGGTGATTTTGGCGAACCTGGCGGCACAACTGAAGTTCTCGAATTTGTGCCAGTAGAAACAGGCATTAAAGAGAAGTTCTTAGGTGTTCAAGATAATGGCGGTTATGACTTTGTTATTGCTCGTGACTCTGCTGAAGCTGGTCAAACGCTTTTAACTGATGCCTATGACAATCGAACACAGGTTTCTCTTCAAGTAACCCTTCCTGATGGAGACATTCAATACACGACCTGTTTTATTGCATCGCGTCCTATTAACATCGGTAGTGCTTCAAATGTTCTGACTATCTCAGTTAATGCCGTAATCTCAGGCGCTATTGTTGAGGTGATTGTATAATGCTTGATCTTTCAGGATTCGACTTTAAGAAGTTTGCTGAGGCTGGCATTGAATTGCAGCTTCTCAACCCTGTTGACGGCAAGCCTTTAGATGCTTTTATTAGCATTAAGGGTGAGGACTCAAGCGAGTGGCGCGAGGCATTATTAACTAATGCTAAGGCGGTTAATCCTAAAGATGATCAAAGCGCAGATGATCAGCAGAGAAAGATGGCTTTCTCTCTGGCATCCATTACCACTGGCTGGCGTGGCATTTCTGAGAAAGAAGAGGCTATCGAATACAGCAAGGACGCTGCAATGGCTTTGTATTTCCAATATGATTGGATTGCTAATCAGGTTTATGTAGCGCTAAAGGATAGAGAGCGTTTTTTAGTCAACGCCTAGAAGCACTTGAACTGTACGCCAGTCATTTAGGCTGGCTGCACTCAACGCCTGAGAAATCCACGCAAAACAGGCTTACTTCTATTGGGGCGGATAGCCAGTTAAATAACATGCCAAATTGTGACAGTGTAATTCTTAGACATTGGAATGAGTGTGGTTGCGCAATGGTAGGGAATAGCGGGGTTTCTCCTTTGACGTTTACTGAGATTGAAAGCTACAAGTCAGTAACAGGATTAAAGCTAACCTCATTCGCTGCCAGTGCGATTAAATTAATGTCTGACGCTTATTGCGTATGGGTAGCTAAAGGCCGCGAGATTGCTTGTGTCGCTCCATATTTTGAAGATACAAGAACGCAAGAGCAGAAGAACAAAGAAGTAGCTAACAAAATTAGAGCTATGGCTAAAAATAGGCGCAAACCATGACTGTAGATGTTCACTCGCTCACTCTCAAATATAAAGATGGTGGCCTGCAAAAAGGCGTAACTGATTTAGATAAGTATGCCATGGCAGGTGTGCAGGCCGGAAAGTCTACATCTGTTTTCACCGATAAAGTCGGCTTAATGAATACAACCATTAAGCAAACCGGAACTGTTGTACTTCCTAAAGCTCAAGGGAGCTTGCGAAAATTCACAGGCAGCTTAAAACCAGCAAAGAACGCAGCACAATTAGTGGCGTTTCAGGTTCAAGATTTAGCCGTTCAGTTATCCATGGGGACAAGTGCGTTAATTGCCTTTGGGCAGCAAGCGCCGCAACTTGCCTCGGCCTTTGGCCCTGGCGGCGCTGTAGTTGGTGCCATTGTTGGTGTTGGCTTTGCTATTGCTGGCCCTCTGATTGCCGCCTTCTCTAGTGGTGAAGATGCCGCTAATGATTTTCAATCATCAATTGACGGTGTTAGGGATAGCTTAAAATCTACCCGGTTAGAAGTTAATCAAGGCGCTGTTAATCTTCTCAAGAAGCAAATAAGAGAATCGACTGAGGCAATAAACGAACTCAACGAATCAACTGAAAAAACAAGAAAGGCCCGCCTAAGACTCAACGTTAAGAACAGAAAGATAGCAGAAAACAACGCTGAAATAGAAAAGATTGAAAAGATAAGGATAAGGAATGCCGAAGTATTGGCAGAGCTTTATGAGCAGCAAAACAAAATACAGGAAGAAGGCATTGAACGACTAGGCGGCAAGGCTTCCAAGTCGCTAGATCCAGAAGGCGACAGGTTGCGTCATTTATTTGAACTCAACAAAATGGATGTTGCCGATAAGAAGCGAACTGAGGCAGAGAAAACCAGAATAACAACCGCAGCAGTTCGGCATCGTGAAGCTGTTGAGCGCTCAACCATATCGGCAGCAACATCGACAATGGCCAACCTCGTTGAGATTGCCAAAGCTGGCGGTGAAGAGTCATTTCAAACCTATAAACGATTAGCCCAAACTCAAGCGGCTATGTCTGCTGCACTGGGTATTATGTCGGTTATCGCTGACCCGCTAATACCAACGGCATTAAAACCAATTGCGATTGGTGCTACTGCTGGTCTGGCGGCTGTTCAAATTGCACAGATTGACGCGCAGCAATACACTGCAAGGGAGAACGGTGGGCAAGTCATGGCAGGCTCTAAAGTGCTTGTTGGTGAGCGCGGGCCAGAAGTGTTAGAAATTGGGGCGCAAGGTGGCTTTATTACTCCAAATAGCAGGCTTGGCGGCGGTGAGTCAGTAACAGTAGTTAATCAAATTGGTAACGGTGTTTCTGGTAATGTTAGGGCAGAGATATTATCTGCAATGCCTAGTATAATTACAGCGACAACAAAAGCGGTTCGGAGCGGTAGACGATGACAGTTGATATTGATATTAAGCCAGACGCGGCCAGTCTTGGTATAGCTCCAAATATTCAGACCTTTACTAGTTCGCTAAATGCCTTTCAGCAGTTCAGGGAATTGCCAGGCTCTCGCTGGTTTGGCTCGTTCACTTGGTCAAATCGTCAAGGTGTTGATGCCAAGACATTAAAAGGAATCTTCTCATCACTCAACGGCCCAGTAGGCACGTTCACAATTACGCCACCAGATAGTGAAAGCTTAGGTACGTTTTTAGGTGCGGGCAAAGTTAATGGAGCCTCGCAAGCCGGCAATCAATTAGTTACTAATGGCTGGGATATTAATCAACCACTATTAGGCTCTATTGGTGATTACATTGAAATAAACAACGAGCTTAAAATCTTAACGGCCAATGCTTCTAGTGATGGCTCAGGCAATTCAACGCTAACCTTTGCCCCTGCTATTCGTAAGAGTCCTGCTGACTTATCTGACGTAATTACTACCAATCCTAAGCTAACGGCTCGAATAGTTGGTGATTCTCCTATATGGGCATTATCGGCGCCTATTATTCACGCCATATCAATTGAATGTAGTGAGGTTGTTTAAATGTCTCGCGTTATTGACGATGCCACAGTACTGGCAATGCAGGCTGATGTTGTTAGGCCGATAGTCTTGGTGAAGATTGCCACGCCTTCGCTTGATATATTAATGACCAGCGGAATGCAGGATATAGACTTTGGCGGCGACACTTACACCTATGGCACTCTTGGCAATATCAGCACAATACCAGAAACGGACGACCTAAAAGATTCATCAATATCATTAACCTTTAGCGCTGTTGATCCTGCGACAATTGCAGCCGTATCTGCTGCTGACTTTGTTAATAGTCCCGTTCAGGTTAGAGTTATGTTCTTTGATGAAAATTGGCTTTCTGTTGGCGATGGTTTGTCGTTCTTTGAAGGTAGCGCAAGCTCTCAAAACATAGCTTTAGGTAAGCAAGCCGAAATTACGGTATCATGTAAATCCAAGATTTCAACGCTTAGCCGACCTCGGTCTGAAAGGTATAGTGATCAAGACCAGCAAGCTAAATACCCGGGCGACTTGGGTATGCAATACGCATCAACAGTTTCAAGCCAAGATATTGTTTGGCCCGCTTCGGAGTGGTTTGGTTAATGGGTTTATGGGATGACATAAAAGAAGGCGCATCAGATATTGGTGAGAGTATTACCGATTCTGCTGGCTCCATTATTGATAGCGCTGGGGATTTTGGCCGCGCAGTAGGTCGAGGGGACTTTGCAAGCGCGGGCAACGACTTATTATCTATTGGCGGAGAGATAACCAACGTCTTAACGGGCGGCATTCTTAATATAACGTACGATGCGCTCAAAGACTGGGTTCTGCCTGATATACCGCCGGTAGATTATGAAGACAGAAAAGTAACCATTAATGATGCAAGCGCAGCGCGAAAGCTAGTTTACGGAACAGTAAGGACTGGCGGCGTTACTCGGTACGCTGAATCATCAGGCACTAATGACGATACTCTGCATTTAATCGTTATATTTGCGGCTCACTCTTGCAGCTCAATATCGGAGATTTACTTTGGCGATAAGCTGGCTTTTATTGGCACTACTGCGCAGGGCGACTTTGTAGGCAAAGCAACAGCTATATTTGAAACAGGCAAGCAAACAACCGCTAACGCAGCAATCGTTGCCAGCACTCCAGATGGATGGACTAATGATCATAAGCTACTAGGACAAACATACGCCTATTTTAAGCTTACTTATGACACTAAGGTATTCGGATCGGCCCCTAGAATATCAGCAACCGTTGTCGGCAAAGATGACATCTATGACCCTCGCACACTAACTAGTGGATACACTGATAATCACGCCCTTATCGTTAGGGATTACATTACCAATGAGTACGGCTTTAGCTCCAGCAATGTTTTGGAGCAATCATTTATTGATGGTGCAAATATAAGTGATGAACTCGTGCCTAGCGGCTCAGGACTGACAGAAAAGAGATACACTGCTAACGGTGTCATATCTATAATAAACGCACCAGAAGGGCCTTTGCAGAACCTTTTACAAGCTGGTGCGGCTTCTATTCAATATGTTCAAGGGACTTTCATTTATGTCTCTGGTAAGTTTGCAGCACCTAGCAACCCCTCTATTAACTCGGATTTCAGCTTTAGCGAGTCTGATTTAATTGGCGGCATTTCAATGTCGCCCACTGGTGACGTAGAGGGTAGAGTTAACGCGGCCCGTGGTACTTACATTGACCCAAGTCAAAATTATGAAATTGTTGATTTCGTTCAACTGCTTATCCAAGACTATGAAACACAAGACAAGGAGATACTCTTTGCTGATACTAAGTTTCAATTCGTTAACTCTGGAACAACCGCCCGCCGACTATCCAAGATAATGCTAGAGCGTTCGCGCTTTGGTGTTTCCGTTTCTGCTAAGTTCAAGTTTAAGATGCTTGAGTTTAGTGTTGGTGATCGTATAACTTTGTCGGTTGATTTGCTTGGCTGGGTTGATAAGGTATTTAGAATCGAGTCGATGGAAATTGCGCTTGATGGTATTGATTGCGCACTACAGGAAGATGGCGAGCTAGTATGGGATTGGAGTGAAGGGGATGCCTTAGTGGTTACGCCACCGCCAGCTGTCAACCTGCCAAACCCCTCTTTTGTTGCCAAGCCTCAAAACATCACAGCCAGTGAATCTTTATACTTCGCCAACGATAAAAAGACCATTAGAAGTCGCTTACTAATAAGCTGGGATGGCTCTATTGCTGTTCAGCGCTGGGAATTACAAGGCTCCTATCAAGGTAGTGAGTTTTCAACACTATCTGACTACCTAACAGCCCCAAGCTTTAGGTTTGATGATGCTCAAGTTGGCGAATGGGTTTTTCGTGTTCGCGCCAGAAACGCACTAGGTGTTACAAGTGGATTTACTGACTTTCCATTTACCTCGCTTGGGAAAACCGCACCACCTGAAGACGTATCTGGCTTTATGGGGTTGATTAGACCTTATAGCATTGAATTATCATGGCTTCCTGTTTCTGATATTGACCTAGATAGCTACGAGTTAAGAATTGGTACTGATTGGGAAACTGGCGAATTATTGCAACGATTAACAGCTTTGCGCTGGTCATGGGAAACCCGACCGACTGGAGTTGAACGCGTATTTATAAAGGCAATTGATACCACTGGCAATTACTCAGAAAATGCCATCATTGCAGAAATAACAATACTACCACCAAAAGCTGTTACGCCTCTAACCGCTTCGGTTATTGATAATAACGTGCTATTGCGCTGGATTGATGCAACGAATAGTTTTGCTATTGATGGTTATGAAATTCGCCGTGGTGACTCCTTGGATACGGCAACGGTTATCGGCACGGTAAAAAGTACATTTACTACAGTGTTTGAAACTGAGTCGGCAACTTATCGCTATTGGGTTGCTGGTGTTGATGTGCAGGGCAATATCGGCGAATATTCGTCAATCGTTGCTAACGTGGATCAGCCGCCCGATTTCAATCTACTATCTAACCAGTTATTAAATCTAAGTCTCGGAACTACGGTTAATCTGGTTAACGAGATAATACCAGGCATCACTTGCGATGATGAGGATATAACTTGTGACAGTATCGAGGTTACTTGCGACTCAGACGATCAATTGGCATTAATTGGCCCAGCAAATACCACGGAAACATGGGACGAGCACTTCAGGGCAATTCCTGAGTTTGTCCAGCCGCTTACGTGCGATGACGAAACGGTAACTTGCGATAGTGAAATAATAACGTGTGATAATGATTACCAGTCGATTGAAGAGCTGACAGAGAATTATCCTTATTACTTACAACCAACACCATCAAGCGCAAGTCATGAGCAGGTTATAGATTTTGGCGGCGAGTTTAGTTTGAGCCGCATCCAAATAACGCCAGATGTTGAAACTATTGCGGGTAATGCGACCATTCAATATACGCTGTCTTATTCTCAGGATGGAATCATCTATATTGATGAAATAGCGACTGAGGTTGTTGGCATTGACTTCAGATACGTCAAGGTTCGCGCAGATATTACAAGCGCAAGCGGCCTTGATATAATTCGCATAAATAGTATTCGATTGCGTCTTGATGTTAAACTACGAACAGATCAAGGTTCAGGCAGTGCTTTAGCGGGTGATATTGGTGGAACACAAGTCTCATTCGGCGTTGATTTCGTTGACGTTCAAAGCATCCAGGTAACTGCTAAAGGAACTGTGGCGATGTATGCAATTTATGACTTTGTTGATATTCCAAACCCGACAGAGTTTTTCGTTTATTTATTTGATTCGGCTGGTGCTCGCTTATCGAGCGACTTTAGTTGGACAGCAAGGGGCGTTTAAATGGCTGCTGATTTTGATAAGCCAACGGTAAGTAATACTCATGTTAATGTATTGTCTCAATTGCGAGATAATCAAACCTCGCTAGCTCGAATGTTTAGTGATGGCGGCGAGGCTAACATTCCCCTGCGCTCGGTTAGATTCCTAAATAACATTATGTATTTATGGAATGGCTCTATCTGGGAGGCTGCCCCCGTTGCTGTCGGTGGCGGTGGTACTGGTGCAGAAACAGCAGCAGAGGCCAGAGCTAATCTAGGCACTGATGTAGCAACTAACGTCACGGCTGGTGTATTTGATGCAGCTAGAATCCCAACAATAAGTATTGCAGATAAAACTAGTGGCACCCTTGACGGTGATCGTGTTGACCAAGCAACGACAAGCGAACGCGGAACAACTCAACTTAACAACACCTTAACCAGCACCAGCACTACTCAAGCGCTAACGGCTGCGCAGGGTAAGGCGATGAAAGATTTATTTGATAATCAGGTTGATGTATACACTAACCTAAGTGTAGTTTCTGGCGATATGACCTCTGGCATTCTTGAAATAAGAAAGAGTAATGGCGTTGTTACTATATCGGGATTTATGGCGCACGCTTCCTTATCTGAGCCAGAAACAAATACAGGGCTTTTACCAGCGTGGGCAATTCCTAGAAATTATGGGTCGATTGTTCAAGGCGTTGTGAATCTAAACGCCTCGCCATCGGACGCAGCATCAGAAGCATCGAGATTCTTTATTCATACAACTGGTAAAATAAGATTCCATTACAAGACATTTTCCGGCGCTGAAAATCAAGAAGTTAGCACCGGCTTCTTCTCAATATCATATATTCCATAAGGATAAATCATGACAATAGAACAAATAGGAGTAGGCGCGGCACCTGGTGACAATACTGGTGACGGCCTACGAACAGCGATGACAAAGGTTAACAATAACTTTTCGAATTCGTTACACGCTGCCAGTAAATTAACCGGCACGGCTCCAGAAAACGTACCCTTAAACTCAGACCTTGGCGACTCATCAACTAGAGATGTCGGGCTGAATACTGGCGATGTTCTTTCACCAGAGGGCGCAGGTCTTGATAGTGGAGAGACTAACTGGACTAGCGGGAATATGACACCGTCGGCAGTCGGTGGCGTTAATGTTCGAGTTATTGCACTATATAATTCAGGGGTACCGTTATCATTTGGCGATTTGGTGAATGGCACTGCCATAACTCTGGCACACTGCCCCTCTGGCACTTGGATAGATGCCGGCGTTGTAGTTACTGGAACTTGGAGGTATGTGGGTTCAACATTCTTATTAACAACAACGCAATATGGTGAATTTTTAAGGGTTGAAGGTACATGAATAATTTTATAATGAATAAGAACGGCACTATTAATTGCGATATTAGCCACAAAACTCTCGGCACAATACCGACAACTTTAACAGCGGAAGAGTCGCAAAAAGTAATCGATTCGGGAGTTGAAATAGCGCCATACGTCGAGCCAGTAAAAACACTTGATCAATTACAGCAAGAAGCTGTTGCGGCCATGGCTTCGGCTGTTATTGCTGAATGCAGAAGTGGAACTGGCAAGCTGTATTTTAGCGACCTGAACTCTGCCGCTCGACACGCTAACGAACTAATCCAGCCCGATGCAGAAATTCGAGCTAGGGCAATTCAATTGCTTAGCTGGGATGTTGCTATCGATGCTTATGCACTAGAGGTTGTATTTAGCATTGAACAGGGCGGAGAAGTGCCAACCCTTGAATCGTTTATTGCTGGATTGCCTAAGCTATAAATAATACCACCAGCCACCGGCGCGAACAGCCCAGAACATCAGGGCCACTCGCCGCCCATTAACACCAGCATCATCTAGCAGCTCTCTAAACGCGGAGTCTGCTAGGCCCCTATCCGCTCGCATCATGTATAGATAATCATGAATCAAGCTAGCCAGTGCGAACTTCTGCTCCGTGGGTTCGCCAATGAAAAACCAGAACGCACCAGGGATGCTTGCGCCGTTATATATAAAGCCAGAGTTGATAAACGTCCAATTACCATTCCATAAAAACCAAACGTGCCTAAGCAATTTGATTTTTCGCTTCCCTAATACTTCGTAATGCTCGCCCTCTATAAATTCTTTAATATCGACACGTTCGTCAAATTCGTTTTTAACTTGTACTTTTAATTTCATAATAATTTAATAACCTTTATCACTATCGACCCGCCCTTAATCTTCACGCCTTTCTTGATTGAAAGGCTATCTATCTGCTCGTCATCTATCCAGAACTCTGCATGTGTTAGTGCGTCGAATGGAGCCTTGCACCAGTTATCAATATCATACTTTCTTAATGTTGGTGGATTAATAACTACGCTCAAGTGCATGCGATCGGTTATGTTTTCACCAGATAAGCCTAGTTGATTCATCACCTCAATAGCATGTTTTCGATACTCTCGGCCTCGCTTGCTAATTATTTGGCGGCCTTTCACGTTGCGCCAATACCCATTCACACTAGGCGGGTAAGGTAAGGTAAATTTATAATCACTCATTTATCCCAATCCTTAATGGTTATAAATACATCAAAGGGAATCTTCTTCTCGCCATATTCAGCAGCAACCCAAGACCAGCGCTGAGCCTCATTACCCAGCCGCTTACCATGAATCGTCTTTTGTGTATCACATTCCACACATTGCGGAACACAAAACCAATGGCCGATTAAAACCTTATTATGCTTGAAGGTTGCGCCTCGACAATGATCAACAATACTAGGCCCATCATTACCGCACCATGCGCAAGACTGCTCTTTTAGCCAGCCTTGAAACTTCTTCTCATCGGCATTAGGGCCGCGAGTGTTCTTTGTTGGTTTACGCTGCATTTATTATATCCTCACACTTAGACGCAGGCGGCAACTCAGTACCGCACAAGCATTTACAGCGCCTAGTCATTACTTCCAAATCACAGCAATAAGAGAGGCTGCGGCACTTGTAATTGATACTGCCAGCAGACATAAAATAAATGCTGCTTTTCTCTCCCCAAGGTCTTCAAAATCGAATATCTTGATAATTAATATCAGTAGTGCAATAAATACTAGTGATGTTGAAAAGATATTACCAGCCATGACTATTTCCCCACCTTAAATTCAATTCGCTTAGCCGCACTCTCAGCCTTGCCTCTGCCTGTTATTATATCGCCGCCAGGTACCGCAAATCGTTCTTGCCGATGGCTATCACCTTCTTTACCGCTTAGTCCGATGAATATCAGGGTTGTACTGCCTACTTTTACGTTAGTGGTCATGATTTAGCCTCTGCTATATTCTCTTTAAATTCTTCCTCTAGCCATGCAGCCTGCTCACTAATAACCCTTGACTCTTCTTCGAGTAAAGCCGCCTTTCTTGCCAGTTTATTAGCTTTTGCCCTCATAGATTTAATATGAAGAACCATATCAATAGCTTTAATATCAAACATTATTTACCACCTTCTGATAAATTACCTAGTATATTCTCTAGTAGCTTATCGCTACGGTAGTGCGGGTTTGCGTCCAAGGCATCAGCGGCATCCCTTAAGCACTGAGCAGCCCCACCAACTGTGCGCTTGTGCTGAAATTCACCAATGACCTTTGCATTTATTCGCACTTCGTAGTCGTCAAATTCTTGCGTGTCGTCTTTTGTTACGTTTACTATTGCTAACATGATTTATCCATCCCTTCGCTGACCGCTTTATCAATCGCCTTATTGGTTATTGCCGCAGAAAGCTTATCTAGCAACTCTTTAGCCGCCTTTTTGGTAAAGTGCTGCCTCTTGCCGTTAACCTGTACAATTATCGGGAACTGCTCATTGTTGCTGTATTGGTGAGTAGGTTCATTTTATTTCACCACCTGCTTTTAGATCGAAAATATCATAAGCTATATAAAAAGCTACCATTGGTAGGCGTCCAATCGGTGTGCTATCAATTAAATCGAATGGCCAAGCAGTATTATAATTCTCGAATGTGAATATATACTCACGATCAGACTTCCTAACTGTGGTGTTAGGAAAAACCCTTTTAACAAGATTCAAAACTTGGATTTCTTTATTCATTGGATACTCTCTTTTAGGGAGCGGACTAACATCTGAAGTAGGAGAGGCAAAGAGAAAGCCATTCAGAACGCCGCATATTTTTTCCGTCAGCTCCTACACCGACTCGCTTACTATACACACTCCACTAGATTAATCTATTCACTAATTCGCTCATTGATTTCATGGTAAGTGAGCGTTTTTGTGTCATTAGAAAAATGACATCAATCTAGTTAAAGTCTGCTCATCGCTAGACCTGAATATATTGCTCATCGCCTTTCTCCTTTATTTTATTAGCATAAGCACACGCCTTCTTATACGCTTCTGCATCAGTATGCCCAAATACCTTCACGCGAGCTCCGTTTTTAATAACAGCGCAAGAGCCAGAAGATAGCATCTTAACCTCTATGCAATTATCAACTTTACTCATCACTCACTCTCCTTCTTAAAAGCCGCTCTAAGGCTCTTGTTAACCCAGTCTGTAAAGGTTAACCCCTTAGTCTTGGCATGTGCTTTGAATTGTTCTTTCTCGGCCTTGACGGCTTCGACATTAAGCCGACCGTCATAGCCTTTGTTTTTTGCTGCGTATTGGTTTTTCTTATGTGCTGGCATTAATCTTCCTTAATGAACTTAGCTTCTAAGTTGCAAAAAACCAGCTTGCCGTTTTCAAGCTGGAACGTGGTCGTTTCATTATCAAAATCTTGCTCCGGTTCAATATCAGAAAGGAAAGCTTCAACATTTTCAGAGGCAGAACCAGTACAAGGAATTCCGTCCTCATCAAGAATTTTCGCTGCATCCACAACACCAAAGCAACCCGATTCAGTTGACTCAATCCAGATAACACCGTTTTCATTATTAATAAACTTAGCCATTTTATTACTCTCTTTCGTTCGTTTTTTTGAGTTGATAGGCTCAGTATATACGCGGCCTATAGTTTTGCAATATAAACTTGAGTTATTTTAGTTTAGCCTTCAAGTATTTATTAGCCTTGATACTCATAGCTAGATGCTAGGTTTGCGAATTGATAATTTTGAAGCCTTGCAGCAACTCGGATGGTAGCAGGTGGCCCGCCTCGATTTTTACCCAATATAATTTCAGCTATTCCTTTATCTGCTGAATCTTCGTTATAAAGTTCGTCTCGATATAAAAATGCGATAATATCCGCATCCTCTTCAATTTCGCCAGAGTCACGAAGGTCTGAGTTCATTGGGCGCTTGTCGGTGCGTGATTCAACTCCACGGTTTAATTGAGCGAGTAATAGCAAAGGTATACCCATCTCACCCGCGAACGTCTTGAGCGCCTTTGTGATGATTCCTAATCCTTGAACTCGGTTATCTCCACTCATACCCATTAACCCAAGGTAATCAATACACATAATCCCTTTCTTATTCTCACGGTATTCTGGCTGGTTGTGAAAGAACGCCCTTGCTCTACGTTTAAAATCAGCAAGTTTTAAGCCTGGGCAGTAATCAATCATTAACGGCCAGTCTTTGGTTGCTGAAACACCAGAACTTAACGCCGCCCACTGGTCATCAGCATTGTCTTTTCGGCCAGCAACATATCCAGCAGGGTCTTGTAAAAACTTAGAATCAACGCCGCCTTGACTGCAAACCATTCGAGCGGCAACCTCCTCCTCTGGCATTTCCATCGTTGCGTTGAAGCAAGGTATTCCAGCCTTGCAGTTATGCTCGATTATATTTTGGGCTAATGTTGATTTACCAGTACCAGGGCGGCCAGCAATAACCATCATTCGGCCTGGTTCAAGCTGCAAAACATCATCCAAGTCTTTTAGCCCTGTAGAATACAGCTCCACATTGCCGTTAAATCGGTCATCCGTGCGCTGTAACAGCTTTTTGATAGCTAGACCCATAATCGACTGTGTTTTTGCAGCTTCACCGCTGTCGGCCTCTTGTAGCTGCTGACCAATAAACTCCTCAACATCTTCTGCACTGGCTCTATCTTCCATAAGTAAGTTGATACCCATTCCAATCTCGGACAGTCGGCGGTACCTTGCCCGCTCCAGTACGATTTCAGCATAGGCGACTGCGTTTGCGGTTGAAGGTGTCATATCAGCAAGCTCGCCAAGGAATGCTATGTATTCCATCCCCATTTTGTCGGCCACAGTCACAACGTCAACCGATGTTGATTCCTCGTCCAGATCAACAACGGCCTGATATGCTTTTTTGTGAATTGCATCGCTAAAGTGCTCAGGGTTTAAAATTGCCAGAACAGAAGCTAAGATTTGTTCATCAAGAAGCAGCGCTCCGAGAACGGATTGTTCAGCATCAATTGAATGGGTAAGACTCATTTAACCGACTCCAGTAGATTTTTTGATATTAGAGCATATTTCTCGCGCTCTTCTTTTGTGATAGCTTGCGGCATTGGTGCTATTGAATACTGACGATTTGCGTTGTGCTCAGACTTGCACCACCTTACAAACTCAGGCACAGACGGCAAATATTGACCGCCTTCTGTTCTTGCCTTCCTAAAGCCCTGCTGTATTGCCTCGGGCGTGTTCAATCCTGTTTCAGTGAGTGCCTTAATCATTTGGACTTGATACTGAAAAATGTCATCAGGATTCATTGTGGCGCGTATGCTTGGCCAGATACCAGTAAACTGCTTAATCATCTCGGCAGCGAATAGTTCGTTATTCATTTAAATTCTCCATTATTGGCATCCATAAAACATTCATGCCATCACGAAAGCCCTTTACAAGCCCGCATCCTTCTAGCTTTGTCAGCGTGTATCTGATTTGCGATGATGTATATTTATTATCCAATTCAATTCTTATGTGCCATGTTGGAATAGCCTTAATAAATCCAAAATCTGAATTTAAGAATCGCGAACTATATTCGCTTTTTAATCCATTAAGAATCTCATTATCCCTATCGGTTAAATAATTCATTAAAAGGCACCTCGCAAAGCGTCATTAAGTGATTGTTGTGGCTGGTGTACTGCAAGCTGTTGGCCAGTGCTTGAATTGCCTTTAACAAAATAATCAACTTCGATTGTGGTCCATCCAGCATCACATTGCTTGCTAATAGCGTAATCAGGCGCAGTATTGCCAGTGGTCCGTAATGTTTCAAGTGTTGATTCAATTCTATTCAATGCTCTATCAGAATCACTTGCTCCCTTCTTGGACCTTAGCTTTGCCCATTCAAGTAAGAGCTCATCATCAATACAATTCAATGCTGGGTAAGCTTCTGGGTTATCACGGACTTTCTTTACTAATAACTCAGCCTTGGTTAACTTCTTTTGAGGTGCAACCTCTTCTTTATCTGTTCTATTCTCTTCTGTTCTATTCTCTTCTTGCATGATTAATCCTGACTGGGTCATGATTGAGTCATGATTTTTATTCATGTTCTCGATTGCCTTTCTCATCTCAGGGTTTGAAGTCATTGATTTGTTTAGTCTTTTTGCTAGTCGCAAGCAAGTTATCAAGCCATCGTTATCTTGAAATAATCCTAGAGATACAAATCTAGTCATCATTTCAGTGACTTTTTGTGCAGTGCTGCCAGTGTTGCGAGCAATGATTCTAGCGTCATGTTCAAGGCTGAATGTAAGGTTCTCAGCATCAACCTTTCCAGCAATCAATTCTATGCAATACCAGTAAAGCCCATAACCTTCTAATCCGTAATCAAGCATTACCTCTTGCAGTTTTGCGTCCATGCTTGCATCTGTATCGTGTTTAAACCACTTCATGTTATAATTGCCTCGTTGTGTTATTTAATGCCCTTGTTCGCGCAAGGGTTTATTTTTCTGCTGCTTTAACTAACTTCGCGTATTCTTTCTTGCTCATCATTACTGCGCCATTACTACCTTGGCGATTAATAATAATTGGCTCTTTTGATGCAGCATCAAAAACTACCTTCGCATTTCGCTGTAATTGGGTGCTGTTATATTCTGGTAAAAACATTTTAATATCCTCTGATTGGTACCCATAAAGGATACGTATACTTATCCGATAGTGCAACCACTTTATCAAGTTACACGCACAAAAAAGCCCAACATAAGTCAGGCTTTTTGTGTCGCTCATTGGCAACGGTTTATCATCATGAGTTTAAATTACGCCAACCAACCTCATTGGGTAAGGACTTCGGCAACAAAAGAAACTCAGATTTAATCGTGCTGAGTTGAGGTTCTAAATATTGAGTGGCCGCTCCCGTCACGATATATAATCGCTCAAAGGGTTCGTTTTCGGCTACGCAAGGGCGCTGGGTATTCCCTGCGCTAATTACTACTGAGTCGGCTTCCAGGTAGTCTGGTGCTGCATAGCTTGGGTCGGTAATCAAGCTAGCAAAAGACGACATAGAGAATAACATCAGTAGTGGAAGTAAGATTTTAAGCATCTTTGTATCCCTATTAAAGTTAACGTTAAGTTAATCGAATAATTCGACAGGCAATAAGCTTATCAAAATAACCGATATTGTAAAGCCTCAATGAAGAGGCTAGGGTGCGGGGTGGTTAGTCTTCTTCTATCCGCTT
>ERZ1027231.235-NODE-235-length-22800-cov-54.002242_pt1 | contig 22800 bp, 19 predicted proteins | sample MGYA00520866_ERZ1027231 | MGnify/ENA primary metagenome ERZ1027231 (study PRJEB33311, sample SAMEA4378411) | marine metagenome | biome: Marine biome; feature: Fjord; material: Water | collected 2014-07-20T08:00:00Z/2014-07-... | depth 75 m ...
TGTCAGATGCTCTTTGTTTTGCAACTTCTTTGACTAAATTTTTAAAGTAACTTTGTTTAGCTTCACAAGAAATTAACTGCTGCCATTGGGGTTTTATCATCATGCTGCCTTTACGTTATACCGGTATGTTGTCACTGCAATTTCTATTAGTCATTATCTCAGTGCTAATAGTGAAAAAAGCCATCACCAATAGTGATAGCTTTTATATTTTACTTTATACCCAAGCCACTTGAAGATGCGTGTTTCAGGACGATTGAGCGGTTCATGATCAAGGCGCCTCTTTTTATTAAGGGTTGTTCAGGAGAATATGCTCCTGCATTCTCTAATAAGCTACATCCATGTAGCGTCCTAAAAAGAGGCAACAAAGAGCATGGTTTGCTCATACGTCCCCGCAGGGCTGGTTTAGAAGCGCTTTATGCTGCGTTATTGATTTCGATAATAGAATAACTATTCTCTTCAATCAATGTCTTGCCTAAAGGCATTTCTAATTCCAGCTGAAATCTGCATATTCAGGTAGTTTGGGTATATATCTTAACTTAAGTAACGCAGTTAACCATTATCAACTTAGTACCACTCTAATAAAAGAGTGTTTATCGAGCTAGACTAGCTTAAGAGGTAACTACGTAAATCACTGAAGTTTGCCGCAAGATCTTTCGACAAGATAGGCTCGCCTGCACAATCAGCAAGTTCTTTTGGTAATCCTAACGGTTGACCAAGAATGCTCTCAACAACTTCTTTAAATTTAGCTGGGTGAGCAGTACCTAAAAAGACACCAAACTCTCCTTCAACAGCACTATATTGTAGTGCTTTATAGGCGACAGCAGCATGTGGTTCACTTATGTAACCTAATTTACTAAGCTGTATAACGGTTGATTGGGTTTGCTCTTCATCAATAGAAACCGAGCTAACACAGCCTTGCTCAACAATACCATTTTTAAGCATATGCTCAACACGTGGCCAGTTATTTGGGTTACTCACATCCATGGCATTTGAAATAGTAGCGACGGTTACATTCGGCGTCCACTCACCTGTTTCTAAGTAACGTGGCACAGTGTCATTAGCATTGGTTGCAGCAATAAAACGTTTAATTGGCAGACCCATTGCTTTGGCAAACAAACCAGCAGTTAGATTACCAAAATTACCGCTTGGAATAGAGAATACAATACTGCTTAAATCACTCTTTGCGCGTGATAATTGTGCAACAGCTTCAAAGTAGTAACATACTTGCGCCAATAATCGACTGATATTAATTGAGTTAGCCGAATTTAAACCGATAGTATTTGCTAGCTCTTTATCATCAAAAGACTGTTTTACCAATGATTGACAATCATCAAAGTCACCGTCAATTGCTAATGTTTCAATATTTCCACCTAAAGTGGTAAACATTTTTTCTTGAAGCAAACTAATTTTGCCTTTCGGGTACATGATCACAACACGAATGTTATCAATACCATGAAAAGCATGAGCAACCGCTGCACCAGTATCACCCGAGGTGGCTGTTAAAATAGTTAAAGGTTTCGTTTCACCACTTGCTTTAGCATCTTTAGCAACAAAAGCTTGTAAACATTTGGCCATAAAGCGAGCACCAAAATCTTTAAACGCTAACGTTGGCCCGTGAAACAACTCTAAAATGGCACGTTCTGGGCTAATAGGTTGCAACAAAGCTGGGAAATTAAAAGCATCAGTTACTATATCAGTTAACTCACTTTTTGTTAGATCACCCTCAACGAAAGGCAGTAATATTTTAACGCTTCGCTCTACCAAAGGCAGTGCTAGAAGCTCTTCGATATTATCAAGTTTTGGCATATCGGTAGGGAAAAATAGCCCCTGATTTTTACCTAAACCTTGTTTAACTGCTTGAGCGAAAGTTACCTGCTCATCGTTTTCTTTTAAATTGTAATATTTCACTGTCATTCCTAATAATCTGTTCACTAATATTGTTTAACTATGTGCTATACAGCCGTTACTAATCAAGATTCATGTTTCAGAGTGCACTTTGAATGGTAACGGGTATGCATCAAAGCACATGGCTATTAAATTTCTGTTGCGCCAACATCATCAACTTTACACACATGGACAAAGCCTAATGCTGTTTGTAAATAATTATCTTTTAGCCATTGAGCAAACTGCTCTGCTTGTTTTTCACTATCACATACACAAAATAGGGTTGGTCCTGAGCCTGAAATTCCAACCGCTAATGCGCCCTGCGTGCTCAAATAATCTCGAGAAGCTTTATACTTTGGCAACAAATCAGTGCGATATGGTTCTGCAATCACATCAGTTAGTACTGAGAATGCTTGGCTTTTATCTTGGCGATGGCATGCATCGACAAATGTCGCTAAATTTTGCCCGTAGCTGATAACGTCACTACGACTATATGCTGTAGGCAGCACGTCTCTTGCTGCTTTTGTTGATACTTCGATGCCAGGATATGCCATCACATAATAGCAATCATCGAAACTTGGTAAAATGCGCGAGATCACATTTTCATCCGGTACCATTAACTGCAAGCCACCTAAATAACATGGCGCAACATTATCATAATGTAAGCTGCCACTAATTTGCGCTTCCATTTGACCTGTCATTTTCAATACAGCATTTTCATCAAAACTAAAGTTATGGTATTTAGCATAAAAGGCGTTCAAAGCGGCTAGCGCGGCTACGACAGAACAAGCACTTGAGCCTAAACCACTGCCCACCGGCATTTTTTTATCCAAGGTAATCGCAACAAAAACAGGTGACTGTTTGGCTATAGCTAATTGCTCATTGAATAATAACAAGCAAGACCAAACAATGTTATCTTCCTTATTACTCGGCAACTTATCAGCAAAACTACCGATAACCGTTAGAGTACTCTCATTGCTGTTTGTTGCATTTACCGTGACAACATCGCCTAATAAAGTGCCATCTACCGGCTTTACTGCTAGCCCTAACACATCAAAGCCGACACTAACATTACCTATCGAGGCTGGTGCAAATACCGACACACTTTGATTAACATTGGTATTAGTAACAGACATTAGTGTTGTTGCTCCCAAGCTAAAGTTCTTAATAAATCACCAAAAACACCTGCTGCGGTTACCGCTGCTCCAGCACCGTAACCACGTAAAACAAACGGTAATGGTTGGTAATAACGACTATGAATAGCTAAGGCATTTTCGCCATCTTTAATGCTATATAACGGATGGTCTACGCCGACAGTCTCAATAGATACTTGGCATTTTCCATCAATGATATTACCGATGTAACGCAGTACTTTTCCTTCAGATTTTGCATCAGCTACGCGCTCAGAAAAACCACTATCAAGTTTAGTTAAATTACTCATAAACTGACTAACATCGCCACTGGCATCAAAATCATTAGGTAATACAGATTCAATATTGATATCTGATAACTCTAACTGCATACCGGCTTCACGGGCCATAATTAATAACTTACGCGCAACATCCATTCCACTTAGGTCATCGCGAGGGTCAGGTTCAGTAAAACCATTTTCTTTTGCAATGGCTGTCGCCTCAGATAACGACATACCTTCTTCTAACTTACCAAACATATAAGATAATGAACCCGACAAGACCCCTTCAAAGCGTTGCAATTCATCGCCCGCTTTAATCAAGCTTTGTAAGGTATCGATAACAGGTAAGCCTGCACCAACCGTTGTTTCATATAAGAAACGACGATTAGTTTTTTGAGCCGTACTACGAAGCTCTTGATAATATTCCCAAGAATCAGTATTTGCCTTTTTATTAGGCGTAACAACATGAAAACCTTCTGCTAGATACTCGACATAACTCATTGCCAAGGTTTCATTTGACGTAGAGTCAACAAAAACAGGATTAATTAAATGATTATCACGAACAAAAGTCTTAAGATTATCAACATTAACTTCTAACGCTTCTTCGGCATTTGCCATAACGTCTTGCCAGTTATTTAAATCAATACCTTCTTTGTCAAACACCATGCCTTTTGAGTTAGCAATACCGTAAACTTTCAAGACTATGTTTTGTTTTTTCAAACTCGCTTGTTGACGAGATATTTGCGCTATCAGCTCACTACCAACTACACCACAGCCAACCAAGAAAACATCAATTGTTGGCTTATGAGAAAAGAAGTTTTGGTGGCTTACTTTCATCGCATCCATACATTTTCGTTGTTCGACAACAACTGAGATACTGCGTTCTGATGAATCCTGAGCAATAGCAACCACATTGACTCGAGCTTGCGCCAATGAACTGAAGAATTTCGCTGCCACACCTCGTTGATGGTGCATACCATCACCGACAAGTGACACAATTGATAACTCGCTTTTTAGTTCTAAAGGCTCTAGTAAACCATTTAATAATTCTAATTCAAATTCATCATGCAAACTTTGTTTAGCTCGCACTGAGTCACTTGAATAAATACAAAAGCTAATGCAATACTCACTCGACGATTGACTAATAAGTACCAAAGAAATATTTTCTCTGCTCATAGTAGCAAATACACGACTCGCCATGCCTACCATGCCTTTCATACCTGGCCCTGACACATTTACCATAGTTAGGTCGTCAAGGTTAGAAATAGCTTTTACACGCTTTTGCTGATCATTCTCATTGGAAATTAGCGTACCAGGTGCACTTGGATTACTGGTATTTTTAATTAAACAAGGGATATGGTACTGAGCAATAGGGCCGATTGTTTTTGGATGTAAAACACTGGCACCAAAATATGATAGCTCCATTGCTTCTTGATAAGATAAATAATCCAGTAATTTAGCTTCTTTAATGTAACGAGGATCTGCGTTGTAAACCCCATCTACATCAGTCCAAATTTCACAACATTCTGCTTCAGCACAAACAGCTAATACTGCTGCCGAGTAATCAGAGCCATTTCGGCCTAACGTAGTTACCTGTGGTAATGCATCATCATTGTCAGCATTGACACCAATAAAGCCCGGCATTAACGATATTTGATTTAGTTTAGTGTACTCACTGCCAAATTTCTCTTTCGATAAAACGAGATCTGCAACCGCATTTAGAGATGATTTGTTGGTGAATAAGAACTTTTCTGGTGTTAACAGTGAAACTTGTATGTTGGACGCTTGTAATACAGCATCAAGAATTGCCACACTTAAGCGTTCACCGGTACTGATAATGCGAGCACGAATATGATCAGGGCAATAAGTTAGTAATGTTGCACCTTGCATATAGCGGGAAATTTGGTGCTCATAATTCGCTAATGCTTGTTCACAATGCTGATTGTTGAAATTACTTATACTGGCAGATAAATCATCGATAATAGTATTAATTGCACGTTTAAAGTGACCTAAATCTGTAACTACTTTATCTTCGTCGCTAATATTTTCAGCCATAGCAACTAAGTGGTTGGTCACCCCTTGCGGAGCTGATACCACTACAGCAAGTTTTGATGATTCGCTTTTATTTTGGATAATATCGGCAACTTGACGAAAACGCTCTGCTGAAGCTAGTGAAGAGCCACCAAATTTAAGTACACGCATGTTTTCTTCCTTTATAAAGAAATAATGAATAAAGATACTCTTTGCTTTTTAAGTTATTCAAGCGATTAGAGTTAATACTCTTCATTATAAGCATAAAAAAGCCCGTAACCTTTTCAGGTCACGGGCTTCGATAAAATTTTTATTTTTACACGTTAGCCAGCGACCGCCATCCTAATTAGGGTGGTAGTGGTTGTAATAATGGTAATGTGGCTGGTGTTTATTTTCATAACCTTAAAATGCCTTAAGTTACAGTAACTGTCAATCTTTAATGACAAATAATATTAAATAAAAAGTTATAATTTATGCATAATAATTTAAAACGCAACAATAACGTGTTAACACAGACACATACTTATTCTACATCAAAAAACAACTTCAGGAGCACTACAAACTTGATTTCGCCCCTTAAGTTTTGCTTCATATAAAGCGCTATCCGCTCGGGTAATTAGTGCTTCATAATTTGATTCTTCACGACTCAGTTGAGCAACACCTAAACTGACGGTTACATTTATTCCCTGATCATTATAAATTAACGGTGTTGTGGCAATTATTCGACAAATTCGATGTGCTAGTTCTATTGCCCCTGCTGAATCAGTCTCAGGTAAAATAATAGCAAACTCTTCTCCACCATAACGACCAAAGGTATCCTCTACTCTTAATAAGGCACTTATTAAAGCACTGACCTCAATTAACACCTTATCACCACCTTGATGGCCATAATTATCATTTAGTAATTTAAAGTGGTCTAAATCAAGCATTATCAATGATAACTTTTTGTCATGACGGCGTGCTTTTGCATATTCTTGTTCTAATGTGTCTTGCCAATGCTTTCGGTTATAAATTTGTGTCAAACCATCTATACGACTTATTTGCGCTATCTCAGCTAAAGTCTTTTGTAATTGCATTTGATAATGACAAGCATCGGTAACATCTTCTATTAAGATGCAAATATGTCTGTTGCCAGTATCAGTTTCAATAGGTAAAAAGGTACAGTTTTGCGCCATAAACTCACTATCAGTCGTGATAGGGCGAGTATGAGGTAATTCGAATAAATGGTGTCTTTGCTGCCAAGAGCAAAAACTCGGGGTATTTAATTCTAAAACCGAGCTAAGTTTTCGAGATAACCAGCGTTGCGGTAACTCAGGGAATGCAGTAAAAATGGATTGTCCGATGATATTATCTGAGACTTTGTCGGTATGAACTTGCAAAAAACGATTCCAGAGAACAATATTAAAATCAGTATCTAACACTAAAACACCTGAATTTAACTGATTAGTGATCTGACTATTAATTTGTTCAAGTACCCACTTATTTACAGCGGGTAGACTGGTAGATTTTGGCGTAGTAAGTGACTTATTATCAGGCATTAAAATTCTTCCAAAACACGATCAAGCACATATTTTATATTTGTGATCGCTGTTTCAGGGATCAATAAGATCATATTGCAATTAAAAGAGTAGTCCGTCACTTGATAATTAATATTTACTTTTAATGCTAAATTCCAAGTAAAGGGCATTTGTTGTAAATGCTCAGATAAAATCTCCTGAACATTAGGCAATAATTTTGGCGCATTATAAGACAACTGATTATCTATTTGTTGAGCAAATACATTTAAAAAAGTCGTCGTTAAAATCGAACTAATATCAATTAATTGTTCATCCTGTGATAATTCATCTGGCTCATATCCCAATAAATCAGCAATGCGCCCTGAATCCTCTTCTTGGTAAAGCAATAATGACTCACCACGAATCCCCTCATAACCAAAAAAACCTTGGCTTACAACCGCTAAAGTATTCTTCTGCTGGCTCAAGGTTATCATCAGCTCTTTAGCTTCTACACTCTCAATACTCGGCACTTTCAAATAAACAAAAGTATCCAGATAGCGGGCAAGTTGATCACTTGCTTGTCCCATCGCAATATTAATGAGCTCTTGTAAGCAATCTTGCTGGTCTTCTGTTAGGTGAAATTCATTCATAGAAGGCCGTGTTGCTGCAAATTATTAAGTAATGCATCTGATTGTACAGGCTTACGCATGAACTCTTTTGCTCCTAAAGCTTTTACCTTAGTTTGCATTTCAGGTTGAATATCTGCTGAAATAACAAAAACGCTACAATTAAGGTTTAATTTTTGTATGCCTTGTAAAACACCAATACCATCAATGCCAGGCATAGTAAGATCCAGAAAAAGAATTTCAATACTATTATCACGCAGAATTGTTAACGCTTCCGCGCCATTACAAGCAACTTGTACGGAGTCTTTCCATTCCGGAGGAAGGCTTCGCAGAACTTGCTTTCTGGCCATGTTTGAATCATCACAAATAAGCACCGATGGGCTCATAGAAGGGGGGACCTTATTTTATTTTATTGTAGATAATTTACCCTAAATAAAAGCAATTGTTAATCAACAATTCATTTTTTTAACAAAATTATGAAGATAGTTCACTTAAAAAGGTCAAACTCGTACTTTTAACATGAAATCTCTTCTATTAAGGAGGAACTTGAGGCTGTAAATAGGATTAAAAAGCATCGAATATTTAGAGGGTAAGTGGTGACTAAAATATGGACAATAAAATAAGAAAAGTATGTAATTACTCACATAGCAATAAAAGCAAACAGCAAAGTTTGAAGTAGAAACCGTTTACTCAATTACAGAGCATCTAGGCTGTTAGAATAAGCTAGCTAAAATAAAAAAAGCACAAGTGACAGAGATTAAAGCTGAACTAATATACACAGTAAAAATTTTGATACTATCGAAATTAATTTTCATCACATTGCCTTTTAACATTTAAACAATAAGTAAAAAGAGTTAGTGAAAAAAGTATAATTTATTGCAACAGCAAAAAGTGTAGTTAATAGTAGGGAAATTGTCTTAGTTTGTGACAAAGATCATTGATCTGCTCATATTTTATAAGCTTTACTGAGGGAGTTGCCACTTTAATTGGGATTGATAGCTTGTCAGCCATTTTTTGGCTAATTGATAGTTTGGGCAGAATTTTCCAACAAGCTGCCAGAAACCTTTAGAGTGATTCAAGTGAACTAAATGGCACAACTCATGGATAATCACATAATCTATAACAAACGAAGGCGTCATCATTAAGAGGTAATTGAAACTTACTTCCCCTCTATTGTTGCAACTTCCCCAACGAGCTTGATACTGACGAATTGTGATCTTTGTTGGCGTCAAGGATATTTGCTTGCTAATCAGTTCAATTCGTTCAATAAATAATTGTTCTGCTTGCTGCTTAAAGTAAATTTCCAGCTGTTTTTTTACCTGCTTAGTTATTTCTAAAGGATCTGTTAGCTTAGCGCGAACTCGTTCACTTATAACGACATTGAGCTGCTTAGCTGTCGACTGTTGATAACTATACTGGTCTATTTCAGAAACGCTATTATGACAAAAATATACTTCAGCTTTTTTTGCGATAGTTATATTGAGAGTGACTTCCTCACCTAAGTAAAGCAAACTTGAGTTTTGACTAAAGTTACAGCAATTTGGTGCTGCATGTTGTTCAGCTAACTTCGTATGTAACCAAGCTGATTTTTCTTGAATAAAAACATCTATGAAAGCGGTTGTTACATAATGAGGCGCTCTCACTGTCACTTGACCATGCCTAACTTGCAAGGCGAGTGTTTTCCTACGCTTACTGCGAATAAGTTTATATTCAAGCATAGAAGGTTAACCACAGCACTTCATAGTCAATTAACTAGCTTCACTCAATTTTGCGGCTGCTACTTTCGCTTTGCTCTTTTTAGCTTTAACTGCTGGCTTTTTCTCTTCGTTTTCAACAATTTCAACAATAGGTGCATCAGTTGCTTTTTCAACTGACTTTTTATTAGCTATTTTGGCCGGTTTTTTAGCTAATAAGGCGACAAGGACTTCTTCTCTATGCTGCGCTAAGAAAATACTCAACTCTTCGTTGGCATTATCACTTAACTCTACCGAAGATTGAGAGAACATCAGGCTTAAGTTATCAGCCATATCCAACATTTTGTCATATTCATCAGCTGATTTTTTATCCATAAATGTTTTCGCCTCTACCCCGTTTCTAATTACTACAAACCGACTTTCAACTGCCATTAGATTTCTCCATTCCTACATTTTGAATTAATCAATAACTCATAACACTATTAAAAAATTAATACCTTAAGCATTAAAATAACGTTTACACAAATAATATTGACAACAATAACATAGTCAAGGCAAAAACTGTATATAAAAACAGTTAAGTAATACTGCATTCAATAACATTACACATTGTACTTGTTAAAAGACAAGTCAATCATCGCAAGTTCAATAGTCTCTACTACAGTTTTCTTATGTCAAAATATCACCAAATGTAAATGTTAATGTCACTATTACACATAGTTTTCTGACGAATAAACAAACAATCAAGTACTTAAGAAATATACACCATTTAACGCTTGATTTTTGCTTACATCCTCTGGGCAAATGGATACAACTTTTAACTCAAAAGGGTCCACTATTATGATGTGCCTTGCATAACTAGGCTCAATAAAACGCTAACGATATTAAATAATACTATGGAGAATTACCATGACTACAATCAAAAAAACATTACTTGCTCTTGCCGCTTCTTTACCTTTTTTAGCTGTTAGTTTACCAAGCCATGCAGTAATGACACCTTATATGGAAAATGCCTTAATAAATGTGTGTAAAGCAGCTCAAAGCAACAGCGTTATAAAGCTCAATAACACAACAAAGTCTTACCGTCTGAAAACGAAAACAGTCGCATTAAAATTAATGTGTAACGGTGAAGACGTAATTACTTTCGCAGAGAACAGTGGTGCAGAGAAAACGGCAGCCAAATTACAAAAAAGTATCGGTAATGTACAAATCACCGATGTTGCCGCATTATCAAAAGTTCAAGTAACTTTTTAAAGTGACGATTAAATAAGAACGCTCAATAGGGAAATATTGAGCGTTCACCTTTATATTTCATTGTGTTTAATGTTTATGCTCTAACCACAATTTTTATACACCAAACGATAACTACTCGCCAAAAACCCTTTCAAACCAAGATCTATTATCTACTTTTTCCTGTAAACATTTTTCTGAAGTAATTATACCTTCTCGCACTGCGGGATAAATTATAGTATTGGCACACTTATCTGTTACGGCATTTCCCGTTTGCTGCTCAAAAAGGGTAACGACAATACTCTCTGGCTTAGCATCAATTTTATTAACTACTCCCTGTTTTTTCATAAAATTAGCAAATAAAGGCAATGCTCCACTACTACCGGTTAATCCCGTTGGCTTGTTATTATCCTTCCCTAACCACGTTGTGATTAAATGCTTGTTGTCATAACCGACAAACCAACTATCACGTAAAGCATTACTCGTCCCTGTTTTACCAGCAATTCTCTTATTATCTAACCGCCAAGTTAATGACCGAGCAGTGCCCTCTTGAGTGACTTTTGCCAAAGCGTAATCAAGCAAGTATGCCGTATTCGCTGATAAGCGCTGTTCACTTAATTGCTGATTTTGCCAGAGCGTTTCATTATTCGAAGAAAGTATTTTAGTAATGGTATGTGCCTTTTGGTAATAACCGTTATTGGCAATCGCTAAATATAACTGGTTAACCTCCAATGGCGACATATTAATTGCACCTAATAAAACCGATGGCCGCATTTGAAGACTTGACTGATAACCTAATCCTTTAATTGCATCGGCTACACTTTCTAGCCCTAAACTCATGCCCAAATTAATGGTAGGGACATTGAGTGAATAGACTAGCCCTTCAATTAACGAAACTTGACCTCGATATTTGCCATCATAATTTTTCGGTTGCCACTTTTTGCCCGTTCCATTTCGAAGAGTAATCGCCTTATCATCTAAAATAGTGGCAAAATTGTATTGCTGATAACGCTCTAGTGCTGCAGCATAAATTGCCGGTTTAATTAAAGAACCAATATGACGTTTAGCATTTAGTGCACGGTTAAAGCCTGCATACCCACTTTCTCTACCGCCAACCAAGGCTCTTATTTCACCACTGGCAATATCAGTGACCACCATTGCCGCTTCTAAATTCTTTTGTTTGTATTTCCGTTCTAATAAAGATAACTGTTGTGCAACACTTTGTTCTAACAATTGCTGGCTTCGGTGAGAAAATCCAGTAAATACTTTTATACCTGATTTTTGGGTAAAACTTGATAAGTGTTGATTGAGCTCAGCATTAACGAGTTGCAAATAAGCCGGGTAATTTTTATTGGCTAATCGTCGATTCGCTCTAATAGATAATGTTGACTCTGCTGCCTCTTCAAAATCAACGAGTGATAATAAGTGCTGTTCGAACATAAGCCTAAGAATAAGGTCACGGCGCTCTATTGCACGCTCTGGATGGCGCCATGGATCGTAATAACTTGGGCCTTTAACTTGGGCTATCAATAAAGCCATTTGAGCATGACTTAATTCACTAATTTTTTTTCCAAAATAAAACTGAGAGGCCAAGCCAAAACCATAGACACCATTGGCATAGTTTTGCCCTAGGTAAACTTCATTAATGTAAGCTTCAAGAAGTTGATCTTTACTGTATCTAAACTCCAAAATCAGCGCCATGAGTGCTTCTTTAATTTTTCGGGAAAGTGTCCTTTCTCGATTAAGAAACATATTCTTTGCCAACTGTTGAGTTAACGTGCTTCCGCCCTGTACCGTTCGTCCCGCACGAATATTACTGAACAACGCTCTAAAAATACCAACTGGTGATACACCATGATGATGATAAAAATCTCGGTCTTCAATTAGCAATAATGTATCAATCAATTGGCTAGGCAGCTCTTCTAACGACACCAATACACGATCTTCCTTATTATCAGGAACTAAACGTGCTAATAACTGTGGTTCAAGCTGTAGTGTGCTAACGGCTTGCTCATCAACACTTAGCGCAACAATAATGCCATTAGCAACCTCAACACTGAGTTGCTGTGCGTAGCTCGAACCATCGGCAAAATCGAAAGGACGTTGAAAAATATTTAAACGTTCTGCTGACTGCGAAAATTGCCCTACTCGAGTAGCAAATTTAACTTTATGATAACCATTAACTTTCAAGGACTGTGCTATTTCTTCCAGACTCTCCTGCTCACCCAATTGCAATTTTTTTATTTGACCATAAACTTGGACAGGCACTTGCCAACGCTGACCTTCAAACTTTTTCCTTACTTTGGCATCAAGATAAATAGAAAAGAGACCTACCGCAAACACAGTGGCAATCATTAACTTGCCTAACGTTACCGCTATTCGACGTATTAAAGATTTTTCGTTCGATACTGGACTGCTGCGTTTTGTTGCATTATTTTTTGACATTATTTTTTCGATATACTGAGACTGTTAATTTTTACTGATTATTTTTTCAGCTGAAAAGTTAAATACTCTCCAACTCCAAGTTTGTCACTCTTTTATATGGCGCTTCGTTTTATTGGTGGCCTTAGCATTGATAGGATCATCTGGCCAATAATGCCTAGGATAACGGCTTTTCATATCTTTTTGCACTGCTTGATAGCTTCCTGACCAAAATTTAACTAAATCTTGTGTTACTTGAATAGGCCTTTGCGCGGGTGAAAGTAACTCTAACAATAAGGGTATGCCTTGATTTTGTTTACTTATTCCGGCAATAACGCCAACACTGGGTGTTATTGTAAGACCATATAATTCTTGCATAGGTAATGAAACTTTTGGAGATTCATCTTGAGAATAGCTGATAGGGCAATTTCTTCCGGTAGGTCCAACATAAACCGTCGGCGCCGCTGTTTTTAGTATTTTTTGTTCTTGATAATCCAATAAAGACAATAACATATGTGATAAATCAAGCTTATCGAGTTGCGCTTTAGTTTTTATACTTCCAACAAATGGAGCAAACCAAGTTGCGAGTGTTGCCAACAACACCTCATCATCAATAACCGCTAAACCATATTCTGGAAAGTATTTATTCAACCATTGCCAACGTGCCTTTAATGCTAAATCATTTGCCTGCCAAGATAAGAAACCCACTCCCTTTCTCATAATTAACTCACACCACATTCTGCTAATTGATTCGGGAGTTATTTCTTGTTTTAGTGGCTGTTCTGATAACACTATTGCGCCGAGTGATGTTTGCCTTTTAGCGAATATTCTCCCGCTCTTATTATCAAAGTTTGCTACGTCTTGCTGTTTTATTTGTGAAGCAAAAATATCAGTTATTTCCTCCAGGCTAATCTGGCTCGCTAATCTAACATTTAACTTGCTACCAAGCTGACTGGTTTGAGCGATAACCATAAAGTCTTCACTGGCTAAAGCATCTTGCTCGTTTACTGATGCCCCTTTGCCATTAACACAAATAAAGTCACCATGATTCCCGCGAGATTTAGCGACACGTTCAGGGTAAGCATAGGCGAGTAACATTCCTGTTTTCACCGCATCAATCGCATGTATACTAAAGCGTAATTGTACATTTTGAGCAAGACGGTTTGCTTGCTGTAAAATCCGTTCAAACAATGGTTTTTTATTACGTTTAGGTTGAATAAGCAGCTGTAAACGATGCATTAGATCACAATCATATTTAGCCTGTTCGCCTTTTAAAACATCGCGTTCTTCAAGTAAAGCAGCAATTAAACAAGCTAGTTGCGTAATATTATCTCCATGGGACTGTGCCATTAAGATCATATGAGCAAAGCGAGGATGGCAGGGCAAATCGGCAGCCTTTTCACCATGTTTAGTCAGTAAGTATTTATCATCAACAATATCTAGACTTTGTAATTCTTGCCAAGCTTGTTGCTCCTTAGTTTTACTGGGCAGTTCCAATAAAGGCAACTCAGCTAAAGCGGAGACTCCCCAACGTGCAGCTTCTATGAGCGTAGGTAATAAATCTGCTTGTTGAATATCATTAACACTGTGTAATGGCCTACGTTCAAAATCGTCCTTGCCATATAAACGAATACATTGCCCTGGCATCAAACGCCCGGCTCGCCCAGCTCTTTGCACAGCAGAAGCTTTTGATATCTGTTTTTGCATTAGCTTATTCATCAAACTAGCACTATCAAAAACAGCAACTTTTTCAAGCCCACAATCAATGACAAGATCAATGCCATCAATTGTTAGTGAGGTTTCTGCAATATTCGTCGCCAAAACAATTTTACGAAAACCATTAAGGCAGGGAGCTATCGCCTGCTGTTGCTCCTGTATACTCAATTCTCCAAATAAAGGGCAAATGTTGACACTTTCCGTTTGTTGAGACAGTAAACTATCAAGTAAAAAACGAATATCAGCCACACCCGGTAAAAAAACTAAGATCGAGCCCATGTGGTTAAGCATCTTATCTTTGATAACAGTTAATGCATGTTCACGCCAACGTTGATGCCCTCTTGGGGCTTGATAACTCACCTCTATTGGGTAGCTTCGTCCTTCACTCCTTAGAAGCTGAGCATCTGGCAGCGCTTGGCTTAAATACTCAATATCCAACGTGGCAGACATTAGCAGTATTTTTAAGTCTTCCCTCAATTCTGTTTGTATTTCTCGGGTGAGCGCAAAAGCTAAATCGCCCTGTAAGCTTCGTTCATGAAACTCATCAAAAACAACTAATGCGGTATCTATAAGTTCCGCATCTTTTTGAATTATCTGCGTTAATATGCCTTCAGTAATGACTTCAAGACGCGTATTCGGCGATACTTTATTATCATTACGTAATCGATAACCAACAGTTTCCCCTACCTGTTCTTCCAGTTGTTTGGCTAAAAATATCGCGATATTTTTAACGGCCAAACGTCTAGGCTGCAGCAAATATATTTTCTTATCAGCTAAACTTGGCAAGGTTAATAGCCATAAAGGTAAACACGTCGACTTACCTGCTCCAGGTGGAGCCGATAAAATGAGGGTATTATGCTGATCGAGGCTTCGGCAGAATTGCTGCTTAATTGCTTCTATAGGGAGAGGGGTAGTTACAGTCATCGACAAAATAAAATTATTGTAAACATACTTGCTATCATAACAATTAATAGCGGCTCGGCATATTACCAAACGGTTTAATCGGCCGACTTCATGACCCTATTCAACCTAAAAAGCAAACAGCTATTCAAATGCAGCCTTGACGTTCAATGAAGATAAACTCGACAATAGAGTTAGACTTTGTCTTTTTAACGTAACTAAGGGATGTTAGCTTATCGTTAAAGGGTATACTGACACGATGAAATAGTTCATTGCCTAACATCTTAATTTGTCGGCTAAATAAGTAAAATAGCAAGTTTGCGCCAGTGGACATTAAAAGATAATTATCAACAAAAGCCTATATTAGTCTTTGTGTTAAAACAAGATCCCTTAAATACTAAAAAAAAAATAGGAAAACTTGCAAAAAAAAAATTATATGCTTACTTGGCAAATTAATTAAAGACTGTTATTACTTAACGTTGCCCTTTTTTAATCAGCGACAATCAGTGAGGAAATAGCATGCAACATTCGGCACATGGAAGTTACGTCATTGAACAACAAAGTAATATTTTATTAGTTGATGTACAAGAACCGTTTAATGACGTGACTGCAGAAAAATATCACCAAGATATTAAACAGCTAACAGAAAAAATGACTGGTGAACCATGGGGGTCATTAATCACCTTTCGTGGCAATAGTGTTTTTACTCCTGATGCCGAACAACAGTTAAAAAAAACCACTCAATATCGACAAGAAAAAGGCATGATTGCAATTGCAGTTGTTATTTTAAATAGCGCCTATGCCGATATGCAACAAATGCAATTACAACGTATTTACCATGATTGCCAAATAGAGTTTCATGTATTTAGTGATAATGAAATAGCTACCGATTGGCTTAATGATTATATTAAACAGGCAAGTTAATTAACAAATACATGTTAAAAGGTATAACCAATTAATTAACATGACAATACCAGTAAAAAGCTACATTATAATGGGCTAGTAACTTAATTAGCTCATTATAATATGATACTCCAAGTACAATCCGCTAAATTGATTAAACGTTATAAACGCTTTCTTGCCGATATTGAACTTAATGGTGGTGAGCAGACAACCATTCATTGTGCTAACACAGGTGCTATGAAAGGTTGTGCAGAGCCAAATGATACCGTGTGGTTTAGCACATCAACCAATGCTAAACGAAAATACCCATTTAGCTGGGAGATTACCCAAAGCCAGAATAACCACTTTATTTGCGTCAATACCTTACGTGCTAACCAGCTAATAGAAGAAGCATTGCACCGAGGGTTAATCAAGGAATTATCTGGCTTCGATGAATTGAAACGAGAAGTTAAATACGGCAACGAAAATAGCCGAGTTGATTTTTTAGCCACTTATAATCAAAGCCCTGACACATACATTGAGGTTAAATCAGTCACCTTATTAGACCAAGGTCATGGTTATTTCCCTGATGCTGTGACGACGCGCGGTCAAAAACACTTACGTGAATTAATGGATATGGCTGCACAGGGACATAGAGCTGTCTTATTATTTGCGGTTTTACATAGTGGTATTAATGATGTTGCAGCCGCTAGTCATATTGACCCAACCTATGCAAAATTGCTGAAAGAAGCCCTGCTTGCTGGTGTTGAGATAATCGCCTATAAAGCAACTTTTTCACTAAAACTCGGTGAGGTTGATATTAATGTAGTAGAAAAAATTCCTTTTATTGAACGATAAAGATTGACTAGTCCTAGTAAAACTTGCTAAAAAAGCTTGCTCAAAATTTTTAAATAACAGCGTTAAAAATTTCACTTTCATTAACCTGTTGATAATATTAAATAAAATATTTATTTTAGCTGATTTGTTGATTTTTATCATGAGCGACACAATATAGTCCTGATTCATCGGGTCATATATAACATATTGGCACTTACAACAAAGGCATCTTGTCACGTAAAACGTGATATATTAATGAATTGCCTTGGTCTATGTAGCATTGGGAGAATAAGCATGCCAACAAATAAACACAAGCCACTAGGTATCCTTGCCTTAGCAGGCGTTGCGCCATATCAAGAAAAAGCTGGCGAAGAGTACATGGAAGAGCCACAGCAAGAGCATTTTAAGAAAATTTTAGATGCTTGGCGCCTACAGTTACGTGAAGAAGTAGATCGTACCGTAACGCATATGCAAGACGAAGCAGCTAACTTTCCAGATCCTGTGGATAGAGCAGCTCAAGAAGAAGAATTTAGTCTTGAATTACGTACACGAGACCGTGAACGTAAACTTATCAAGAAAATTGAAAAAACCTTACAGTTAATTGAAGATGACGATTTTGGTTTTTGTAAATCTTGTGGCATAGAAATTGGTATTCGTCGTTTAGAAGCACGTCCTACTGCCGATCTTTGTATTGAATGTAAAACGTTAGCTGAAATTAAAGAACGCCAAATGGCTGGCTAAAATTAGCCCGTCATAGCTAGTTTTACTAGACCTAGTTCACATGCAAAACTTGCATACCAAGCGACCACTAGAGCCTAAGCAGGCTCATCAATATCGTGGTCGCTTTGCCCCATCTCCTTCTGGTTTACTACATTTTGGTTCTCTCATCGCTGCTTTAGCGAGTTTTCTTGATGCAAAAGCGTTTGTTAACGATCGCGGTGAGCATGGAAAATGGCTTATTCGCATTGAAGATATTGATCCGCCTCGCGAACAAAAAGGCGCCAGCTCAGCAATATTGACAACGCTTGAAGCATTTGGACTGCACTGGGATGAAAAAGCACTTTACCAAAGTACACAGTCAGAATATTACCGTGATATTTTAGCTAGTCTTTCACGACAAAATTTGAGCTATTATTGCCAATGTACTCGCGCACAAATCAAGACTATCGGCGGTATTTATCAAGGCCATTGTCGTACTCTTCATTGTCATTCAACAGACAGCGCCACTAGACTTATTAATCAATACGGTTTGCATCAATTTAATGACATATTTCAAGGTGACGTGGTTTGTAATAAAGCATTAGCGAATGAAGATTTTATTATTCATCGTAAAGATGGCTTATTTGCTTATCAACTCGCAGTAGTTGCTGATGATATTGCTCAAGGCATTACCCATGTTGTTAGAGGTTGTGATTTACTCGAACCTACCGCTAGACAACTGACTCTTTTTCAAACCTTGAACAGTAGCTTTTTACCATGCACGACACCACAATACGGTCATATTCCTTTAGCTATAACGAGTGAAGGTTATAAACTTAGCAAGCAAAATAAAGCGCCGGCAATTAATAATGCTAATCCACAGCCTGCACTTGTAGCTGCATTAAGTTTTTTAGGCCAAGCACCTATGCCTGAGTTAGTTGGTGCTAGCGTAGAAGAAATAATTCAATGGGCGATAAATAATTGGCAACGACACTCTGTACCCAAGGTCTTTGAAATAAACATAGATTAAGAGCAATGGCACTTACTAAGCACCTTATAAATTATTAATAAAGGAAATATTATGTCTACTAACACCCACAAGACTATTGTAATCACAGGAGCCAATCGTGGCATTGGATATGCCATGGCAAAACTCTGCCAGCAACGTGGTGATATTGTTTATGCACTTTGTCGTCAAAGCTCTAAAGATTTAGACTCTCTTGGTGTCAATGTGATAGAAGAAATAGAGGTTGCTAACCAAAGCGGTATCGACAAAGTTGTATCAGCGCTTGACGGTATTAGTATTGATTTATTAATCAACAATGCAGGAATTTTACGTGATGAGCAGCTGAGTGATCTAAACAAAGACACTATTATTGAGCAATTTAATGTGAATGCGCTTGCACCATTATGTTTAAGCCACGCTTTATTAGCTAACTTATCTTCAGGTAGTAAAATTGCCTTAATCACTTCTAGAATGGGATCTGTCACTGATAATACTTCAGGAGGAAGATACGGTTATCGCATGTCAAAAGCAGCCCTTAATATCGCAGCAGTATCATTGGCACGAGATCTCACCGAGGATAATATCGCAGTCGGTATTTATCATCCAGGTTATGTGCAAACCGAGATGGTAAACAGTAATGGTGTATTAACTAATGGTGACATCAGCGCGAACGTAGCGGCTGAGCGACTAATTACCTTAATGGATAATTTAACCATGGCAGATTCGGGTGTATTTAAGCACTCAAATGGTGAAACATTACCTTGGTAACTTGAGTTTAGCGAAAGCCCTTTAGGATAGAAAAATAAGCTGTCATTCTCATGCTTATTTTTCTAGCTATATTTTGCTGCTTTTTCACGCTATTTACCACAACGGTTATTCTCTTTTGCCCTGCACTGTTATATCATTGCGCCACTATTTTATGTCTGTATTAAAGGCCTGTGACTATCAAAAGCGTTATTAATTTATGCAAAAAAGTTTTCTCCAAGAAAGTGAGTAAAACTACCGCTAAAACGACTCCTAAAAAGGACGCTAAAAAAAGCGCCCGTAGTAACACAACCGTTACCTCGGCATCCTTTGATAATCCATTGATATTCTCACGAGATCAGCATCCCGTTTCGCGTAAATTACTTAGCCCAAATGCTCTTAAAGTACTCTATCGCTTAAATAAAGGCGGCTTTGATGCCTACCTTGTTGGTGGCGGCGTACGCGATATTCTATTAGGTTTTAAACCTAAAGATTTTGATATTGCAACGAATGCGACACCTGATGAAATTAAAGAACTATTTAGAAATTGCCGGTTAATTGGTCGACGTTTTCGTTTGGCACATATTGTTTTCGGTCGTGAAATTATTGAAGTTGCAACTTTTAGAGGCCATCATAATAATGCCTCTGAGCAAGAAAAAAGTTGTAAAAAAACGTCTAAGCAAAGCGAAGATGGCATGCTATTGCGTGACAATATATATGGCACTATCGATGAAGATGCTGAACGCAGGGACTTTAGTATCAATGCGTTATATTACTCAGCGAAAGACTTTAAGGTCTATGATTTCGCTAATGGTGTTCAGGATGTAAACGATAGAGTGATCCGCTTAATTGGTGATCCAGAAACGCGATACAGAGAAGACCCGGTTCGTATGTTGCGAGCAATTCGCTTTGCCACTAAGCTTGATATGAAAATCAGTGATGATACTAAAGCACCGATTAAAGAGCTCTCCTCATTAATGGCCAATATTCCAGCAGCCCGCTTATTTGAAGAATTCTTAAAAATGTTTATTTCAGGTAAAGCTGTTGCTAACTTTGAGCAATTACGTAGTTATAACCTCTTTGGTTATTTTTTCCCGGCTGTTGAGCAAGCGCTTAATAATGAGCAAGACGAACAACGTTTTTTACTCGATTTTATTATGTTAGCGATGGAAAACACTGACAAGCGCATAAACAATGATCAACGAGTAACTCCTGCCTTTTTATTCGCTGCTATGCTTTGGTATCCTTTGCAAAAACATATTCAGCAAATTAAAGTCACAACTCAACTAACGCCACAAGATCTATTTTTCGCAGCTCTAAATGAAATAATGCCAGAGCAGCAGCGTAGTATTGCCATTCCCAAAAGATTCCAAGCGGTTATTAAAGATATTTGGATCTTGCAAGATAAGTTAGGCCGTCGCGAAGGAAAACGAGCATTTAAAACGTTAGAGCATCCTAAATTTAGAGCGGGTTATGATTTCTTATTATTACGCGCACAAATAGAAGCAACACCTGAACTTAATGAATTAGCGCATTGGTGGACTGATTTTCAAGAAGTGTCCAATGAAGCACGTATTCAAATGATCAAGGGGGTGAAATTGCCACAAGGTTCAAAGCGACGTCCTGCAAAAAAACGCCGCAAGCCCGCTGCAAAACCACCTGAATCATAACGGCAAACTAATGCAAAAAAAAAGAACGGCATACATCGGCTTAGGCAGCAACTTATCAGACCCAAGGGCTCAGGTAATCAATGCGGCGATAGCAATAGGTAAAATACCAGAAAGTAATGTCATAACGTTATCGTCTTTGTATTTGAGTAAACCTATGGGCCCTCAAGATCAAGACGATTACATCAATGCAGTCATTGCCATAGAGACGAGTTTATCGGCACTTGAATTATTAGACGCTTTACAAAGTATAGAAAATTCGGCTGGTCGTGTGCGCAAAGATAACCGTTGGGGGGCCCGCATTCTCGATTGTGATATTTTACTGTACGGTAATGACTCCATAGAAAATGAGCGTTTAACCGTTCCTCACTATGGCATGAAACTGCGAGAATTTGTTCTACTTCCGTTAGCAGAAATTGCACCTTCATTACATTTGCCAGATGGTAGCTCAATCAGCGAACTTGCTAGTGAAATCAGTAATAATGGTATAGTAAAATTATCATTATCAACATAATGAATATTAAAACTATTATCCTTAACAGTATACTCATTAACGCTAACCGCTTAATAAACTAATTAACCTATTCGGAAAAGTCATGGCTAAAATCACTACTGCAAGCTTGCTTAACATGAAACAGCAAGGCGAAAAAATATCAACTATTACCGCCTATGATGCCAGCTTCGCAAAATTATTTGATCAAGCAGGCATACACGCCATACTCATTGGTGACTCTTTAGGCATGGTATTACAAGGTCAAGACAGTACATTGCCAGTGACCATAGAAGATATGGCGTACCATACACGCTGCGTAAAGCGTGGCGTAGAAGAAACGCTTATTATTGCTGACATGCCTTTTATGAGCTATGCCAATGAAGAGCAAGCTTTAGCAAATGCTGCACTGTTAATGCAAGCGGGTGCCAGTATGGTAAAAATCGAAGGTGGTGCTTGGCTTAATGGCACCATTTCTGCGCTCGTTGAGCGCGGTGTCCCAGTTTGTGCTCATTTAGGTTTAACGCCACAGTCAGTCAATATTTTGGGCGGCTTTAAAGTACAAGGCCGAGACGATAACAAAGCCCAACAAATGATTGCTGATGCAAAAGCGCTTGAAGCGGCCGGCGCCCAATTATTAGTGCTTGAATGCATTCCTGCAAGCTTAGGTGAAGCCATCACCCAAGCACTTTCTATTCCAACTATAGGTATAGGCGCAGGTAAAGATACTGATGGACAAATTTTGGTTATGCACGATGCCTTAGGTATTGCCTGCAACTATATGCCTAAGTTTTCACGTAACTTCTTAAAAGATACCGGTGATATTAAAAAAGCCATTGAGCTTTACATTAGTGAAGTCAGTCAGGGTAACTTCCCCGGTGATGAACATATATTTAAGTAATCACCACAATCTAGTGAGCTAAACTCTAAGAAACAAAGATTCCAATACAGAATAATTAATAAGATACTAACAACAAAATTATAAGAACTAACGGCAAGAAAAAATTATGGAAACAGTCAGTAAAATTAGTGAGTTGCGTGCGCAAGTAACCGCATGGCGTCAACA
>ERZ1027231.236-NODE-236-length-22487-cov-238.957382_pt1 | contig 22487 bp, 21 predicted proteins | sample MGYA00520866_ERZ1027231 | MGnify/ENA primary metagenome ERZ1027231 (study PRJEB33311, sample SAMEA4378411) | marine metagenome | biome: Marine biome; feature: Fjord; material: Water | collected 2014-07-20T08:00:00Z/2014-07-... | depth 75 m ...
AAGATTATTATGGCAATGATATCAATGCGGCCGTTCTAGAAGCTGATCAAAATAAGCGACAGCTGAATTATAATAAACAGCATTGGTTTAACAGAACCACCTCCAAATCTTTTGAACTCCCGCCTCTAGGTGGGACGGACCTCGAAAAAGAGCAACTACCAGGAGCCTTAGGTGCAACAGCTGCTGGTGGTGGTGGGAGCGATACGTCAACCGATATGCCATCAAAAGAACAAGCTAATCGAATTCAAAAAGAGTTTATTCAGGATTCTAGTAGCACAGGGAATAACAATGAAGTCAGCTCATCCAGCAAGGATTATTCACTCGACCCTATAATTACACCAACGCTAAAGAATTCACACGAGTTCCCCAGAGGGGATATAGTAACTACCACTGGCATCCTCAGCTCCGGCACGGTAATTAGCACACCACGACCTTAACTTGGCTTTTTATGAAACTATTATATCCTCTTTTATTAATACCAGTATCCTCTTGGTCTCTAGAGCCAATGGACAAATATTATGCAAACGATTTACTTGATGCTGTAGACCAAGCAAAAGTCTCTGCGCACCACTATGATTACAGCAACCATTACCGCTATAAACGAACAACTGCACAAAGCATTAATTTAAATAGACTCAATCATAACGAACTAGATGAAACAATTTTAAAAACTACAACTCAGTCTAAAATCATCAGTATGGATATAGAATTAACTGAAAACAAAAACAAAATCCCTTTAATAGAAGTTAAAGGCGACCTATCGAAAGATGAAAACCTAGTGAATATTTTACCAAACCTATCACTATCCAGCAGTTATTTATCATCATATGGGGAGTTGAACTCATCTGGCATCCAATCTAGTTCAAAAGTTATATCGACACCTCGCCCTTAAGCAAACCCGCAACAGCTTTGTTTCTATTTATTTTTTTTGCTTTATTAGCAAGAGTAAATACCTTTGAATCTCGATTCCATTCTCTAAAGAAGTCACTTGAAGAATTTTTGAACCCTTCTTCAAATTTAAATTTCAATAGATCGAAACTTCTATAAAGCCCAGAAAACTGCAAAACATTAAAAGGTTTATCATCAAATTCTAAATTCAAAAGTGAAGTAATAATTACCATGCAATCATCAATTAAATTATCATTTAGTTTGCATCGAACGACTTTTGATAAAATTAAAGATGTAAAAGCCATTAATAAGTGAGCGTCTTCAATTGAACGAAATTTTTTATTAAAGTCTAAGTAACCATCCCCTTTTAAGATACTCCCCTGAACTTCATTTAAGACCAGCTTACCGTGGGCAACCCCAGGTAACATCCCCATGCTAGGTAGTACAGTTAAGTCCAAGCCGATTACTGGTAACTCCACTTGAACAGCCTTCAATATTGGTCTGTCTTCGGCATAGCCTTCAACAGCTATTATTAATAATTGCTTCGCTCTGTCCGCCATGGATACGAAGCTTTTAGCCCCGTTTAGCACACCTTTAGCCGAGACAGTTGTTTTCAATTTTTTAGGATGAGCACCCGACTCTTCAGTTACGCAAAATGCAGCCCATTCTTTTTGATTCAACTCAGGGCATAGCCTTTGTAAAGCACAGCGGTAACCCAAAGAGAAAGCCTGACTGAGATTCGCAGACCTTAAGCCAAGCTCTAAAGTTGAAAGTAAAGATTCAGTTTTATCTTTCGCCAATACAGCCTTTTCAAACTCAGAAAAAGACGAAAATTCATTAAGCGATAGATTGCTAGGGATTAAGGTAGATAGTGATGACATTTTCTTAATACCAAATAAGCTTGAAATGGAGCCACTTTTTTTCAGTGGCTTTATTTCTTACGGGTTTACGCTGAGGGGGTTGTTTTCACTGCTTTGATTTTAAGTGCTTTAATATCAGATTCTAAACTCTTTATTTTTTTAAGAAGCTGCAAACGCGTTTTATCCATAGCCTTAATTCCCTTGCTATGATTTGAAAGCGTTTTAGATAAGTTACTTGGAATGCCTTTTATCGCCTTTTGAACCTTAGTCTCTACTTCCGATATATTATTTGTAGCAGACTGTATTCGTGAGCCTATAGCTTGCTCTGACTCCTTAATTTGCTTAGATAAACTCTTCTTTTGCGACACAACATCTTTGTTTATCTGCTCAACTTTAGATGAGTATTGTGTTATTAGCTTACTTTGCTCGTCTAACCGACCTTTATTTTTAGCTATTTGGCCTTTGTTTCGCTTGTTTGTTACATCCCATAGCTTGCGAATTTCATGGTCCTGTTCTTTCAATAGAATTTTAATCGCATCAACTGATAGGTTCGACTGCTCATCAGTACTGCTTAGCATATCCTGTAAAATCGTTAATGCTTTCAACTGCTTATCTGACTGGGCTTTTACTTGCTGTAAATGAACCAATATCCCAACAGAGAATAAAACGGAAAAAACAACTAACAGCCATAACAACTTAGGAGCCGTACCGCTTGATGGTTGAGCTCTAATACTGCCTGTAGGTCTTTGGCGACCCACTATTTCATCTCTTGAAATAGCAATCGAAGCTAGCTGATCCGGTTCTTGGTCTTTTTTCATAGTAGGAGTTCAAATCTAAGTATAATTTTTAAGTATTGTGGCATCCATGATGCTTTTGGCAAGTGGTTAGCCCTAAATCAGTTGATTTGTTCACATTTCAACCGCTTAGATTATTCCAAGCGCCACTCTCTTTGACAATCTAGCTTATTTTAATCTTAGATTTAGGTAAAATAGGATCTGCTCACACTATTAAGGCTGACATCATGTCTCGAATTGTATTAGGTTCAAGCTCTCCATTTAGGAAAGCACTACTCGAAAAGTTAGACCTCAGCTTTGATTGTGATAGCCCTGATATCGACGAGACCCCGCTGAAAGACGAACTGCCAAAAGCGATGGTTGCACGCTTAGCCAAAGAAAAAGCCGATGCCATCGCACAGCGTCACCCTCAGTCAGTAATCATTGCCAGCGACCAGTGTGCCACTCTAGATGGCAAAATTATTGGCAAACCAGGTAATCACGAAGCTGCCATGGCTCAGCTTGTAGCGGCCAGTGGCCGAACCGTGACATTTTATACTAGCCTTTGCGTCTTTAACGCGGGTACAAATCAATACCAAGAGGTCGTTGAACCCTTCTATGTGTATTTTCGTGAACTCAATGAAACCCAAATTGATAATTATTTGAAAAAAGAACAGCCTTATAACTGTGCTGGCAGTTTTAAATCTGAAGGCCTAGGTATTAGCTTATTTGAACGACTAGAAGGTAACGACCCAAACACCTTAATTGGACTGCCGTTAATTCAGTTAATCAAAATGCTAGAAAACGTCAATATTTCTGTTATCTGAACGTCATTTAATGCAGCGCATAAAAAAACCCGCTACCGCGGGTTTTTTTAGTATTGATACTTTTAGTCTCTAGTTATCAAAGATCATTTCTAAGCGTCTATCAATCTCTTCATTACCAAGAAGCTCGCTTAAGTCGACCTCATAAATACCATCGTATTTTCTGCGAAGTATATCTCTATTGCCTTCCTTGCTTAACACGACTGTTGGCTTGATAAAGACGATCAGGTTTTGTTTAACATGGGTCTCACTAGACGAACGGAACAGCCAACCCAAAATTGGAATATCCCCTAAAAAAGGTACCTTACTTTGTGTTTCTTGCACGGCATCGCGGATTAAACCACCCAGCATAATTATTTCGCCATCTTCTGCCAGTATCTGAGTTTTAATAGAACGTTTATTGGTAATCAAATCGGACTGCCCTTCAACGGCAGTACTCTCTACAGACTCTGTGCTTTGCTCAACCTCCAATCTTACAAACTTACCATCTTGAACATGAGGTATGACTTTTAACGTTGTACCAATATCTTCACGCTGAATTGTCGTAAAAGGATTTGAATTAGACGTACTCGACGTTGAACCCGTTACGAACGGAACATTCTGGCCAACAATGATTTCAGCTTCCTGATTATCCATAGTCATAATGCTTGGTGTACTTAACAAGTTTGCGTTACTAACGGATTCAAGTGCTTGAATTAAAAATGCAAAGTCATTACCACCCACTTCACCATAACCCCCAAGGGTTAAGCCTGAGCTTAGACTTGGTGTTCCCGAGGCAATCCCTGCAATCAAGCTGGTTAGGCTGCTGCCAGCATCACCAAAGTCTGTAGCGATTAACGGAGTGTTACCTGAGTCCAAATCGGCAATGGCCGTTTGGAATCCAACTCGATCATCTACCTGACCTGTCACTTCAACAATTGCAGCTTCAATCAAGACTTGAGCACGACGGACATCTAACTGAGAGACGATTTCTTTAATCTCAGACATCAAAGATGGCTCAGCTCTGACCACCAAGGCGTTTAAGCCCTGGTCTGCATGAATACTTACCTTACCAGCGGCCTGGCTTTTTCCTTTTTCATCTTTCACTTCACCCATCAAGCTTTTCAGCAGTTCAGCCAGTTCTTTTGCGTCAGCATGTTTTAAACGTATAACAGAAGCCTTTCCTGAGAATTTAGAAGGCTGATCGAGAGATTTAATTAATTTTTTAACACGGTCACGGGCAGTCTGCTCACCACGTAGTATCAATCTATTTGCACGCTCATCTGCTACCACTCGAATTCGACCAGCAACACCGCTTGCGCCTCCCTTGCCTTTTCCGCCCTCGCTAACTTTTTCAGGGTCTAGACTAGTAAGAATTCCAACAATATCCCCAACCCAAGCTTCTTCAAGTTGAACCACTTCAAGCTCTGATACACCTGAACCGTCTAAGCGCTCTATGATTTTTTCAATTCTTCTTACATTAGATGCATGATCTGTCACAATTAAAGCATTCGCACTTTTCACACCTGCCAAGTGCCCATACTTAGCAACCATTGGTCGTAATATCGGTACCAAATCTAAAGCAGGCGTATCTTTAATTTGTATCACTTGGGTGATTAGCTGCTCACTTTTTCTGCTACCCAAACCAATTGGCATACCACCTTCTTGCTTGCTGTTATTTTGCTGCATAACTTTAATGATGCCGCCAGCAGGAATCGCTGCAAATCCGTGTACATTCAATACGGATTGAAACATTTCATACACTTCACGCTTGCTCATTGATGTATCTGAAATGATGGTGACCTTACCCTTCACTCTTGGGTCAATAACAAAGCTGTAGCCCGTGATATTGGCTACCTGAGAAATAAACGCCTTGATATCAGCGTCTTTTAAATTAACTTTCCAAGTCTGTTCGTCTTTTGCATTAGATTGCATCGAGACCAGTACAAATAGAATCAGCGAGAGTGTCTTTATTATTTTCATATATCTAACCAATATTAAAACGAGTGATTGATGGTCATTCGTCGACTGCCACGTTCAATTACGATCTTGGCAGCCCCCGATGCGAATACATCATCAATTAATAACTTGTCCTGCTCTGGGTCACCTAAAGAACTCCCATTTACAGAAATCAATTTGTCACCGGGTTTCATCCCGATTCGGGTCAACATTGAAGTCGCCCCTTCTAATACGTAGCCATCACCGTTAGACGTGAGGCCTAAATTCTTTAATGTTTGCTCAGGATCTTCTAGCTGTTCTTTTGCAAAATCCACAAATTGTTCCGCGGTTTTTATGCCTTTTAACTGACGCTTAAACCCTGATTTATTCTTACTTTTAGGTTTTGTCGATTTACGAGGGCTTTTTTGAGCAACAATACTGCCGGCTAGTTTGGCCGCGTCTTCAAAGGTTAACGTCTCAAGCTTGCCACTGTTATCCAGTATTACCTTGTCTTCGTACACCTGCGATAGTCGGGCACGGCCTTGCACTCGATCACCCACTTTAAAAAATTCACCTTCACGGCCTTGCTCTGCGATAATCGCACTAGACTGCTTTTTATTCGCCGCAACAAACACACCCATTAAGGCTAATCGTAATCGAGTTTTTGGGGCATTAATTTCTTCTGTGGGAGAGGCATCTACCTGATCAGCTTCGCCAAATAAGTTCAAAGCTGCTATATCCTGTTTTTCTGTGGCCACTTGCTGTTGAGCTGGTGACTTAGCAGGCTCGGGTAAAACCAATGTCGGCTGATCGATGATAAGCCAAGTCATTAATGCGGCTTGATACGCTATGGTGAAGCCTATCATCCACTTCAATGCGATCAATACAGGATCAACGGCTTTATGTTCACTCCAATGCAAAGACATACTTAAAATACCTTCTCTGATATTTCAAAAACGGCCGTATCAGCAGACGCCTTATTAGGCCAAGGTTCGCCAACAAGATCGATCATACGCTTTAAGATGGCCACACTGCCCCAGCCATCTGTCTTCAGACTGGCATTCGCTACCGATAAGTTTTCAGTGGTATGTAAATCTAGGTGTAATTCCCCAGATTTATTTGAAAAGTCTGCAATTAGCATAGGCAGATCAGCATTACCCGTTTTTCGGCCTTTAGGGTAGCTCACATTACCACCCATCCAAACTGCTCTTCCTGATGCCGAGTTCGTATAGGTATTCGATATAGAGTGATCAATCGATATATTACTGATTTCAAGATTACCGCTCATTTTGACTTTGTTACGTTTAGCAATTCGATTAATAAATGCAGACTGCACAAACCCATTTAAGTTAATGATTTCAATATTATTAGTGAGTGGATTATATGAGGCATCAAGTTTTGCATTGAGTTCCGCACTTTCAATTTGGAAAGAGGACTCAATATCACCCATCAATAATGGCCAAACATTCAACTGCCATTTCGCTAGCACCTGACCCGTTAACTGATGCTTTAATGTCACATCACCATTCCAAACCGTGCCAGAAACAGCCACGACTTGAACAGGTAGACCTTTTGGGTCAACCAGTTTATATGCAACATTCAAAGGAAACATGACGATCAAGAAGATGAAATACGCCAGGATACAGAAGAATACAAATTTACGATGATTTAAGGCCTTCGCCACTACTAATCAACCTTGGATCTAAAAATTAAGAGAAGCATTGTAAAGCAGCTGAGACAAAGAGTAACGATTCTCTATGACAAAAAAGTGAACCAAAACGATAAAATTTACGAAATATTGAAAAAAAAACACAATTTCCCAGCTTTATCATTATTTTATCGAATTTAGGCGGACTATTTCCCCAGATACCTAAAAGGCTGCAGTAAAAATCAACTCGTACAAAAAAGCCTCATATGGAATCCATATGAGGCTTTTTATTTACCATTTAAGGCTTTTAAAGGGTGCTGTTTGGCAAGTTACATCATGCCGCCCATGCCACCCATACCGCCCATGCCGCCCATATCAGGCATTGCAGCGCCTTTTTCTTCAGGCAGATCAGCAACCATTGCTTCAGTTGTGATCATCAAGCCGCCAATTGAAGCCGCCGCTTGCAAAGAAGAACGCGTCACTTTTGCAGGATCAAGAATACCTTGCTCAATCATATCGCCATATGTGCCGTTAGCGGCATTGTAACCAAAGTTACCTTCACCTTGTTTTACTTTATCAACAACTACTGATGCTTCATCGCCCGCATTGGTTGCGATTTGACGAATAGGTGCTTCCATTGCGCGTAGTGCTAACGCAATACCAACATTTTGATCTTCGTTATCACCTTGGATCTTGATGTTACTAAGAGCACGAATCAAAGCAACACCGCCGCCCGCAACAACACCTTCTTCTACCGCTGCGCGAGTTGCTTGTAACGCATCTTCAACGCGATCCTTTTTCTCTTTCATTTCCATTTCTGAACCAGCGCCGACTTTAATCACCGCTACACCACCAGAAAGCTTAGCTAAGCGCTCTTGCAGTTTTTCTTTATCGTAATCAGAGCTAGATGCTTCAGCTTCTGCACGAATCTGCTCACAACGTGATACCACGTCAGCTTCAACACCAGAACCGTCAACGATTACTGTGTTTTCTTTATCGATTACAATTTTCTTAGCCGTTCCAAGGTCTTCAAGAGTCGTAGACTCAAGGCTCATTCCGATTTCTTCAGAAATAACCTTACCGCCCGTTAAGATCGCAATGTCTTGCAACATCGCTTTACGACGATCACCAAAACCAGGAGCTTTAACAGCGGCGACTTTGAAAGTACCGCGCATTGTATTCACAACTAAAGTAGCCAGTGCTTGGCCTTCAACATCTTCAGCAATGATCAATAAAGGACGGCCTGACTTAGCTACCGCTTCCAATATTGGAATGATTTCTTGCAGGTTATCAATCTTCTTATCGGCTAGAAGCACTAATGGGCTTTCTAGTTCAACGTTCATTTTTTCTTGGTTGTTGATGAAGTACGGAGACAAGAAACCACGGTCAAACTGCATGCCTTCAACAACATCCAGCTCATCTGCTAAACCAGAACCTTCTTCAACAGTGATCACACCCTCTTTACCCACTTTATCCATGGCTTGAGCAATCAAGTCACCAACAGTGGTATCAGAGTTAGCAGATATAGTACCTACCTGAGCAATTGATTTTGTATCAGTACAAGGCTGAGCAAGATTAGCTAGTTCTGCAACAACGGCTGCAGTCGCTTTATCGATGCCGCGCTTAAGATCCATTGGGTTCATGCCAGCAGCAACTGACTTTAAGCCTTCATTAATAATTGCTTGTGCTAATACAGTCGCAGTTGTTGTTCCGTCACCCGCTCTGTCATTGGCTTGAGACGCAACTTCTTTAACCATTTGCGCGCCCATGTTTTCAAACTTATCCGCCAGCTCGATCTCTTTTGCTACCGATACACCATCTTTAGTAATGGTTGGAGAGCCAAACGATTTATCTAGAACCACGTTACGACCCTTTGGCCCCAACGTCACTTTAACCGCGTCCGCTAGAACGTTTACGCCTGCTAGCATTTTGTTGCGAGCGATATCGCCAAACTGTACTTCTTTAGCCATTTTAAAAATCCTTACTATTTATAATTCTGGAGTACGATACAAAAGTCATTCTAACGAATGCAGATATTAAGCTTCGATGATGCCGTAGATTTCGCTTTCGCTCATGATCAATAGCTCTTCACCATCAATTTTCACTGCATTTGCGCCATACTGGCCAAATAAAACGGTATCGCCTTCTTTCAATGCTAAAGGCTGTACATCACCATTTTGTAAAATACGGCCAGTACCCACTGCTACTACTTCGCCTTCATTTGGCTTTTCTGCTGCTGCACCTGGTAAAACAATGCCGCCAGCTGTCTTTGTTTCTTCTTCTTTACGGCGAACAACAATACGATCGTGTAATGGGCGAATTTTCATGGGTGACTCCAAGTCTTTTATCTATTGCTTATAATTACTGGTCAATTAACGACCAAATCACTTAATTGGCATATGCCATAAAATCTTTAGTGCTGTATCAATGGGGTTGACCGCCTATATTTCAATGGCTTTCAGTCAAATAAATGCGATTGATACCGCCTGATATTAGTCTTCTCTGGTGTATTGACCATCTATAGTGTTCGGCCCTTTAACGGACCCAAAACCATCACTGCGAGTGCTGCTTCCTTGGAACGTTTGACCGGCACCTACCTGAGAAACCATAACGCGCTTAATAATGCCATTTGCAAACACATTGCGAATACTCGGCACCAAGCCTAAAAAGCCAATGGTGTCGCTGATAAACCCTGGCGTAAGCAATAAAGCGCCACACACCAATAAGATAATGCCCTCAACCATGGCAGCCGCTGGCATTTGGCCTTGAGCCAACTGCTCTTTTACATTGAATAAGGTCCTGATCCCTTGAGTTCGCACCAAGAACGCCCCTAGAAACGCTGTTCCTACTGTCAGTAAGATGGTCCAAAGTGCGCCTATTTCCCCGCCAATTTTTACAAATGCCGCCACTTCTAAAATGGGCATGGCCAGGAACAACAGTAAAATTTTCATATTTTTCTCATTTTTTCGACTTATCACTTAATAGTGGTGTCATTTTTGCTTTTCAAGGTTAAAGATAAAAATATTGACGCGGGGACATCATGATAGAGGTCATTAGTTTGTTAGATACCACTGCAAAAGTGGCATTAGGTGCACTTATAGCAGGTATGTCGGGTTACTGGCTATCTGGAATGCGGATAAAACAAAATCTCACGCAACAGCGAACAGAGCATCACCGTGAAATTATTGAAGGGGTTGCTCAACAAGCCGAGCAAGTTCATCACGTATTTATGAAATATTTTGAGCTGATTCAAGAATACATGAACGCGACAAAAAACAGGTACGACTGGCCTGAAAGCCGAAAAAGTGAATTCTACCTAGTCATAGATGAACTGGTTCAATGTTTTAACGAGCTTTCATCAGCCGAATCGAAACTCCTACTGCTTAATGAAAAACAGCTTTATAAAAGCCTTAGAAAATTTCGCAGTAAGGTGATCTTTTTTAGACGCCATTTTTACATTGATAAAATAGATTTAAACGACAAAGAAGCGCAAGAGCTCAAACGTGAAATAAGTAAGTTACGAGAGCAATTTTTTGATTCATTGAGTGATCGTTATGCGCAAGTCTAAAGGCCTACTTTAAGTATGGCCACTATCTAACAGCCCATTCGTTGTGTTGACCGCTTGCCCCGAATAGTCATATTCGGGGCTTTTTTATCCTTAAAACTAACGCCCTCACTTTCGTCATCGCTCCCTTCATTATATTAGAACTTACTTATACAAAAGCTTATTTAACAAAAAATTACCAAACCTAAATACTGGTCTAAACTTAACCATAATATTGCAAAAAAGTACTATGAGAGGGATCCATGGTTTTAATGTTACGCACCAAACTATTAGCGCTATTAGGCGCAGGCATATTTGGCCTGGGCTTAATCAGTGCCATTTCATTTATTTCACTGTCTTCTAATGTCACCGAATTTGAAGACATTCTTGCACACGATGTGGAAGCCTCACTAGAGGCAAGCAAGATGACACTTCAATTTAAAACGCAAGTACAAGAATGGAAAAACGTGCTTTTGCGGGGTTACGATGATGCCAAGCGTGAAAAGTACTGGGGCAAATTCCAAAAGCAGCACAAGTCAGTTCAATCTACAGGCAAAAAGATCATGGAGCTCACTGACAACGAAGCGATTATTGAAACCACCACAAAATTCTTGGCCGTTCATAAATCACTGTTGCCCAAATATACCAGAGGTTACGAAGCCTTTTTGAATGCAAGCTATGACCCTAAAGTAGGAGACAAAGCCGTATCAGGCATTGATCGCGAGCCAACTAAGCTAGCCGTAAAAATCACTGAACTGGCCCTAAACAAGGCACATATTCATACCGATGATACAATCGCGACTGCCCAAACAACGGTTACAAGCGGCATCAGCACCATAGTTATTGCCATGATTGCGATTTTCGCTGCAGGTATGGTTTTATTTAATCGCCTAGTCATTATCCCCGTTAAACTTGCGCGCCGTTACATCGTTAATTTATCAAATGGTGTGGTTGACTTCAGTGTGGAGGAGCGTGCAGGTGAAGACGAATGTGCTCAAATGTTTCAAGCGGTTAAACAGCTTCAGCACAACTTAAATGATGGCACCTCTGCGATTAACAACTCAATAACAAAATTAACAAGCAACGCTCAGTCGCTCAACAACATTGCCACTACCATCCAAGATGGAACAGAACAGCAATATCAACGAACGGATCAAGTAGCCACCGCTATCACTGAAATGTCAGCAGCCGCCCAAGAAGTGGCAAGACACGCGTCAGATGCCGCAAAAGAAGCCAATCAAGTTGAGCAAGCTGCACAAGCCGGTGTCACTACGATGCGCCAAGCGATTTCGACCATCACGTCGACCAGCGAGCAAATTGCCAGTACCGCTGACGTTGTTCGTAGCTTAGAAGAAGATACCAAAAGCGTTGGTAAGGTATTAGATGTTATCAAGGGCATTGCAGAACAAACTAACTTATTGGCTTTAAACGCAGCCATTGAAGCTGCGCGAGCCGGTGAGCAAGGTCGAGGCTTTGCCGTTGTAGCGGATGAAGTCAGAACCCTTGCCCAGCGCACCCAAGAAAGTACCGCTGAAATTCACACTATTATTGAAAACGTACAAAACGGAGCCCAAAATGCGGTAAGTGCCATCGAAGCCGGCCAGACCCGCACCGAGGAAAGCGTTACTCAAGTCACCCAAGCTGGTGAGACCATTGAGGATATAAGCAGCTCTGTTCAGCAAATATTAGGGACCAATGAGCAAATAGCCCAGGCCGCTCAAGAACAAAGCCATGTGGCGGATGACATTTCAAAAAATGTAAATGAAATCACCAGCATTGCCGAAGACAGCTCTGAGCATGCCAAGCAAACCCTAAGCCTAAGCCAAGAACTGCAAACAATGTCAGATACATTAGGGCTTCAGATTAAAAAATTAAAAGCTTAACCCGCACCGCCATTCATGGTTTGATACTCTAAACACCTGTTTAAGTTTCAAGCCATGAACAACAACCCAAATCCCCCTGTAACGGCACCCACTTCCAAGAAACAATCCAGCACTGAAGATATTCGCCACATCGTTTTGCAACAACTGTCATCGATCCCTATAGGCAAGGTTTGTACATACGGGGATTTGGCTAAACTGTCGGGCTACCCTAGCCATTCACGATTTGTGGGCAGCGTATTGCGCAAGTTACCAGCAGATACCAAGTTGCCTTGGCACAGGGTAATTAATGGTCAAGGGCGCATCAGTTTCCCGCAAGATAGTACAGCCTATAACAAGCAGCTATCTAGATTAGAAAGTGAAGGGGTCATAATGTTAAATGGTCGGGTAGACCTGAAAGTCTACCGGATACGATTATAAAGGGCGCAATTTGAGCTGTTTGTTCGCTAGATACACCAATACCAATATGGGTAATCCAATACACGAAGCAATAATAAAAAATGGCACATAACCCAAGCTATCTACAATACTGCCTGAGTAGCCTGCAAGAGCCTTTGGAATCAAGGTCATCAAAGATGAAAAAATTGCGTACTGCATAGCCGTAAATTGCACATTAACCAGGCTGGATAAAAACGCTACAAATGCAGCACTGGATATACCCGCCACCAAATTATCCAAGGCAACTACCGAATACAAAACAGGTAAGCTATGACCTGAATATACTAATACTATAAAAAATAAATTTGTGATTACAACTAAAAGCGCGCCAATAAATAATACTCGCATAACGCCTAATCGCATGGCCAACACACCACCCACAAAACCACCTACCAGCGTCATGATTAGACCAAACAACTTAACCGCATCCGCTATTTCCGTTTTACTAAAGCCCATATCCTGATAAAAAATATTAGATATCACGCCTAATACAATGTCACTAATGCGATATAAACCAATCAAGGCCAGTAATAATAATGCTGTGGATTTTCCATAATCATCAAAGAACTGCTTAACCGGCGACACATAACTGTGTTCGATTAATTCATTATTAACAAAACGGGTTTTGATGATAAATTTAGCGGTTATAACGGCCAGTAAAATACCAAAAGCCAATCTTATTAACTCAACAAGAAAACCTGCCAAGTTCTTACTGCTGACAATCTCAGTAAGATTACTTTTAGTTAAACTGCTTATGTCTGACGTGAAAGCAAACCAACATACAAATACACATACTGAAAGCGCAAATGTAAATAACAGGCCCATGTATTCTTTAGGCTGATATGAAAACTCTTTTTCTCGTTGAATGGGCTCTGAAATTAAAAACGTGCCAGCAATACCAACCAACATAAATAACGACATAAAGTGATAAGTATTTTTCCATGCCAAATATTGATAATCATCAGGGGTTGTACCAAAGTAACTGGCTAGATATAGCGCCCCGGCACCCGATACAATCATTCCGATTCGGTAGCCCGCGATGTAACTAGAGCTAGCAATGGCCTGCATATCGGCCGTGACTGACTCGATCCTATAGGCATCAATAGATATATCTTGAGTCGCAGAACTAAAACCCAGCAATACAGCCCCAAGTGCCATATATACCAATTGGCTTTCTATGGCAGGGTCTGTAACAGCCATTATAGATATCGCCAATACAATAGAAAGTTGTGAGACAAGCAACCAAGAACGGCGCAGACCTAACATACGAGTTAATACAGGAATAGGAAGGCAGTCCACCAATGGTGCCCAAACAAATTTGAACGAATACCCTAATGCAGCCCAACTAAAATATGTGACTGCCGATTTTTCAATACCGGCCTCCCCTAGCCATAATGACAAAGAGGAGAAAATTAATAATAAAGGCAGCCCTGCCGAAAATCCCAGCAACAGCATATAAAGCACATCTTTCTGAAGCAGTGCTTCAAGACTTTCTTTCCAGCTATGCTGACTATCGATTTTATTTAACATTGGGACTCTTAAATACGGGCTGCCTAACTATCATTAAGCCGCTATTTTAATCTTTAAAGTTTTTAAATTGTAATGGCAGCTTAATATCGTCACTTTCTCGCCATAGAGCCATCACGCCTTGTAACTCATCTCGCTTTTTAGCGGTTACACGAATACTGTCACCTTGAATGGCGGCCTGTACTTTACTCTTACTTTCTTTAACCATTTTCACCATGATTCGAGTTAAGTCTTTATCTAGGCCTTCTTTCAAAGTAGCAATCATTTTTACTTGTTTGCCTGCCCCTTGAAGGTCACCGTATTCCACACAAGACGGTTTAATTTTACGCTTAATTAAACTGGCCTCTAACATAGGCTTCATTTGATCAATATGAAACTCTTCATTAGCGGTTAGGGTGACGCCTCCTTCTTTAAGCTCAAACGAAGCATTTGCACCTTTAAGATCGAAACGTCTTTCTAGCTCACGATTCGCTTGATCGACCGCATTGGTTGCTTCGTGTTTATCGATTTCCGAAACCACATCAAAAGATGGCATAATTCACCTATGTATTTAAACAATTAGAATAACTTTAAGCCCCTATTCTAACGACCTAAGCAGAAAATTCATGCGTTATTTTTTCAAGCATAAACAAAACCTTGTAGCAGTCCGTTTTCGCCATTTTCTATGACAGATGGATGAGTCTGAACTACTTTAATAGTATGGATAATAAAATTAATATCGATCTGCCTAACCAGGTCTACTACATATACATCCCAAGTCATGCTAATCAAAACATGTTTAGCTCTGTATTTGCTTATGACTCATTACTAGAAACGCTCAGACAGCAAACCTCTATCGAGATTATTGGCTATTGTTTATTGCCAACATGCCTTCATTTGTTGGTGTTCAGTAAAGATGTTCCCAACAATTGGATCGACCCATGGTTAATGCAATACAACCAGTGGCACCAAGACACCACTGGGGAAAGCGGTTACTTATTCGCCGATGAAAAAAAACGCCAGGTGTTAATTCAACCTAGGTATTTAATAAAAGCATTGAAATACGTGCATGACATTCCTGTCAAAACTAAACTGTGCAGCCGCCCCGATCAATATTTATACAGTTCTTATCATGACTATATGTGCAGCCAAAATACAGGAGTACAAACAAACCGTGCCCTAGCAGCGCTTTCTCCTCACAGTGGGCAACGCATTCGTCGATTTGAAGACTACATGCTCTCAACAGACAATAATGCAAACACAGCGCTTCCAGATGGAAACAGTGATTTTTATTTCGCCTATGCTGAACGAGCCTACATCACTAAAGCCATGTCGCTATACGCCAACGGCGAATCCTCACAAACTGAGCAACAGCACCTTGAGCTTTGGCAAAGTTGCTTAGCGTCCCTCAGTGAAACTACGCAACTAGATACGCCTACTCTGCTAGGCATTCGCAGACATCACAGCTTGCCCGATGCACATTTTTTATTAGTCTGGCTGTACATTGAAGTAGCCAAGGGCCCTATGTACATAGCTGCCAAGCAACTTGGCTTAGATGAAGTTACCCTTAAGCTAAATATTAATTCTATTCAGCTTCACCACCCAGAAGCGTATTTGAGGTATATTGCTAACTCTTGGCAATCCAATTCAAAAGTCGCGTAACACATGCAAGATATTTACATCCTAGGCAGCGGTGCCATGGGCTACCTTTGGGCAAGTTATTTTAGTACCGATACTAAGCTGCATTTTATTACCCGCAATGAAAATACTGCAAACTTCAGCTTTGAAAAAAAACCTGAAAACATTCAAATACAAGCAGACAAAGTCACAGCATCTTCACTGTCCAGTGACGCTCAATTCATTCATAAGTTAATTATCTGCACTAAGGCGTTTGATGCTCAAGCCGCATTAGCAACACTGCAGTCTCACTTGTCATCTGACTGCGAAATCATACTGATCCAAAATGGTATGGGCTCTCAGCAGTCCATCGCCAAGCTTTACCCAGATTTAGCGATATACGCTTGCAGTTCTACCGAGGGGGTATATAAAGAATCTCAAGAAACTCTCATTCATGCAGGCCAAGGTGAAAACCATATTGGTCCACTCTCAGGCAGTGCCAGCCATAAAAAACTCAGGGATTGGCTACCTGATACCATCTACAACTGGCATGAAGATATCACTCCAATACTTTGGCGTAAGCTAATCATCAACAGTGCGATCAACCCTCTGACGGTCATATATCAATGCCGAAATGGTGAGCTGATAAGCAACCCTATTGCTCTGCAGCATATGACAAGCCTATGCTCTGAGTTAGACAATCTTTGCATAACTTTAAAGCTTGATTTAACACCAACCTTTGAATTAGCCCAATCCATTTGCCGATCCACAGCCAATAACTTCAGCTCTATGTACCAAGACGCGAACAACAAGCGACAAACAGAAATTGAGTTTATAACTGGTTATGTCATTCAACAATGCCATCAATTAGGCATTAAATGCCCAGCACATGAGGCTATATACACTCAAATAGCCGGTTAGCTATTGGCCCCTAGTCTGTTCTGATGTAATCTCATCAGACAAAAATAATCATAAAATCTGTATATTATGCGTCAGTTTTTTCGTCAGCTTAAAGTTAAACAAAAGGTTTTCGTACTGCTTGCCATTGCGATCTCAATTGTTTACATAACCAATACATTCAGTAATGTATGGGTTGCTACTAATAACCCAGTACAAAAACACATCTCATCATTGAACTCCTTGGTTTTTAATTCCCCCTATTTAGACGAAAGCCAAGATTGGGTTAAGTACTTAAACCATGAGCAAAAGAGATTTACAGTCATAGATTTAGCAATCTATTCCTCAGACGGCATATTATTAGATTCTCAATCGGAAATGTTTCCTTCTAATCTGAAAGAGCTAAGTGCTGACCATTCAGACCCCGATTGCATCATTGTTCCCGGCGAAAATTTCATACTAATGATTAAAATGAAAGCCAACTTGGAACACACCTTTATTCTTGAATTGATTATCCTTAATTTTTTTGCTTTTTGTTTTGGTTTAGCACTTGTCTATCTCGTTCTATACTTTATCACTCGACTCATCATCAGACCCATTTTTTCGCTTACCGATACCACCAACGAAATCGCAATGGAACAAAACTATTCATTAAGAGCAAAACGCTTTTATTCTGATGAAATAGGTACTCTGGCTGAAAACTTTAACTTTATGTTAAATAGAATTGAGCAAGATGATTACATATTAAGACAGGAACGAGATAAAGCAGAACAGGCCCGACTCAGAGCCATTGAGCTGTCTACAAAAATGCATGAATCTAATGAACGATTAGAGTTTGAAGTGAAAGTTAGGGCGCGAGTTGAACACAAGCTAACTGACTTTCAGCATTACTTGAACAACATTATCGATTCTATGCCCAGTGCAATCATAGCCATTGACCATGAATTAAAAGTCACTCAATGGAATAAGGGAGCAACAACAATCACCCAGATCGATCGCGATGATGCGATTTATCAGCCCTTAGAAGAGTCTTGTGGATTTCTATTTCCTTATTTAAACCTGATCACGGATTCTTTAGAAAAACACCTAACCAACAAAATTGAACGCATACAATACAACAACGGAGACAAAAACAGTTTTCTAGATATGACAGTCTATCCCTTACTTGATACAAACCGATCAGGAGCGGTTATACGCATAGATGATGTAACGCAACGAATTCAGATGGAAGATATGATGGTTCAATCTGAAAAAATGCTATCACTTGGTGGCTTAGCCGCAGGTATGGCCCATGAGATAAATAACCCTTTAGGTGCTGTTGTTCAAACAGTCCAAAATATTAAACGTCGATTAAATCCAAGCTTGAAAAGAAACGTTGATACCGCCATTGCCATTGATACAGATATGGAGACCATTTGTGAATACATGGAAGAACGAGAGATATTCAGCTTTTTAAACAATATCTCTCAAGCTGGCGAACGTGCCGCAACAATTGTAAAAAACATGCTGCAGTTCAGCCGTCAAAGTGATAAAGAGTTACAGCCCCAAAACTTGCACCACATTATTGAACGCTCAATTAACATTGCTAAAAATGAATATGATTTAAGTAGTGGATATGACTTTAAGAGCATTGATCTAGTAAAAGATTTTGATTACACCATGCCGGATGTACCTTGTATCTCATCAGAAATAGAACAAGTTATATTAAATCTATTGAAAAATGCCTCTCAAGCCTTGGTGGAATATAAGGCGCAAAAAGAATTTGATATGGATTGGTACAGCCAGATTCAAATTTACACTCGAGCAAAAGACCATTGCGCAGAAATTATTATTGAAGATAACGGCCCGGGCATGGATGAAGAAACGGCTAAGCATATCTTCGAACCATTTTTCACAACTAAAGATGTGGGCATGGGCACAGGCTTAGGCCTATCTGTTTCTTTTTTCATAATAACCAACCACCACGCAGGTCAAATGCGCGTAGACAGCACCTTAGGCGCTGGTACTCGCTTTACAATCACCCTTCCTATCAACAAATCTACTCATCAGTAACATGAATGATCTTTGATTGACCTTTAATTGAAGCTTTCGTACTATGCAGGCCGTTTTTAGGTGCTCTGACTGTCCTCTTAGGTCAGAGTTAAACGGGAAACTGGTGAAATGAAGCTACAAAGCTGATTATTCCAGTGCTGCCCCCGCAACGGTAAGCAACTAAGGTTTGACACCCAGCCACTGAGTACATACGTATTTGGGAAGGCGCTCAAGCCGCAAATCGATTTTTTTGATTTAAGTTGTAAGCCCGGATACCGGCCTAGATATCAATAATACTGTAGTTGCGGTGGGCGACGTGCGGGGAAGTCATATCTGTTGATATGTTTCTTTTGCATATGTGCCACCCTGGTAATATATGCGCCATTTTCTTATTCATAGCTTTCACTTTTTTGCATTTATATTATATGCAACTAGCTTAACTGTGGCTGCCTCCGAAGAACTAGATGCTGTACTAATTAACGGGTCTGCACTAGAAGCGTATACTCCGTACAATTTTATAGGATCGCACCAACGAATCAACGCTGATCAGTTTAATCAGGCCTTTCATACAATACCCTCACTCTTGCAACAACAAAGTGGAATAGACATAAATAGTGTTGGTGGTATTGGTCAATATTCGAGTCCCACTATAAGAGGGTCAAGTGGGCAGCAAGTATTAGTTTTTTGGGACGGCTTACTCCTAAACGGCTTAAGTGGTGGAGGTGCTGATATAGGGGGTCTAAGTTTAAACCTAGCAAACACAATTGATATTTATAGGAGCATTGCTCCAGCTGAATTATCTGCATCCTCAGTGGGTGGCGTTATACATATTCAGTCAGGAGACCTTGAAACAAACGATATAAATGGGACTGCGACAGTCGTAAGAGGTAGCTATAACACCCAACAATATTCTGTATCGCAACATTTCAATACTACAAATTCAAAGTGGTTAATAGCCTCTGATTTTTTAAAAGCTGATAACGATTACAAATATGTACAAATAGGCTCGGTTAATAATCCAAATACTCCCATTTCTGTACCGAGATACAACAATAGATCTGATCAATTCAATACATTATTAAAAGGGCAATCAAGTTTCGACAACAGCCGGTTAGATTTAGCCTTTCAACTTGGAGAAAATAATAGAGAGCTAAGTAATATCCTTAATTCTCCAACTAACATATCCATGTTATCCACCAAAAGTAGCAGCCTACAAATGAGATGGAAGCAAAATTGGAATACCAACCACAAAAGTGAATTTCTCACGGGACTAAATCATCAATCACAACTGTACGATGACCAATTATCTTCTGTAGGCCTGGGCGCTCAATTAAACGAATATGACACAGTAACGAGAAGGGTTCAGTGGAATCATTATATTGATTACAAAAAATTTAGTGGATTAATAAGTGCCAGATCACAGATAGAAAAAAATGATACTGATTATAAATTGCTAAACGAAGCTGAATTGATTGCGCAATGTGACTCTGGTCGTGGATGCGAGATAACTTATGAGCGACAAAAGAATGACATTTCAAGCCGAATCCAGTATCGCTCTGATAGCAATCAAATAATATTCCAAGCAAGTCATATAGAATTATCGGATAAAAATTTAACGTCAACAAAAAGCCTTCAAAGTTTTACAGGAACAACTTGGTCTATTGCTTTGGAACATAAGTCAAATTCAGGTTTCACTTCATTTTTCAATATCGCAAACCAAGTTAGATTGCCATCCACCCCTGAACTCTTTGGTGATCGTGGTATGAGTGTTGGCAACCCTGACTTACTCCCCGAAGAAGCTAAGCACTACGAAATTGGTCTATCTTACCAAAATTCGGTGCTCGAGTTAAAATCTAGCTTCTACATTCGGAATTTACAAAATGCAATTATTGGCGAAGAAGATAGTCAAGGTGTCATTAAGTTCAGCAATCTAGGCACAACTCAGCACATAGGATTTGAGCAAAATATTATCTGGAACCCCATTCACAACGTCACGATCAGTGCAAACGTTACAATACAAAGTAACGAGATAATTAAAGATGATCGCTTTGCTAGTTACGAAGGAAATCAAGTTGCAGGTTACAGTCAATTCAATAGTTATTTAAAAGCTCAATGGATATTAAATAACTGGGACTTCGCTTTATCAAACGCTCTCGAAAGAGAAGGGTTTTATGTTAACTCTAACCTACTTCCTAAAGATGAAGTAAATCAATTCAATACATCCATTGGCCATAACTTTAAGCAATGGCGCGTTAGTTTAGTTTTAAATGACTTAACTGATAACGCAGCGCAAGATTACCCATCCTACCCTGAACCTGGCCGCATGTACTTTTTACGTGCAAATACTAAATGGTAAACATATGAAATACCCCTCAACCCTTAGAGTAAGTCTGATTCTTATTTCTACATTTATTCTTTCTGCTTGTGGAAGTGACAACCAAAAAAGCTTAAGCTTATTTTCTGGAATTGCAGCCGTACAAAGCTCTGGTGATGGAGAGAGTCAAGTAGAGTTTACTGATGCAAGTGAAAATATTGAAAGTGGATTCTTGCCTAAACCAGCAACAGATTACGCTGTATTTGCAAATGGTGAATTCCTTTATCACTTAGGAAAATATGGCGTTGATGCTATTCAAAAATATCATATTGACAATCCGGAGCTAGGTTATTACCCAAATGGTGGTTATATATTAAGAGAAAGTGGTAGCGATACATCTGCTAACCCACATCAGATTGCATTCCTAAATGATGAAGCTAACACAGCCGTCATAACACGCTATGGACACTTAGAAGCATGGGTTGTAAATTTAGATGCGCAAACATTTGATAATTTTATAATTGAAAAATTAGATCTTAGCCATCATGCAGACTCGGTTACAGATGCAGATACGGACCCTGAAGCTGACATGGTGTTTATTGCTGGTGGAAAAGCCTTTATTACAATGCAAAATTTATCTGGATATACACCTGATAATACAGCAAAAGTTGCAGTATTTAACACTTCAACATGGCAAGAAATTGATACAGACTCTTCAATTGAAGGCGTTCAAGCGATTTCCCTTTCTTTACAAAATCACCAGTCTGGCGTAATTTATAATAATAAAATATATTTAGGGTCTCTTGTATATTCTGGTCCAACTGGTGGACTAGAAATCATAAACACAGATACTTATAGCACTAATGTTATTACCGATGACCTAGCAGTATCTAACATAGCGGTTAACGAATTCGGAAAAGTATTTTTTACCGGCTATGCTGCCTGGGAAAGTAACTCCCTATATGTGCTTAACAGTAATAATTCTTATAATTTAGTCAGTAGCGATCTAGAAAACATCAACATTACAAGCTTATCAAGCCCTGGAGATAGTATCTGGATAGGCACGAATAGTTTAGATATAAATAACGATGAAGAAATTGATAATGCTATTCTACGAATTGATAGCGAATATGACTACAGTACTCCTGCAGCATTAAACGATATTTTACTAAGCAGTATAGAAACTGCCTTAAAACCAATTGGGGTCGCTTTCTTTGACATTGAAAACGACTTACCTGAGGTAATAGAATAAGAGTCAGAGAAGTTTAGTTTGAAACTAAACCTGAAATAGCCGAGCAATGCTCGGCATTTTTATGCGCCAAGATAGACACTAAACCTGAAAACGATCCA